>JACCDW010148022.1_pt1 | contig 13062 bp, 10 predicted proteins | sample 7449781 | NCBI WGS metagenome assembly JACCDW01 (sample SAMN15323449, study PRJNA562643) | freshwater metagenome | isolation source: river surface water | place: USA:Blue River Watershed | collected 2017-08-18 | reverse complement strand
TTGGAATGATGTGCGTACTGCGCAAGTCAAGGGTCGTGCTGTTCGTATCTGTTCCCATGCAGAACTAGATCCTGAAGAAAGAACTGTCGATGTCTTCACCTATGTGAGTGTCTTTTCTGAAAAAGCACAAATGACTCCTCTTGGAGAAACAGGTCAGATCCTAGAGTCTATTCGTAACCGAGACAGTATAACTACAGAAGAGGCTCTCGTACTCAATTTACCTGTTCCAAAAGGTGCTAAGCAGTATGTGTTGACAAGTGACTTACGTCTTTGGTTTATTAGCAATTATAAGAAGACTTTAATTAATAATTTGCAGACAATCATGAAACAATCCGCTGTTGACTGCAAACTCAATAAGTTTGAAAACAAAGAAAACAAAGAACTGCAATGTGCATCCTTTACCAGCACAGGGGAACCAAAGACTCCTCAATCCTTGATTGGAAAGATTGGGGATTTCTTGTATGATCCAGATTTTGAGACAGATTTGAAACTCTCACAGGAAATGACAGCGATGAAGCCAGCAGCCAAAACAGTTACAACTGCTGTGACAAAACCTACAGCAACTGTTGTAACTAAACCTGCTGTAACTGTTGCCCAACCTACTGTTGTCAAACAAGCAACAACAGCATCTACAACTGCTTCTGCTATAGCAGAAAAACCTGTAGAGAAAGGAAGTGGTAAATTTTTCAAAGGAGAGATTGAAGCCAAATCAGGTGTGTTTTATGCCTTTGAACCTGTAATGGATGGTGAAATACCTAAGAAATATTTCATTTATCCAATTGATGCTGCAAAACGTGATGAAACAACACGTGTGGGTGAAGTAGGAGCCAAATTTAGTGAGAAGAGAAAGGTGTATGAACCTGATAAAACAAAGGTGAAATTTTATGCTAAGCCATCAGCGTAGTCTCTTGGCGACCAACCGCAGTTCCCTGTTCTGCAAGAGGTGGATCAGCCCACCAGGCTTTTCCTTTATGAACAATATTCTGAATATTGAGTTCCCAATCCAAACATTCACGGAACGGAAAGAGTGTACTAATCACTTTCTTCAAGTAAGAGACTTTAAATAACATAGAATCTGTACAGCGATAGACAAATTGATGGGGAGGTTCATAGACTTTTGTCTTAGCAAACATACTGGCCTCACAATTGGGTGGTCGAGTACGAACACCTTCACCCAAACTTACATAATCCCATTCCTTGCCTGCAAGATCTTGTAAGAGATCATTCAAACGAGGAAGAAAATCTTGACGAAGCCATGTATCAGATTCAAAAATAAGAACTTGATTCATATTCTGTTCCACAGCCATTCTGGCTGCTGCAAAAAAATTCAAGACAAGAGAAATCTCTCCTTTACTCAAACAGCGTGCCTTCCATGTATAAACAGGCATACCTTGGCGACAGTAAGGATCATACACTTTAAAAATAAAATCAGATGATAATTCGGAACCCCATGTCGGAGCACAACAAACAATTTTGTCAGCAGGGATGCCACATTTTAGAAAATGGGGGATTAGACGTTCATACCGTTCTTTTTCATGCACAGTATGAACGAGTAAAAACACTTTATCTATTTGCTCTGGCCAGGGAGTAACCATATTGCTGATAGATTTCAGTATTTCTTAAAGTGTTTTTTTACGGAGGACTTACTTTGTAAGGATGGCTGGATGGAAGATTGCTGGCAATTGCCCATTTATGTGCCAAATAGCCTTCAACCTTCTGTTGAGCCTCAAGATCAAGAGCAGTTGTATACACAATTATCTCATACAGGATTCCTTGATAGAATTTATCAGAATAACGACCAAGAGCAGCCCCATTCCAGGAAAGTAAGGAGTCTGTATTGGAATTTGATTGATTCACAGCACCACCATCAATAGTGAGTTGTTTTCCACCTGCAGGCTTCTTAAAACACCAAAGACGACTCTGTTCTGTTGAACTCTGATACGATGGAACAGGCGCAGCAGTATCATTTGCCCAGAAAGCCATTAATCCTGTTCTTTCGTTGGCATATCCAAGCACTAAATTGGCATTTCGTTGGAAATTTGTTCCACCCATAAAATAATTTTCTGATTTTGCAGATTTTCTCTTCTCAACAACAAAAATAGTAAATTGATTTCTTACCATTTCTGATGCGCGAGGAATTTCTAAAAACTGATTTGTTCCTTGGAATTCTATACCTGCGTAAGCACCTGATTTTGTATAAACAGGACGAGCAAACGATTCATTTTGGAGTAATTCTCTTCCTTGACCACTTTTATCTTTCCAACGTTTAATTCCATTTTTACCATCCAGTAAGAGGGTTGAACTATCCATAGCATCTAACCAAAAAGCAATAGGAGTATCGGGTTGTGCATTTAATCCACGACAGTTCCAAGAAAAGGAGCCTCCTGTCTTCAATAAACATTCCCCATTTGCATAATAATTTCCATTTAATGTGTCACATTCGGTCTTTGTATAGAGACGTATAGCACGATCAGCACTAGGAGAACCAAGACCTAAGCAAGGAGGAGATTCATCGATTTGGACTTGAATAACTGTCTTTGGTGAAAAGACAGTTGAACTGACTCGTACACCAAGGAAATTGGTAGAGGCTGTTCTCTGTACAATTGGATCTGAACTATTTAACATGGCTTGTAGGCGTTTTACAGCAGCCTTATAATCACCATACGTATTGATGGTTCCAAGTTGATTACTGAGTGGGAATTTTGTAGGATATAATGCCCCTGCAGGTTTTCCATTTAATTCTTGCCAGTAAGCCTGTAAACATTTTAGTTCAACGCTGCTGATAGGAGCAGATTCCGAGATTTCACTACAAAAATTATAGGTATCAAAAGTACCTCTGGCTGTACAGAGATCTTTTGCAGCCACACGAGTAACAGCATCTGTGGAAGATTGTGATATAGACTGTAAACGTGTAACTTCACGCACAGCCTGATTCCAATCCGACATACCTCTTTGGAAAAGTTTTTCTGTAAACGCGTTATCTCCTTGTTTGGATTGATATGTTTGGAAGGAAGGTTGCGTCTTGAGACTAGAATCCCAACGGGATTGGTTAGGATCAGAAGACATTAAGGAAGAGTATAATGTTCCATCCGCAGAGCAACCATTATTTTTAATGGCTTGTAAGAGGCAGTCTCTTGACAAGGAAGGGTTTACACCTGTATCTGCACAACTGGCCAATTCACGGAAGGCGGCTTGTTGGAAACTGGCAATTGCATTATTTACAGAAGGTGGTGGGATTTTTGAGGGATCTGTAATAATTTTATCGATAGGACAAGTATTCATAGGATCATTCGGATACATCGGTCTTCCATCCCGTAAAACAGGAATCATTTTTTGTGTCGTTGTACAGAAGCCGAGTTTTCCTTGAAAATCACCACCACAGGCAGTTGTTAAAACGCGAAGGGCCTCTGCTGTTTTTGCGGAGGAGGCAGCGTCTGTTAAAATGCGTTTTTCAGCATCCTTCAAATCCCAAATCCATTCTACCCCATTTCCTAAAGCGTCAATTGGATCTTTGGAATCCAAAGGTCCTGAACGTGTTCCAAGTGCTGCCTGAGAAACTTCAGGACAAAGGCCACCCGGGGACTTTTTGTATCTCCACCCACAGCGCATAGGTGCATTCGGACTATCTTGTGTATCACGCATTAATTGACCTAAACCATTCAATCCACTATATTGACGACAAAGGGTCAAATCAGCAACATCTTTGTTTGTTCCCTGAAATATATCCTTCGCACCATCAAATGTAAAGGGTTTCACAGTTTTTTTGGTATAAGGATCAAAACTGGAAATAGAATCCAAAATATTATTAATTGATGTATCCGTTAAACTGTCTTGAATAACGTTAGGAAGGAAGCGATTGGGTTCCACTTCCTGGAATTTTGTTTGTTGACTTCTGTAAAAAGCGTCTTGTAGACTTGCCATCTCTTCTACCACAGTTAATTAAATTTCGTTCAAGATGAACAAAATGTAATGAAATGTTTCGAAATGAAATTAATTTAAGCCTGTAAATTTAAAGTTTGAAATGGAAACTGCAGCGGGAATATAATAGGGTGTACAACCGTATACTTTTGCTAAACCAGTAGGTCTTTTTGTAGGCTGTACAAATCTCTGTACTTGATTATTTATGGTTACAATTATATTTGTCCCGCGACATTCCAACGTGAAACTATTTAATTGATTTATATTACAGGCAGCATTTGTATCAATTCCCCAGTTTCCATCAGTTGCATCACCAATTCTAATGTGGAGACGAGTTGTATTGGGTATAAACCAAATACCTGGCATACGATCACCAGGAGTACAACAGTCTGCACCTGAAACTGTAAAATGTACAATTTCTGTGTAGTTGTTTATATTGGCAGTTGTGGGTAAAATATTCATCGTTAGAATATAATCTCCATTATTTTGTGCAGAACCAAGAACAGTATTGGGTTTTGGAGTAAAGGATGTTGGAAGACTATCTTCAGGTTTAGGGGCAGTTATGAGGGCAGGTTCATTTCGAACAAATGTTGTAGGGAAAGGCTGTATAGTCCATGCTATGCGACGAGGATCACTACGCTCTACTATAACAAGAGTATCAGTTGAAGCGTCATATCCTAAAAGAACTCCATTTCCATAGTCATTATACAAAAAAACTGTGTTGTTAGTTCCTTGAATAAGATACCATGAAAAATCATAATTATTGGCTATATAGGGTGTAGCCATAAGAATAAGCCCTGAATGACGAATTGCTTTTGCAGGATTGTTATCAATAAATAATGCTACGCGGCCTTGATTGGCTTTGAAGACATCTGGACGAGCCACAATATTTAGTTCAACTGGTATTCCAGAATTTAAACGTATGTAATTATTCGTATCAATTCTCCACTGTTTACCCTGGGAACTGCGAATGATAAAGAGAGGAGGATCAGGATCCACAGTAGGATTGGCGGTAGAAGGTTGAGGAAGATTCAAAGGATTGAAATTTGTTCCAAAACATTTTCTTATAGCTGCTCTTCTATCCACATCTGTATTGGCATTTCTACTAGTATCCACAGCCATTTCCAAAAGACTATTTAAATATTTCTTAACGCCATCAATTCCAACTGCCCCTTTAAAGCCCATGTCATAAATGCGAGCCAACTCCATTAAACTATCACTACTTCTTTCAGGATTTAACTCACCTTGAGGAAGACAATAAATATTTCTTCGTGTAGCCGTGTCATTTCTGTAATTTGGAAGAGTAGTAAAGGTTGCAGCGGCTTCTCCCAATTCTTCTGCACCTTTGTTTTGATACAAGTAAGACAAACACTGTTTGATATTCGGTACTGAAGAGGCGTTGTCTGTATCTCTTCCACTCAAAATTCTTTCCATTTTAAGATTTGGACGAGCACGGAAGTAATCACATGGGCTCGCAATATTTCGTCCTGAACACATTTTTGTTTTTTCTGGATCAATTAAATCATTTGACGCGATATCACGAACGATTGAAAAAATTTTACTTAACGAATTTGGTGAACCACTCTTATCGCTTAATTTTCCATCAGAGCCAGTAAAATTCAAGAGTTTTGGATTTTTATATAAATCTCCAGCATTTGTACATCCTGAATCTAAAATACGTTCACGTAAACAGGCTTCATTATATTTTCCAGGGCCAGAACCTTTTGCATAACAGGGCTGATCGTTTGCAAAACGTGTGACGGATGTGCTTTTTGTTTGATAAGGAGCAGAAGGACAATCAATTGCAGAGAATTCACTTGACTGAACGAAAGTAAATGGAACTTCTCCTTCAAGACGCATTTCACGACCAGATTCACCACCAGGGCGAATTTTGGCAACTTCAATACCATTTTCAGGAAATTGATGGAAACCACCTGTTCTGTTCGGAGCAGAATTACTAACACCATCACGAGTGAGAATTAAATTCAAAGGCATAGCAAATCTTCCACCATTTGGATTTGTCGAAGATAAATACCCATACACAATTGGAATTTCATCTTGTTGAGAAGGATCTTGTAAAACTTCAACAGTAAAACTATCACCTTCAGAAACAGGAGAAACTCGCCTTTCTATTTTCCAACGTCTGGTTTTTACATCAAATGTCCACACATCCTGATTCAAAATTAAGGGAACTGATACAGGAGTAGTGTTACTCAAGATAATATTCGTCTTTACGTTAATGTTCTTAACTTTAACTGTGCAACTACCTGTTCCCATGATCACTAAAGAAATAGTATTTTTCTGCACTTTTTCAGGAACAAATGAAAATGTATCATTTTCATAACATAAACCACAGTCCTTTGTGATTTCTTTCTCTTTTAGACAAGTTATACGTTTTGTATATAATTCAAGTGTTTCCTGATTAATGGCAAAGGCAGGAGACGATGGAGCACCTTCGCACTTTCCCAAAGAAGGAGCCACACGAGGAAAAGGATAAGTAAAATCACGCTGTTCTTTTAATGCTGATTCAGTAACACTAGGATCAATTAACATACCCTTTTTTCCTTGGAAAGGTTTACCATCTTCATCAACCCCTGATGTTAAGCAGACACCACACACTTCATCAAATTTGAGCGTTTCGTTTTCATTTATCATTTTCTCTTTTCCTGCTTTCACAATTCGTTCCGTTTTGTTTCCATCACTATCCAATTCATAGACTGTAAAAGGGTTGCTGTCTTGTGCTCCCTCGCGACAGAATTGAATGGCATCATAAATTCCACCTTTGGCATCTGTGCGTACTTTGAAACGATTCATAAAGTCTTTGATTTTAAGGGCTTCAGGAGATGTGGGGTCATAGGGAGCCATTAAATTACCAAGAGCAGTATTCAAATCCCCTTGTTTTTTATCCAATTGCTCTTTTGTGGCTCCAACCGGGATAAGAGAATTCAAGAGCGGATTCACCATCGATGTAAGACTGTTATAGCGTTCTTGGCTTTCAGAAACACTTTGTGGGTAATTGTTTTCATTTGTTACGCTAGGTAAGGTTTCAAAGCCCTCTAAGTCTTTTTTGAGCCGTAACCCTGCTACAGCAGCAATTGTTAAACCTGTTAATGCCACGACGCCTGTTATAGGGTCCATTCTAATTGTGGCTTTGGAATTCTGTTGAAAGATTAAACTGAATTCTAAAGTTTCAAGGAATTCTATTCCTTACATGTTATCAGGTCTCAAACGGGTTGTAGCATCAAGGTCACGTGTGATGACACGGAAGACTAACGTAGTCTGATGACTTAAATTAATTAATCTGCCTGCAAAACCATCTGTTGCAGTTAATGTATTTAAAAAGGTATTGTTCGCAGCAGATGCTAATTTACCAAAGGTATCGACGGCAGTACTACCCTTTGTAGGATCTGTCATACGAGAACGAATAATAATGTAATTCGCATACCCTACATCATTTGCTCCATCTTTTACAGCAGTTGCACCCGATTGGTAAGCGATTTGTACAACCACGTGTCCTTCAGGTCTTTGTAAGAAACTCAATAAATCATCACGTGCACCTGCATTACCAGCATATGCTGCAGGGAAAGTCATACCTTTGATTTGAATACGATCACCTTGGTTGACTTCAAAACGACTGAACCAATTGCCTGTATTAATCCAAATATAGAGTCCAGATGCCGCTGCATATGTTGTATCTGTAGTAGTCCAACCGGATGCGCCTGAACCACTCAACCAATACGAAGAGACAATATTGGCAACATCCTGTGTATCTTGAGAATCACTCACTAAGCAACCATCGGGTCTTTGGATCGCAATTGACATTTTACGAAGTGTAGAAAGAGGAGTTGGAGTATAGACTTTCTGGCATTTCAAGAATTTAGGAATCATCGCTAAGTATCCACCTTTGGATGCCATACTTGTATCGCTGACCCAGTTGGCATCATATTGAACAGAAGCAAAGGCTTGATTTAAGAATGTGTCTGTTCCGAAGCCGTTGGTGTCTAATTCGGGAATATACACATTCAAGTAAGGGAAACTGAGAACATTCACGTTTAAGGCGGTGCTGTAAACAGGACCTGAGGCTGCTGTTTGAATAATATCAAGACCTTCGATAGGTAAAATAGTTTTTACTAATTCAATACGTGTGATATTTTTGAATTTCACAGTTGCGGTAGGAGCAAATGTTTGACCAGGACCGTTATTGGCAGGATCAAAGTTGACTGTAAAATTATATCTGTTTTGTGATTTATTCACAACCCAATCACGATCCGCACTATAGACAAATAAGTTATATTCGTTTTCTTTATAGGCTAAAATATCATCTTGACGAATGATATTGTCTTGAGGAAGAATGGGTTTAATACGGAGAGCCTCAGGAGCAGCAATTGTGGGATTGGCGTTGGCAAGACCAGATTGTGACAAGATACTTTCAAGAGGTGTTCCTTGACCAGTCATGGATGCGTCTAATACATCCTTCATGAAGATACGACGAGGATCCGGGGGCACAAGTCGATTGGCCATTTCAGAAGCAGCATTTTTCTGAGCAGCCTGTCTCATACGATCTCTATCGGCCAATACATTTTGTTCAAATTGTGCTGATTGCTGTTGGGCTTCTTTGAAATTGGACTCTGCGCGCATGTTCTGTTGGAGAAGTTGTTGTCCTCTTGTGGCTTCTTCTTCTCTTTCTTTCTTGATGCGTTCAAAGATACTGAGAGAAGGAGGGCCATCTTCTTCCATGGTAATACGGAAATTAGGAGGAGCAGGAGGAGTAGCCTTTGCCGTATTTCTTTCATTTTGTAATTGACTAAAGCGAGTGGCTACATCAAGACGTGTGACATCTTCATCTCGTATAGGAGGTGCGGCTCTTGATCGTTGAATATAAGAAGAAAAATCAGCAACAACAGCACTAATCACTTCTTTGTTCTTGGCGCGAATTAACTCGGGATTAGGATAAGAACCTTCAGGATTTTCTTGCTCCACTTCTTGGATGTAGTGACGAACTGTTTTCACAAGTCGCTGCTTCTGTTTTTCATTTAAATCTGTTCCTAAGCGACGTTGGAAGTCTTGATAAGCCAATTTTGTCAACATAGACTCATTTTGTAGATTCATAAAAGCGTTTTGCCCAGAGCCTGAACTATTCGCTCTTCCAGTTAACATATAGTCATCCGACATTCTATTCTTAAGCCGATTCTTTCCATTTAGGTTTTTACGTTGGTTTTTCAACTTGGGTTGTTTTCTCATGTTGAGAATATCCAGGAACGGAAATTCAACATCGTAGAATCAGGAGGTTCACGACGACAGAAAGGTCTAAATTGATCACCCATCAACATACGGATGATAAAATATAAAGAATACATACCACACTCTGAATCCTTGTGTTGAAAGCGATGAGCATTATAACTGAGTTGCATTTGAGGATCCTGGGTAGTGAGCCATTTCATGAATCGAGCAATCTGCTTAGGAGGCTCATAGCCATAGGAATCAAAATAGTAACATTTATGTTTGGGGATATCAATAAAATTAGCCACCCAGTGGCTTCCATCTTTGAAATGAGGATCTAGATTGTAGATAATACCGATATATTCAGTTCCATTTCTGATAGATTCAGCAACACGAAGACTGCAGATTTCTTTTATTAAACAGTGCTGAGGACCGGATTTTTGATAAGGGTCGGGAGCAGCAAAATCGATGGGGAATGGGCCCATAAATTCAAAATTAGGATAGGCATCTTCGTATTGCTTCATAACATTCTCGATATTTGTACTATCAAGCCACATATCAGGATCTTCCTTCCATTTAACGGGTTGATCAGGTCGTAAATAGGTATTCTTCAAGTATTGCTTTTCAGAATCGTTAAAGGGTAAAGCATTCACAAAAGAGAGTTCTTGACCTGGCTGAACACTCAATCGTCTCTCCAATTCTGAGCGGAGGACATTTGCAGATTGATTCTCTACGACACCTACTTTTTTGGCTGCTCTCTTTAATATACTTACAGGCAAACATCCATGACTAGGACGTTTCTCTCCAGTACGAGGATGACACTGGGAAGGACCCGGTGTAGGAAATACTTTTTTTGAACGCTTTCTTGTTTTAGACACCATCTTCTATCATTAGAAGAGAAAGATGGCAGCAGCATCCGAAAAGAAATACAGTAGTGTGCGCTATTGGCGTTTTGTCTTTACACCTCTCCTTCTTGGTATTGTTATATTGGGATTGTTTTTATTATTCACAAGTTCTGATACACAGGTTACTGATTTTGGGTCTGTCATTAAGAAAACCAATTCCTTATTGGCAAACACAAGTACAACAAATCTCCGGGTCTAGAAGAAAGTATGGTAACACTCAGAGATAGTATTCCTTACATATTGCTTGTTTTAGTTCTCGCCTCTGTGACCGGCTCAGTTGCTTATATTGGATTGTCTGCAGGTAATCCTGATACACGAAATGAACTTCAAAAACATGTAGCCATTTTAACAACAGTTAATTTATTAACCAGCATTCTCCTTGGATTTTTACTGTACTATTACATTTTAATGAATCAATCCTCTTTCTTACCGTTTACTATCTTCATGTTAACCTTTAACATGTTCTTGGGTATCATGTCTGTTAGCATAGCCGTTTTACAGCAAATTAATTAGTCTTTGTTCCCATATGATACATACACATAATTCGATGCTGTACACGAAAACGACCTGTCCAACTACCAGTTTGAGAGTTCGTTTGATATGAAATACCCTGTAAGCGAAGCGCTACACGAATAATGTCTCCTTTCTGCAACAATCCCGGTGAAGAGAGTTTTTTCCAAGAACCATCTTTCCATAAATGCAAAAAGAACTTCTTCTCTTGTGACTGCAAAGGGCAATACAATAAGAGGTTATTATCTTGCACAAAAGGTTGGAAAAAATGTTCAATCTGTTCCTTCGTTCGATTGGAATCTGTGAACCATACTTTTTGGTGTTGATGAACAAGTGTCAAAAGAGAATCCTGTAGTGCCAATAGTTTTTGATAGATAGCCGACTGTTCTGGTAAATGAATACTTAATTTACCAGATTCTGTATCATAATCTTTAATTATGAGTGGTGGCAGTAATATATTCAAATGTTTAAAATTCATGGTAGCATCTTTGTATTCCAGCGGTGTAATAGGTTTTGAAGAATTTTGGAATGACCCAGGTATGATTTTGGAAAGTTCTAATTTTTGAATTGGTATCGTCCATTCCATCCACATTCTAGTTTACAAACCTATAAAGTTTTAGATGTCTAAACGCTTAAAACTACAATCACCAGATGGATTCATTAAATATTTGTTGGCGAGGACAAACAGGATCAGGGAAAAAAACACAGTTGCATAAAGCCTTAAAACAGTTAGCCGATTTGCGTGGAATCCCTTTTTCAATTCAAACAAAACAGTTCTATACACAAGGATTGAATAAATCGGAAACAGGGCAAATTAGTACATCTGTGGAAGAAGATGGAAATGATGATGGTGGTTATGATAAAGAGAGTTTTCCTTATGAATTCTCACTTCTTCATATTGGCTTTGATATTGCACGAATGTCTATGCAAGATAAAATCTATTTGAAGCCCATTTTACAGCGTTGGTCATCAGGAAGTCAAGTGCTTGCTGGAAATCAAGGACGCGGATCCAGAATCTTAGTCTTCTATCATTCTCATTTATTTAGCACAGAGTCTTATTTTCTACTCCATTCTCTTTTAGAAAATAATTACGGCGATGTCAGCATATGGTTAACTTCAGAACTTCCTGTGGCTGAGAGACTTTCAGACTATTTTATTGAGATTCCTGTTGCAAAACAACTGAGTGTTGTTCCAAAAAATCCTAGTTGGTCAGATATTTTCCGAAAATTGTTGAAGAGTTGGTCGCAAAAGCCCTTTCCAAAACTTCAAGAGACAAATGAAATACGAAGTTTATTGTATGAATTGATGATGAGAAATTTACGCTGGACAGACTGTGTCCATTATCTTTTGGATATTACACTTGAATTACCATTACAAGAAGATAGACGAAAGGCTGTACTTGCGGTGTTAGCAGAACAGGAAGCCACATCGGCAGGACAAACTATTCCTAGTTATCGAATCCCTCTCTTATGGGAGAGTCTTTTTTTGAAGATTCGCGAAGTCATTTCTCGTGATTCAACAGAGCAAGATGCAGAGCATTCCTCTGATTCTGAAGAACTGCATACAGGAAGTCAAAAAGTTATACCAGTTGCCACCACAAAAGTGGCTCCTCGACAAACCAAGCCTCGACGACGTAAATGTGATGAAACAAGAAGCCCTAGCGGATAGTAATTTTGATGCTCTTTCTCTTCGTTCTTCCATGTGGGAAGATGTCGAAGAAGGAAACGCCAAGATTGTTTGTAAAACCTGTGAAAATGCGAAAGTTGTCTATATTCAAAAGAACAAAGAAGAGCCACCTTGGGATCTCTGGGCTCGTATTTTCCAGTGGTTAGGTTCACCTCAAGGAGGTGGGAAATGGAGAGTCTTTTGGTTTCCTGCAGAGAAAAAAAGAGTGTATCCACCTGCTGGTGAGGACGTAGGACCTGCCAGTTTGAATGGTGGATACAGTTATCCTTGTCGAAAAGATACGATTGTTATTTATCGTTTGGAAGAAGCCACAAGAGTCTTGATTCATGAGATTTTACATGCAGCCTGTTGTGATCCACAGCATGAAGAACTTCCACAAAAGGAAGCCAATACTGAAACATGGGCAGAATTGTTATTAGTCGCTATTTTATCCAAGGGTTCTGAACGAGAAGCCAAGCGTTTATGGACTATTCAGAGCAATTGGATTGCCAATCAGAATGCTATTTTGAGAACGCGCTTTGGTATTGCAGTTCCCGAGGATTATGCATGGAGATATACGTTAGGTCGTGAAGAGGTATTAGAGTCTTTAAAAATAGAACTTCCTGAGGCTACTAATCTACGAATCCGTTCTTCTCGTTTGACAAGTCCTGATCTATTGAATTAATTTCTAACTACTCTTTAATGGAAAAAACAGAACTTTGCTTACTCGCTGAAAAATATATTACAGATAAATGCAGTTCAATAAGACATAATTATACCCATTATTATTATGATTTATTAAAAGATAGAAAAGAAACGACAACAAGTGTATTAGAATTAGGAA
>JACCDW011878463.1_pt1 | contig 13068 bp, 4 predicted proteins | sample 7449781 | NCBI WGS metagenome assembly JACCDW01 (sample SAMN15323449, study PRJNA562643) | freshwater metagenome | isolation source: river surface water | place: USA:Blue River Watershed | collected 2017-08-18 | reverse complement strand
ATGAGGACTATTCGGTGGATGTTCGAAATCATGCCTTGCCGGTATTGTTGAATGGGCACAAAGCGAAGATGTATTTTTATACGGGCACCTGGAGTGAAAGACTTGTATTTCATTGCGAGCCAGAGGTAGTACCATATTTTGAATCGATGGACCTACGTGCAGATGAACTTGGTTTCTTTGGCACCAAACGGTTTAATTTTCTCCGCCGAGGTATCTTGGAAATAGATATCCAGAGACTTGTTGTGGAGTTGGATATTTAATCACCAAACCACATTTATTAATTCTGCGAGATTACAAGTGAATGCAAAAGATTCTCTGTCCTCCGAATAACCTGCAAGTGCTTTGAAATTGTATTCCTTATCTAAGAAATTATCTTCCTTTTCAAGCAGGTTAAAAACTAAATAAAATGGATTTGTTGAATTAGGGTAAAGCGGTATTCGTTGTGTAAAGATTGAATCCTGCGATGAAATTACCGAAGGTTTCTTTGTTGGCGTTTGATCGATTTTGTAAATGATAGGTTCCTCACTGTTTTCATTGTGTAGCAGAATATATTGAGCTCCAATGAATTCTGGTGTTAAATCCATTGCACCGCGAACATTGCCAATTCTACCATTATATTTCATTCTATCCTGAATCCATTCCAAATGTTCCACAGATTTATAGTAGGCTATAATCACATGTGTTTCATGTGGTATTAAATACTCTGGTATTCGTTCTTGGATAGGATTGGTTATAGCAGAATGAATTTGATAAATATTGCTTGAAAGGCGGCGTTGCTGCGAAGCCATGTTGTTGAAATGAAAGATGATTTTATCTATAAAGTCGCTCAATTCAGCTGTGCCATTTTCGCCTTCTGTTGGACGAATTGCAAATGCGCCTAGGCCCGGTATAATCTCGTGAAAGCCTTTATATGGCTCGTGTTTTTCTGTGCCCGGATATAGAACATATGCACCACCAGTCCGCCGAATAGCATCCTTGTATGCGTGCATTTTTAACAGGTCAGCATTTTTATAGATTCCCTTACGTTCGTCTCTCTTTTCTTTTTCCAATGAATCGATAATGTCAACGCTATTTTTTAACTCGATATCATTGTCTATAATGGTTTGCTCAACTTCGGTTTGAATCGAGAATTGTTGAACTTTATATTTTGAATCGAAATGTATATGAACGATTTTCTCTAGTTCCTCAGCCTTTTCTTCATCGTTTATTTCTGCTGGCCAAATGCTGAGTGTATAATCTGGCCGCAAAGCCTTGGTCCAACTCCCCGAATAGCTGTTGTTCTTATTTTTTCTATTGTATTTGGAGCCCCCAATGAATGTTCTATTGTATGAAAATTTAATGTGTAAATCACGGCCATCAGAATGAAATTGGCCATCCAATGCAGTAAGCTTGCCTGATTTTACCATTACATTTAAGCCATCCGCCGTAGATTCAATTAAGTCTCCATAATTGGAACTTTCCAATTGGAACTTTGATTTCATTAAGTCGTACAAAACAAAGAAAAGCCAGTATTCATAGAGAATGGCGATATCTCGTTTACCTGCCTTATAAACATCCTCTCCACCTTTCCAGATTAATTTAGCCGCCAAATCGAATTGTAACCATGCGATTAATAGTTCTCTGTAGCCACTCTTACGCTGTAGAACCGTACTATTCAACTTTAAAGTAGTAGGGCGTTCAATTTCCTTGAAAACAGGGTGAAACAAATGGGATTCGATTTTTTCAATCAAAAGTTGTGCTTCGATGATGTTTTTGGAGTAATTGTGTTTACTGAATGCAATCAAACAATCATTGCAAAATTGTAAAAACACTTCCAAGGCATGTTTGACGAATCGATTTTCAGGCGTATCGGTAGTTTCAACCTTTTGAGAGGTTTCTATTTTTATTGGAACATCAGTCAATCTGCCAATTGGCTGGGTGAGTTTTACGCGGTTGCTTCCCGATGCTATTTGTTTGATGGAGAAGCTATTGAATCTACCTACTGATCGTGTATCAGTGAATTCTCTATTCTCACGCCATTTGGTGGTAGGAGAGGATGTGATTTTATAAATCGCGTCATTAAATTCATTGGTATTAATGAGGGTGTTAACGAAGGCAAAACGTTGGTATATTGACTCGCTGTCTTTGTTGAAATCTATTTGAAAATTCTGAGTAACTGGGGAATTGGTCTGCATAAGCAGCTCAGTGCATTTATCAGCAATGTCCTTCAACATGAATTGATAATTCTTCCGGTAATTTGAGTCCTCAGTGATTGTGTTGTTGTCTGCTAATTTTGTTGCGAGTACCTCAATAATGGTTTCACCACATTTTGAATTTGTTTCGTTGTTTATTATCTCTAATTGTAAACTCCCAACATAAATATTGGGAGATATCCTGCCTTCTGAAACATCCTTTCGAATTGCATTTTTTACAATTACGTTCTCGCGTATTTGATACTTGGATGTGGCAATGCCATTGAGTTTAATATAATATTGATAAAACTGACCTTCTAATATTTGTATTGGAGCTTCCCCATTTTCGAAGGCAATTTCGTTTTCTAGTAAATAAATGCTTTGTTTTTTATCCCCGTAAATGGAGAGCACCAATTGAAGTTCAATGTGGTCTAGGGGAATATGGATTATGTCTTTTACTTCTTTCATTGAACTTATGCTTCGGCATAACTGGTAAAACCATTGTCGATTACATTTTTGTACATCCGTTCAATTTTTTCAAAAGAAATAGGGTAAAGGATGGTCCATTTACTTAAATCTCTTGTGTCAGCTAAATACTGTTGGTAAATGGACTTTTCGTTCGCAAATGGAACTTCCTGCGGTTCATTAATGCGCTTCAAACAAAATCCAGCGAGCGTTTCAAGCGGTAATACCAGTTTTTTTCTGGATCCATGTATTTTGGGGAGTAGTTTTTGCATGATGGCAATGTCAATCTTAGTATGGTTTTCTAAGGAATTTCCATTTTCATCATTTAGGCAATCGCTACCTAATTTGGTTATTAGCAACTCCATCTCCATGGCACTTCGGTATCCAAATTCTGATCCTACATTTTGGAGTGCTACAAAAAATTTGTTGAGTATGTTATTATCTCCCTCAATTTCAGGAATTTTAATTATCGCTTTTTCTGAAGCAAATTGAAAAAAGCTTTCACCCATATCTTGACCTAGGCCACCTTTTGATTTTTCACCATCAACAAAAAGTTTATTCATTTCAAGATTTGTGCTGCTGTTGAAAAAGTTCTTCATTTCTTCGGGTGTTATCCTGAATTCAATGACGTTTGCTCTGTCCAGAACTTTGGGGCTAAACATGTAAGTGGTTTCGTCGATGTTGACAGTGCCAATGATGAAGAGGTTTTTGGGCCAACCAATTTCCTTTGGTATTGGATTGTTCGCAGAATCCATTCTATCTGAACCAGAATAAAGCTTAATGCTGTCTCCCGACTCCATAATGCTCAAGAAATCCGCAAAATACCTTTCTACATGACTGAGATTCATTTCATCAAGGATGAGGAAGTAGGGCTTGTTGCTGTTGCTATTTGCCTCAATCATCAACTGCAATGCACCGCTGTCTGGGGTAACATATGATTTTGGGTCTAGTCCATTGGGATAACCCAGTAATGGTTCTCTATTGGTCCAATCAGCCCCAACTGGGATGATTTTGTATTGACTGTCATTCTCGCTAATCCACTGAACAAACGCCTGAGCCAACTTGGTCTTGCCTGATCCAGAGAGTCCACTGCATATTACAAATGGCTTGGTTAATAGGGATGCTGTGAAGCGTTGGATAATTTGTTTTGAATAGATTAAACCACTTTTTGCCGAGTCTGCAATGAATTTATTTAATAAGAAGTTTGTGCTATCTGTGTAATTTGTTTTTATTAGAATAAATTTTTTATTTTCCTTAATGAGTCTGTAAATTGGGAATTCCTGTTCAAAATACAGCTTTAAATTGTTAAAACATAAATCGTACTCATCGCCACCGTTCCATTGCGTTGTGAAGTAATAATATGTAGAGTTATCAATGAGAATTGGATAGTCAAAATAGCGCTGTGTATTGGAAGATGTTAAACTTTCTTTTGATTGGGGTGAATTAAAGCTCGCCAACAATCTTTTAAATGCTCCCAAGTCATGAGATTGAAATTCAGTAGTGTTTATTTTGGAAGGTTTTATTATTGTTTTTCCTATTAACGTATACCAGTTTTTTTCGTAAAAGTATTTAAATAGAAAAAGTGCAAAATCTCTAATTGAAAGATCTTCGTGAATAACTGAACTTTTGGGTTTTTCTAATTTTTTTGTTGCGTCTTGAAGTTTGTTTAGTTCGATAAGTAGATTTGGGGACTCGGATAGTAGATACGATAATTCAGCAATGTATGATTGACTGGCATTTACTACTTGAGCTAGGCTGAGTATGGGTGAAACAAAATAATCTGCTCGATCAATTGTCTTACTACCCGACCACCAATTGTAATCTCTAATAAACTGTTTGAAATGATGGACGTCGGTTTTATCGTTGAAATGACTTTCTATTAATTGCTCAATTTCTTTATCGATAATCCCACTTTCTTTTGTTTTTTTAATCAACTCCTTATTTTCGTTTGAATTTGAAAATATTGCTAGAAATGATTTTTTATATTCTTTTAGTTCAGAAACGAACTCCACAAAATATGATGCAATAAAAAACCATTGGTTGGGGAAGCTAATAGTCAGCCCTGTTGACGTTTTTATTAAAGATGAATAAACAGAATAGCTGATAGTGTCGTTGCTTTTCTGAACCAAAAGATTGGAAAACTCCTTTTTGAAAACTTCTGATAATTCAATTTCTTCATGGTTATACCTGCTGTATTCTAATTTGGCGCGTAATGCTAATTCATTCAGATTTTTCAAATTCATAATAGTTGTTTAATTATTTCTTTTGCTAGAGCGGTAATTACAGGAACAGAAACGCTATTTCCAAATTGTTTATATGCTTGAACATCTGAAACAACGATTTTGTAACCATTGTTAATTGGGTAGCCCTGCAGTAATCCGGCTTCTATAGGGCTTAACTTTCTTGGATTTTTATTGTTTTGTGAGATTAAGATTTCACTACCATCCTTATAATAACGAGCAGATATTGTACTCGTATATTTGCTGTGTTGGTCAAATAGTGAGAATCCAAAGCCATTGCCTTTCGCTTTGTGTTCAATTAATCTGCGTTTGTGGCCACTGAATAATTTATCTGATATGGTGTATTTGTCATCTACTGTATCAAAGAGTATATCACCCACTTTTGTACATTTTACATTGGCTTTTAAATTTGACTCGTCAAAAATTAAATCAGAATTATTATCGATTCCAAGAGGGAAGTTGAATTTCTCAGGGGCCTCCGCAGTGTTGAGCCAAGCAATAATAAAAAGTCTCTCTCTATTTTGTGGCAAACCAAAATTTTTGGAGTTGAGAACCTTGTAGTTTACCTGATATCCTAATTCTTCAAGTGTACTCAAAATCGTACTGATAGTTTTCCCTTTATCATGATTTTTTAACCCTTTCACATTTTCTAATAGCAATACTTTGGGTGGGGTTCCATTGTTTTTCTTATTGTTTACAATGTCTGCGATATTGAAAAAAAGCGTACCTCTTGTGTCCTCAAAACCTCTTTTTAGACCGGCATTTGAAAATGGTTGGCAGGGAAATCCTGCACATAGAATATCGAATTCGGGTATTAGATTCGGATCGGCATCATTAATATCACAATTGAAATTTCCGTTTTGAAACAATTCTGGGTTGTGTGCTTTGAAGTTTTCCTCGTATGTCAATCGTGCATATTTATCCCATTCACTTGCGAATACACATTGCCCACCAACAGAATGCATGGCTAAGTGGAATCCTCCAATACCAGCAAAGAGATCAATAAATGTAAACTTCTTCATTATAATATCTAGAATTCATGTGATTTTTCTATGTGTGACCTAACTGTGTTATTACAGTGGGTCACCTAACAAAGTTAAATACTAAAACGATAAAATACTCAGGGAGTATTCTATATATTAACTCCCAGTTGTTGGACCAAAAGTCAATGATTCTAAGTTGAAGTTTTACGCTGTACTAGGCCGTATTTTGTAGTAAGTAACATTGGGTTTTATTCCTGCACCTTGATTTCTCTTTTTGTGGAAATACTCGATATAGGTCTGAATTCCTTGAAGTTAAACATCTGAAATGCACAATGATTGATGTAACTGTGAAAGTAATTGCAGGTATTCTATAAGAGTTTGATTTAAATCCTATCGGTTGAACTATCTTTTCCAGCCATTGATATTTCAATTCCTTTTCGCTCCAGTAAGTTCGTCGAACTCGGACTTATTTACTTCGATTCTGTATCTTTGTTGATGGTATCTGGCAATCTGTTTTCTGGGAAGGCGGCCTCAACCAAATTAAGGCACCATTTTTTACTCACAGTGCTGCTGATACACCTACCCATGATACAATGTGTTTGTAAAATAGTTCTGTTAAGTCTGTATGCTCTTGAAGTAACCAAATTCTTCGTCAACTAAAACTCGTCTATCTAACCCCAAATTCATTTCTTCGCAAGCAGTCTCAGCAACTAATGAGCAAGAAAAGCAAGCAGATAGATTTAAATCAAATATTCCTTGACCTTCAGATTCCCAACACAACGGATCAGACGAACACGTTGATGATCTTTCGAGTCCTCTTTTAAGGATTTCAAAAATTTTCTCCGGTTCACCTTGTGAAACTAGGCCGCCCATACTGCCTTCTGACCCTTCTGCTGTATATATTAGAACACCTGACATATTTTTTACAGGATTTGTCGATATGTAAAGCCTTTCTTTTAAACTAGCTGTTGGATAGCCACAAGAAAATTCTAACTCTCTCATCATCATATGTGAGAAGGAATGAATTAAAAAGTGTTTGTACCTATTGTTGTAAATTTTCATCTTGGAACTACGGCCTTGACTGCTAGAATCTGGAATTGTCTTAAGATATTTACCAAATCGATTTTCTAATTCATTTACATGATCAGATACCCATTTATCGATATTTTCATTGGAGAATTCAAAGAAAAGTCCTTCTCCAAGTGTTTCATTTGCAGGCAGGGCAAATAACTCTTTAGAGTCAATAGAAAATATATTTTGACCACATGAAGATTCTTTGACTTCGCCATTAACCACAATACGCTCTTTAGGTTTGACTCTCGTAAAATCCAATTGAACGTTTGTTACTTTTAATTCTTCTACCTGTTGAATCTTTTTAAAGAAATTTGATAATACAATAGGCAGCTCAATATCTGTAAATCGAAAACCTTCATTTTCTGTAATATTCGGTAGTGTTGAATGAGTTGAAAAACATCGGTATTCTTGCCACCTATATTCTTCGTACTTGTCGTTTATTTCAATGGCATCTAATGCATTTAGGAATTCTGACTCTAATTGGATTTTAAAGATACTTTCACTTTCAGGATTAATATTATTTTCAATTAGAAAGTCATCGAGATTAAATTTTGTGCTCCAGAATTGGTTCCGAGTTATTGCTGTTCGTTCAAAATATATGGTATACTTCCTCTCAAGAATATTAATTGCCTCTATCAGCTCTTTCGGCTTATTCTCGGCTAAGTGTATTGGTATAAAGAGACTAGAAAATCCATTTGCATAGTAAACATTATTGGCGGTTACAAGTGCTACTTGCATTTTTTCTGTTTTGCCATTTTCATTCCTTTTGAAGCAAGTTTCATATGGAATGATTGTTGGACTATCAATGTCTAATTCCCAAGGTTTTTGACCAATACAATAAGGTTCTATACTGTTGATGCCTTCGAGATTGATTTTAGGTTTATCCTTATCTGACCCTGATCCAAAACCACAGCTATTGCATTCAATATAAATACTTCCATAACCTTCAGATTTTGTTTTGCTTTCTGTCCATTTAAGTTTTGGATTACTGCAACAAGGACCAACCATTTCATTTGACATAAGATTTTCCCCTTTATCTTCCTCCATTCGAATTCTTAAATACTTTTCTGTTTTCCATCGTAAATAGTTAGCCCACGGAATGTCTGAAAGGTGACCGTTTGGACAAATCAAAATCAAGTTAGTCTGTTCAAGAGTTTTGTATTCTCTAATTTTAATAGGATTGCCATCTTCATTTTTTGAATTCAATTCACGTATAAAAGCTTTTTTACTTAAAGCATCTCTGGGCGGAGCAAAATTATCGAGTTTTAGTGTGTTAGGATATTTTCGACACTCTTTTTCCCAAATTGTAAACCATTCTCGAATCAATTTCAACTCACCATCAGAGTTTTTGAACCATTTTGGGAAATGAGTCCCATTAACCATATAGTGACTTGAGACCCCTTCATATTGTTCTCCTCTATTCTGTAAGGCAGTTCTAATTGGATGATTTTTCCAGTTTGGAGTGTTGAAAGATTCACTCAATGCCATATGGGGTATGCCAATCAAAGAGACTAAGTTTTCAAGGTTTTTCTCTGATTTAATGAACTTGATAAATCTCAAATCATCTATAAATTCTAATCCTCTATTTGAAATTTCAGACTTGCTTAGTTCATAAACCTTTCTATCATCAGCATTGTTACTCCTGATAATTTCAATCCTTGAATTTGCCCATTTAATAAATCTCCATTTATTGATGTCTGAAATTAAAACGTAGGAGCCAAGTTTTGTTGTGATGATTGAACCAACGCCTGAGGTTGAAGATAGTAGTTTATACTTTCCAACTCCTTGATTATATTGATTTTGCTTTAATATCTTCATCTTAAATTGAATTTATTTTGATTGCCGCTTCAGGATCAATTACTCTTAATGACATAGGAACTTGCCATTTTTTACTGTGGATATTTCCTTCATATTCTTCAATGTCAACATAGAGTTGTTCTTGGGGGGGGGTAGATTTTGCTGATTTATTATTGAAAACAAAAGTTTTGTTATCTGCCATTACTTTGTTCGACTCTTCTCTCCATTCAGAAAATGCCTCTTGAATCCATCTTTTTATTTGTTCAACATTTTCATTTTTAAGCAGATTGCTTATTAATGCATCATAATTATTCATTTTCTCTTTTCTTTTTTCAAAGTATTGAGTCAATTCAGAAACAATACTGGAAAGTTCAGTTTCTGAAATTGTAGAAATATCACCAGCAGTTAGTCTTTCAGTAAATCTGGTTCGGTGTCGAATCATTGTTGCTAAATATAAACCCATATATCTTTCTACAGCTTTTTGTGTGAACGGCGTTATAGAAATAGGCTCAACATAGCTATACATTTTTTCGTGGAACTCAATGAATTTTTCATAGTGAGATATATCTCTTGCTCTGAATGGATGATGAACCGTTAAAACAAGACCATAATCATTTCTTGCAACACGACTACTTGCCTGAATATATTCAGCTGTATTACGAGGCATAGAGTTCATAATTATTGTATTGAACCTTGAAACGTCAATACCCACAGAAATCATATTGGTTGCAACTACAAATTCTGGAGGAACTTTACCTGGTTTTAATTTGTCAATTTCATTTCCTGATTCGTCCTTCTCTTTTACAAAATGGGCAAATCTTTTATTAGCCTCCCATTTAGTTTCAACACTTTTTAACTCATTTTTTACTTCTTCACCTGAAAGTCTGCCTGTCAATTCAGACTCGACTATTCTATCTTTATAAGCATAAAGAGAACCTATTAGCTTTTGTGGTCTAACTACTCTTGAAAATACTCTACGGAATTCCTTCAAAATGTATGTTTGAACTTGAGACTGAGTTTTACCAACTTCTTTAAGACTGTTGAAGTAACTTATTGTTGTGTGGTAATAATCCATTGCCTTTTCAAAATCTTGATAGGAATCAAAATCAATTGGATGCTTTTCGTCTAACTCTTTTAACTCAAAAATTGCCCTATGAGTCATTATGATTGCGGCCAACCTCATTTGCATCCAAATCTGAGTTCTTCCAGTTGGTAAAACACCGATGTATTTTCTCTTAGAGAGGTATTCAGGAGTTTTATCATCAGTGCTATTAAATCGTCTTTGATAAAACGCAAAAAAAGAATCATCACATTCAACACCGGGCTTTGGAAATAGATTTACTCTTCTATCAAAGAGTGCGGCAATTTGTAATTGTGTATTTCTGGTAGTTGCTGTTGATGAAATTATTTTGGGTCTAGTTTTATCTTCTCTTGTGCAAAGCTGATCTACAGCTGATTCAAATAATGCAACTGCAGATCCAAGAGGTCCAAGTAATAAATGTAACTCATCCTGAATAATTAAATCAGGAGGTAAATAACCGTCTTGAGGTTTGCCCGCTTCCCAATTTCCAATTCCAAAGATTCTTCTAGAATCAGCATTTTTACCATTGTTTTGACCATTTACTTTGTGGGCTAATTGAGCAAACTTGTCTACTGTGCCAAAAAGTAATGCAGGAGGGTGTTGGTAAATGGTTTCATCAGATAGGCAAACGGGAATTGGACCTTGATCTTTTCTTTTTCTAGCAATACGACCGAGACCAAAAGAAAACGAACATTTCTGATTTGTGCATTTTAGATGCACTTTGTTTAGATTGTATACAAAAGAAGATGTTTCAGTATCTTCTTTTGTTTCACCTTTTATCTCAGAATTACACCAAGGGCAATTATTGAAAGGTATTCTATTTTCTTTTTTAAGGTTAAGTTTGTGTTCATACTCATAAATCAAATCAATATTTGAATTTGGAATAGAATTTTTACCAACCCATAAGCCAATATTTATAGGTTCATCACCTAATTTATAATTGCCCCATCTTCTGATTAATTCCAAAGCCATTATAACTAAAGTTGCTCTTTGGAATTGTTGCATTGTTAGCAATCGAAGTGTATACCGCATTATTGCAGCCGTACCACCGCCTTTTTCTTTAAACTCTTTTCTACGGTTGATTATCGTGAGAGCAATTAAGCCGAGATAAGCTTCGGTTTTTCCACCACCTGTTGGAAACCAAACTAAATCAACCCAATTGTTTCTTTTGTCCCATTCTGCATCGTCTTCTGGTTTGAATATTCCATCTAGGTTTAGTAGAATAAAGGCAAGCTGAAATGCTCTCCATCCAGCAGATTCTGTTTTTGAAAAAAGTTTATCTTCTGCTATATCTTTATAAAAGGAAAAATTAAAGTGTTCAAATGCTTCATCATTTATAAATAAATTAACAACATCTTGTTTTACTTTTACAGAATGCCATAATTGCATAAACATAGCAGCATTCATCAAGCGAAAAGAATCAAGGTTTTCCTTATTGCTATTGCCTGAAAGAAAATCATTGATATTTTTTTTCATTCTCATATAATCACCTTCGCACTTATCTAACTCTTGTTTTGCAATGCCTGAATAAATAGTCTGATATTTTTGATCCAGTCTTTTTAGATTAATCCAATTGCCATAGGAGTCAACAAATTTATTCAGACCAGAAACTATTTCATCATCAGTAGCATCTGAAAAAACAGATAGCCATTTAAATTCTTGAGATTTTGAATTTTCCAAAAACAATGGAGAAACAAATCCGTCTCTTGCATCAATTATTGCATTTCTGCTTTTATCTCGAGGTATTGGGTCGATGTCTGGCGTTTCACAATAAGGTAAATATTCTGTTTCAACCATCATCAGTTCGCCTTGTTTACACCACTTTACAGAGCAGCCGTGACCAATAGCAAAATCTTTGAACTGATCATAAATGAACGCTGTTGTTTTATCCTCGGAGTATGAATTGTCTTTTTCTTGTGGATATGTATGATTGTTATAAGGAATCAAGTTTTCGGATTCAATTAAAATTTTCACTCCAAAGAATGATTTTTGATTTACCAATTCATTAAAAACAGAATAAAATCTAGTCTCTTCTTTTCTATAAGCAATACTTGTATTTATTAACTGGATTTTTAGAAATACTTTATCGGTATTTTTATTTAAATCCCTTGTTTCTCTGCTTAACTGAATGTTACAGGACAATGCAGCATAATCCTCTTTCTTGTCGTCTAAATCCAAACGGAAGATGTCTTTTAAACTAATGGATGTAGAACCATCTTCTTTACTTACTGTAATCTTGACTTCTTCAAAATATTTATTATATAAATAGGATGTTTTTTTGCGTTCCTTTGGGAATTTAATATCCTCTAATTTTATTCGTCTTTCTACTAAAGTGGATTGCCACAAACCATACCCACCTGAGGATACATCTAGCAAGTTTCTCAAGTGGTCTGTGATGCTTTCTGCAAGTTCTATTTGTTGTGTAACTTCATAAAGTTTGTTTCTAGTCTCATCATTTGTTACGCTATTTTTTAACTCATAATAAATAGATGACTTTAAATTACTTAAGTAACAAGACGCCTTTGATAGTTGAGGTATTGTTGTAATGGTCGTAGCTATATCAAAAAAGTTCTCAGCAATAAGCTTTTGAATATCTCTAATTCTTGTTTTTATCTGAGTTGTTTCTTCTGATGATAATTTAGATAATAAAAGAAAATTATTTTCATTGATTGATCTTAATCTAAAAGAATTAAGCTCATACTTGGTTATAAATTTTTGAATTTCCTCGGTATTTGCCTCGCAAAGAAGCCCGTATTTATTATTGAATTTGCCTTCCTTGTCCTGTTTTAACTTTTGATAATGTCGAAAAGTGACCTTAAATTCGATAGTTCCGTCATTTAGAAACTTTTCATCAAGGCAACAAGTTAGCCCCATTGTTTTTGGGAATTGTTGATTTAACTCGATAGAATCCTGAGTTTCTACATCTTGTCCACTGAAATCTTGTGAATCCTTTTCTGTATCATTATCATCAGAAATAATTTCATTGTTTATTATTTCAAGTTGGCTGCTTGAATTACCTTCTTCTTTGACTTCCTCAGGGAATAAAATCCCAGTACTATATATTGCAGCTGGTACAATATCCAATATCTCTGATGAATATTTAATTGATTCTTCCTTAAGAAGGTTCTTCCTAATAAGAGCTTCATCTTCTATATCCACATATTTGTAACCGTTAATTCCCGGGCCTAATGTCTGCTCTCGAATAAAACGCTCTAAAGAATTTCTTTTGTCTAAAATTTTACTCATAGTTATTCTTT
>JACCDW011520215.1_pt1 | contig 13071 bp, 2 predicted proteins | sample 7449781 | NCBI WGS metagenome assembly JACCDW01 (sample SAMN15323449, study PRJNA562643) | freshwater metagenome | isolation source: river surface water | place: USA:Blue River Watershed | collected 2017-08-18 | reverse complement strand
TACGCATTCGCAGGTTGGAGTGATGGAACAAATACTTATGCAGCAGGAGCTACTTATCCCAGCTCTGGAACTGTTACTGGAAACGTTACTTTAACCGCGACTTGGACCGCCAACTCCCAGACTATTACTTACGCAAATGGTGGTGGAACGGGTAACGCTCCCGCATCTCCAACCACTGTCTCCTATGGATCGACATTTACTACCCCTGCGAACACCTACACCAGAATCGGTTACGCATTCGCAGGTTGGAGTGATGGAACAAATACTTATGCAGCAGGAGCTACTTATCCCAGCTCTGGAACTGTTACTGGAAACGTTACTTTAACCGCGACTTGGACTGTAAAAACTTGTTCCGTTTCGGAATCAACTTTCAATGGAAATGGAAGTAATGGTGGTTTAGCTAATCGGGTTTACAAGGTATACAAATTCTTGACCGTTGGAGATTGTGTTTGGAGTTTGCCTGCAGGAATAACTTCTCTCGAAGTTTTGGCTGTAGCTGGCGGTGGTGGTGGTGGTGGTGCTTTCGACACTGGTGGAGCCGGCGGTGGTGGCGGTGGACAGGTCAAGCAAGAAACAATTGATGTGACAGGCGTTTCTCAATTAGTACTAGTGATCGGTGCAGGTGGGACCTCCGGAGTTGGAAGCCCTGAAAGCGCTGGCGGTGCGGGCGAAAATTCTTCGATTTTCTCAAATGGTGTTCAGATCGTGTCAGCCCTGGGAGGTCAAGGAGGAAGCCGATCGCGCATTGATTATTTTGTTGATCTGGCTATTGGCTCTGCAAGAACACTGGGAAGCGGAGGAGCAGCTGCAACCGCTAATACGCCAGCCCGCGGTGGTGCTCACGGTGGAAATGACTCTTCTGCTACTAAAGCTTCCGGTGGCGGTGGCGGAGGTTCTAACGGAGTCGGAGTTAATGCAACTTTGAATGCACCCGGGGCTGGTGGCGCGGGAACATCAATTTCCTTTGACGGAAATTCATCCACCTTCGGCGCTGGCGGAGCTGGAGGAAACGGCGATAACACAATCAACTTTGCCACTGCAGGTACAGCAGGATCTGCAAACACTGGAAATGGCGGCGGTGGAGCAAGAGCAGGCAACTCCTCAAATGCTATAGGTGGCGCTGGTGGCAGCGGCTTAATAATGGTGCGCTCCAGCATCTTCAGTGCGTTAACACCTCAATTTGGAGCTGTAACAAGAACTAACGATGGATTCACTGTTCCAATAACCAACTATGACGCAAATTTCACTTGGGCTGGGAATGCAACCAACTCAGGCTCAGTAACAATTAGCGGTTCAGGTTTAGTAACCGTTACCGGACTCGCAGTCTTAACTTCATCAACAGTAACCATTCAAACTACTCGGGCTGGTTATGCAAATGGTTCTGCAACCATTTCCGGAACTTCACTCATCTCTTCAGATGCACTCAAGATCTATTTCGATGCCACCGATATAAATTCGCATGATCCACTTGGCGGAACACCCAACACTCTGGGTGACCTTGCCAATGCCGCAAACCAAGGTGGCGCACTTTCGGGAACCAAGGTAGCTGGTTCGGGCGGGGCAACAATTTCAGTTGATACCTCCACTAACGCATGGAACTTCCCTGGCGGGGACAGCTCGACCGGTCCTTATATTGATTTGGGAGATATAAATAACGCTGGATTTGCTGCTAATGGAATCACCATCGATTTTGAAGCGGATTTTGGTGCGATTAATTCCTGGGAACGTTTAATTGATATTGGAAATCAAAGAACACCAACGGTTGGCGAATCTAACAATATTTTCGTTTCTCGGTATTGGACACAAAACAACTTAGTATTTGAAATCTGGCGCGGAAATACTTCACAGAACATTTGCATGACTGTAAATAATGACGCGACAAACTTATCTGGAATGAATCGCTGGACAATCACCGCAGATGGCTCGACCTGCCGAATTTGGCGTAACGGGGTTCAACAGCAGGTAAAGATTGGTACTGGCGGAAGTGGTGCCCTTTCACAACCATACTTAGCTCCAACATCTGCGACTTTGCAGAATAATTACATCGGTAAATCTAACTGGACAGCAGACGCTCAATTCGAAGGAAAGATTCGCTATATCCGAATCTATGAGGGTGGATTTACTTACGATCAGTTGGCTGCAGTTGAATACAAAACGGTAACTTTTAACGCCAACTCCGGGTCGGTATCTCCGAGCTCAATCATCACATCCGGGTCAATAAGACTTCCAACGCCAACCCGCGCTGGATATGCCTTTGATGGTTGGTATGAAGCATCAGATTTATCTGGCACAAAACTGGGAGCTACTTACACGCCTTCGGAATCAAAGACAATTTATGCCAAGTGGAACTCATTTGCAGAAACTGTTCAAGGTGTTACTGCCTCAACCCGACTTATTGACTCTGATTCAAATGCAGATTCAGTATCTGTTTCATGGACCGCACAAGCCTCTGCGACAAGTTACACAATTTCATATGCCACAAATTCCAGCTTTACATCAGCTGTGGAAACTACCTCTAATACCAATAGCTTGACACTTAATAACCTAAATGATGGTGTCATTTACTACTTCAGAGTTAAGGCAACTAATGCTTTCGGTACCAGCGTAAATTGGTCATCGACCGCTACTTCTGAACCGATATCTCACCTCGATTACTCCTATGACTTTGATTCTTCATTCACGGCAAAATCAACTGGCGCTGGAGTGCCTACTGCTGATGGTGCCGCCTTTACTTTTGAAGCTTGGGTTAAACCAAAGACGCTGGCAGATGTGACTTTTGCAGCGATTTACGCGCAAGGCCAGGTTTCTGGTGGCAACCAACAGAATCGCTTTTGGGTTGGTTTTTATCGCTCCGGTTCAAATTACTATCTCCACGTTGGAAGACATGACACTGCGAACAATAACTTTGTAATGTTCAACCCATTGAATCAATGGGTTCATGTCGCAGTCTCGGTAGCAGCAAATGATTTGGTAACTGTATATCTCAATGGTCAAGCCTTTGGTACTGCAACTTTAGGAAATATCGGAACAGATGCTGGATTTGCAATTGGTAGCGATGACGATGGCGGCGCTAACAAATTCAATGGTGAAATTGACCAGGTAAAGATTTGGGATGGCGTTCTAACTAATGATGAGATTCTGGCAAGCATGCATGAATGGGGTAAACCCACGAGTGGTGTAGACAATGCCCTTCGCGCACATTGGGATTTCAATGATTACACCAACACCAGCACGTTGAAAGACCAGGTAGGCACTCTAGATTTAACACTTGCTTCATTTGTCAGTTCGGATCAAGAGCCAATTGCTATCTTGAATTCCAATGTAACTGACCGTCTGATTTATAGATTTGAACGCAGCTACCTAACTGAAACTGGTGGATGGACTATTCCAGACGGCCTAACCAACCCTCGCACTCTTGTAGTAGCAGGTGGCGGTGGTGGTGGAGCTGATGAAGGCGGCGGCGGTGGTGCTGGAGGCTTTATTGAGACTACTTCAAACTCTTTAAGTGGAATTGTGAAAGTCCAGGTAGGACTCGGTGGCGTTGGTGGATATTCACTTGACACTAACCTAATTAATTGGACATCTGGAAATGGTCAGAACTCCATATTGTCATCAACCACAGCTATTGGTGGCGGTGGCGGAGGAGACGCGGTCAATACCGGCAACGTTATGAACGGCAGAAATGGCGGTTCTGGCGGCGGCGCAGCGGGTGAAGGGTTCTCTTCCACAAGAGGTACAGGAACGGTCGGTCAAGGTAACAATGGCTCTCTAGCTTCAGGCAGCGCCGGCGGCGGTGGAGGTGGTGCTGGTGCAGCGGGATCAGGACGCGCGGGTGGTGCAGGAATACAAACTAATATCTCCGGTACTTCAACTTTCTATGCAGCAGGCGGATCAGGTGGACTCGGAAATACATCCACCGCAACACAAGCTTCGACCAACGGTATCGGTGGTGCTGGTGGCGCAAATGGCGGCGGTGCAACTGCAGGTGCAACTAATACAGGATCTGGCGGTGGCGGCGGAAAGATAAACAGCGGCACTGCAACATTTGATTACTCCGGAGGAAATGGTGGTTCTGGTGTAGTCATTGTGAATTACGAAAATCCAACCAAGACGCTTACCTATAACTACAACGGTGCAACAGGTGGGAACGGAACCACTTCAGTTAATTTCACTACGGGTTCTGCATCAATAACTTTGCCAACCCCAACTCGTACTGGATTTGCTTTCAACGGCTGGTATGAAGCCTCTGATTTTTCCGGTACCGCTCTCACTTCTCCATACTCACCAATTGGCTCCAGAACTATTTATGCAAAGTGGACCGGAAATGCTTTAACTCCAACCTTCGGCACACCAACAATCACTAGTGGTGGATACACCGTTCAGATTTCTAACTACGATGCGAATTTCACCTGGGCGGGAAGTGCAACTGCAAGTGGCACGGTAACTGTTAGCGGAACTGGATTGATGACTGTAAGTGGAGTAGCTCCCGGAGTATCTTCCACAGCAACCATTACCACCACGAGAGCTGGATATACATCTGGGTCTGCAACAATTTCAGCAATCGCAGCACTGGTAGTTGATTTGGATGCAGCAAACAATGCCAGCTATCCAGGGACCGGAACGACTTGGACCAGCTTGTCTGGTGGTGGTAGCTACACAATATCCAATGGCACATTCAATGCTGCTAACGGTGGTGGATCAATTGAATTCAACGGCACCAGTACTTTTGTCAGTGTTGGAACTCCATTAGCCAACAACTCAAACTACACAATCGAAGCCTGGGTTTATGACTCTAGCAACGGTACGGGTAGTCGAAATATCGTCAGTACAGCTAACCATGTTCTGTTTTTGAGCGGCACAACTCTTTATGGTGGTTTGGCGGGTGCTTACACATTGGTAAGCAGCGCGAATTTTCCAAGAAATGTTTGGAAGCATGTCGTATTAACATTTAACGATGCTACAAACACGATGTCACTCTATATAGATGGAGTGCGAGTCGCGCAAAATACCTCAGTAACTACAAGTTATACGCAAGAAACAACTCGCATCGGTGCACATGTGTCGGGTTCCACGCCAGTCTCCTTCTTCAAAGGTTCAATTGGAAAAGTAAGGATTTACAGCGCCGCTTTAACTGCAGCAGAAGTAACTGCTAGATTTGACGGCACAAAATCATTCCGTGGAGCATCAACAAACTCAGAGCTCTCTGGTTTGACCCTATCAACTGGAACATTGTCACCAAGTTTCGCGGCAGATACGACCTCATATACCGCCTCAGTCGCCAATAACATTTCATCACTAACCGTTACACCAACAAGGGCGGACTCCGGCGCAACAATTAAAGTTAACGGCACCACGGTAACTTCAGGTTCCGCATCCGGTTCCATTAATCTCGCAGTTGGTTCCAACACAATCACAGTTGTTGTCACGGCTGAAGATGGTACCTCAACAACCTCTACAACCATAACTGTCACAAGAGCTGAAGCATCGCCTGGCGCACCCACAATCAACTCAATAACAGCTGGTGAAAATCAACTTTCCGTAGCGTTTACAGCAGGTGCTAATACTGGAAGTTCAATTACTAAGTATCAGTATTCAACCGATGGCGGTGCAACTTGGAGAGATCGCGCCACAGGAACTACCGCTTCACCGTTGGTGATTACGACTGCCAGTGGTGATAACACCGCACTTGTGAACGGAGTCAGCTACAACCTTCAAATCAGAGCCTTTAACACCCAATCCGGTACCGCAACCGCCTCAACTGCGGCCACACCAGTTGGCTTATTAGTTAATCTCGATGCCACAAATAACTCCAGCTACAGCGGCACGGGAACTGTCTGGACTAACACTGCGGTGGGTTCCTCTCCGGCCAGCGCAACGTTAGATAACGCGGATATGTACGTCAATCAATTCGGTGGAGTAATGAATACCCGAGTGGGAAGTAACTTCCGTAAGGCGCAAACCGCAACGCGATCATTAACTTTGCCAGCCAATGTTGGCTTCACTATGGAGGTTTGGGTCAGATTCGATGCGCAATCTTTAACAACAGGATCAGGTATCGCTTCATATGATGGCGGTGCAAACTACATAAATTTCTATAAAGCCGCCAACCAAGCTGTGCGATGGGAGACAGCCGGCGGTAATGCGATTTTTGATGCCCAAGCGCCTACCGCAAATGTTTGGTACCACTATGTAGGAACTTGTTTGAATGATGTTGCTAAGTTATATCGAAATGGTGTCGAGGTTGCTTCCGCCTCTAAAACTTGTACAACTTCCGGAAATACCAGCTTTTTAGTGGGAAATATCCAGGGCATTTCAATGTACGGCAGTATCAGTTTGTTCCGTTTCTATAACCGCGCACTTACAGCCGATGAAGCCGCAAGTAGATTCAGTGATACAAAGTCGCGAATTACCTACAACGTTACCTACAACTATGACAATGCAACAGGTGGCAATTTGACCGCAAGTGCGAGTTACACAATCGGCGGTAGCGCCATCACATTGCCTACTCCGACAAAACAAGACGCCAATTTTGGTGGTTGGTATTTAGATGCGGGTCTGACTTCATCCGCTGGAGCTGCTGGAGCGAGCTATACACCAAGTGGGGCGACATCATCTTTAACACTCTATGCCAAGTGGATTTCTACAAATGTGGCTGTGTCATTTAACGCCAATCTGGGTACTGGAACCATGGCAAATCAATCCATTCCGGTTTCTACTGCAACAAACCTAAGCACCAACCTATTTGCTCGAGACAACTACACATTTGCGGGTTGGAATACTGCTGCGAATGGATCGGGTACCTCTTACACAAATGGCCAATCTGTAACACTTACTGCCGGTTTAACGCTATTTGCACAATGGACCGCAAATCAATACACCGTCACTTACAACTACAACTCGGCAACCGGCGGCAACGGAACAGCTTCCAGTAGTTTTACTACCGGCGGCAGTGCTATCACACTACCTACCCCAACTAGAACTGGTTACACATTTGCTGGCTGGTACTCAGATCAAGCTTTGACAACATCGATTGGTTCAGCTGGCGCCACATATACGCCAACCGGAACAACATTGGCTCTCGCTGCATATGCAAAATGGACTGCGATCAATTACACAATTACCTACAACGCTAACTCAGCCACTTCCGGAACGGCACCTACAGATTCCACCAATTACAACATCGGCCAAAACATCACAGCAAAAGCAAATACTGGCTCGTTGGCTAGAACTGGTTACACCTTTGGTGGTTGGAATACATCGGCAGATGGAACCGGTACTAATTACTTATCTGGAACTCAGTACCAAGTCGGTTCAGCAAATGTAGTTCTCTACGCTAAATGGAGCGCTAACACTTACACAATCACCTATAACTCAAATGGCGCAACCGGAAGTGCAGCAAGAACCAGTGATAGCTACACAACTGGAAATGCTGGAATAACACTTCCTGCAGTTGGAACCCTTGTAAAGACAGGTTATAACTTTGCCGGTTGGGCCACGACCCCAACCGGCGATGCAATTTCCGGTGCCTACACCACAACTACAAATGTAACTTTGTACGCAAAGTGGAGCATCAAGAGCATCAATATCACCTATGCAAAGGGTGATGCTTCAACCGCATCATTCTTGAACTTCCCTTCAAATACCACTGGAAATTACGGCACAGCATTTAATGTAAATGGCACTATCGATTCTCAAGTCACCATCGGAGCGGATCAATTCGCCTTCGTGGGTTGGAACGATGGGAACTCTATTTACAAAGGTGGCGCTCCAATTACCCTTGGTGAAAATGATGTGACTCTTATTGCGATCTGGGTAAAGGTCTTCGGAGTTCGCTACATTTTCAATGGTGGAACTGCAGCAGCTAATTCTTCTGCAGTTGATTCAGAGTGTCTTGGCGCAAACAGTGTTTGTACCGATCAACAGGTAATTACCTCAAACGCTGCACCTTCCAGAACCGGCTACACATTTACCGGCTGGTTGGATCAGAACAATCAAGCAGTCGCCGCCGCTACCCAATTCACAGTGTCAGCAAATCGCTATCTATTAAGCGCACAATGGACACCAATCGATTACACCATTACTTATCAAGCAAATAATGGTGACTCAACCCCTACCCAAGCCTCCAAACAAATAGGTCAGACCTTTACTGTTGCAAATGCAATATCTAGAACCGGTTACAGTTTCAATGGCTGGAGCGATGGCACAAATGTTTATGGACCGGGAGCTTCATACGCTGTTGGCTCAAGCAATGTAACTCTAACTGCGCAGTGGACCCCAGATACTTACACGATTTCATATGACTGGAATGGTGGACGTGGCAGTGCAACTCCAGATGATTCATACACGGTTGGAAATGCGGCACTTACACTTCCAACGGTTGGAGATCGCGTAAAGGATGGTTACACCTTTAGTGGATGGTCAACCTCACCAAGTGGAAACTTAGTTGGACTTACTTATACTCCAACGCAATCTCGCACCCTTTATGCAATTTGGGGAACCGGTAGTTACACACTTACCTTTGAGCCGGTCCGTGGAAATAATGGCAATGGAAACTCTGCTCAAGTTTTAAATGGTGAAGAAACCATATTGCCGCTACCTACTCGTCAGAACTTTGTTTTTGATGGTTGGTATGACGCCAGCACTGGTGGAAACAAGATAGGTAAAAATGGCGACCGTTTCCGCCCCACCCAAAGTAAGACCCTTTATGCGCGCTGGATACAAGCCTCTATCTTTGGAATTCCTACCAATGCCTTAACCCGCGTGGGCCAAACCAAAGCCCGCAGTAATGTGCGAACCCAGTTCACGGGATCCAACGCCAATAGCGCTGTTTCGGTCAATGTTCCAGAAGGTGCTTTGCCAGATAACACCGACATCTTCTTTGACTTGGTATCGGATTACACACGTGCACAAACTGTCATCTCAAATAACCATGACTACATCATCTCAATGGCTATTTACTGGCTAACCCCTGATGAGACCGTTCCAGACACCGCTGCTGGAAAGCCAATTACCGTAACAATCACCAACTCATCCATTAAAGCTGGTGCTAGTGCTTACGCAATCATCAATAATGTTTCGGTATTACTAGGAACCGCTATACAGGATGGACAAATAACCGTTGAGCTAACCTCGGACCCAGAGGTGGTAGTTGCAGCGACCAAACCAGGTGCTCCAACTAATGTCTCAGCAATTTCTAACGAGAATCAACAAACTGTAGTTTCTTGGACAGCGCCTGCATCAAATGGTGGTGCAGATATCACAAGTTACACCGCAAGAACTAGCACCGGCGCAACATGTACAACATCGACCACATCTTGCACCATCACCGGACTTGCAAATGGCGCTACTTACACAATTACTGTGACTGCAACTAACTCAGTTGGAACTTCTGATGCATCAACCTCAACAACTGCCACAACCGCTGCGGTTTATGCTGTCACCTTTAATGCAAATAGTGGATCTCCGGTTAATGACGGATCCTTCTTAACCAATGGCACCGTTTCTCAGCCCACCGCACCAACCCGTACCGGTTACACCTTCGCAGGTTGGTCCGCTACCGATGGTGGAAGCGCAGTTTCATTCCCTTACGCTCCAGGGGTTAACCAAGCTATTACCTTGTATGCCCTTTGGACAGCCGACTCCTACACCGTAACCTTTAATTCAAATAGCGGATCTGCCGTATCCGATGGCAGCTTTACAACCGGTGGAACCGTTGCAGAACCAACCGCTCCAACTAGATCTGGCTACACCTTCGCAGGATGGTCAGCGACCGATGGCGGAAATGCCATTACTTTCCCTTATTCTCCAAACACCACCCAAAACATCACGCTTTATGCGCTTTGGACCGCTGTAAATAACAATCAAAACAACAATAACCAGGGCGGCGGTGGCTCGGGTGGCGGCAACAACAATCAGAACAACAACAATCAAAACAATACTGATTCCAACACGAACACCACTTCGACCCGCATCACATTGCCTGCAATTGAGGTAGTTGGAACTGAAAAAGCTAAGGTTCCAACAGTTCAACTTCCAATTAACGCCAAACCAAACACCCCGGCCGCCGAAAAGATTGAGCTATCAATCTCTAAGGCTGATCAAAAGATTGTTGATAAGTTGGAGTTAGTTGGAGATAAATTAACTCTGGTTCCAGCTGAAGGCTTTAGCGGTAAGAGAACAGTCACCGTCACCATCCTTGAACAAGGTGTCAGCAAAACAGTCGATATTCCATTGGTAGTTCTTCCTGAACCTGTTAAAGCACCAGTAGTTACCCCAATCTCTCCAAAGAAATCCACCATTGATTGGAAAGCCTCGCCAAACGCCGAGAAGTACGAAGTCTTTGTAAACGGCAAGCGAGTTTGTGTTACGACAAAAACTGAGTGCGATGTAAAAACGATTATTGGCCCAAATGCGAAGGTAGAAATTGTTGCTAATGGAAATGATCGCACGGAAAGTGATGCCAAGGATGCGAAATTTGAATTAGAACAACCAATTCAAGTTGCAAAACTTGTCGGCTCAACACGAATTAAAACCACTTTAACTGCAGTTGATAAGAAGAATCTTGATGCGGTGATTGCTCTAATTAAGAAACAAGGTTTTGGCGAAGTCGTAATTTCACAAGTAACCACTCGAAAATCTACTGTGGCTGCCTCTATCCAACGTATCGAAGCCATCAAGGCATACATAATTAAAAACTCTGGGGTTGAAGACTTAAACTTTAAGATCACCGAGCCCGCCAAAAAGACCTACATAAACCTCGTCTCACTAGGGGAATAAAAGGGGAGTAACCACTCAAAAACGGGCTGTCTGACTGCCAAAAAAGACACACTCATAACCGGCAAATAACCCGAAAAGGCACACTCACTTCCGAATTCTCAGCAAAAAGTGTGTCTGGGCATGAATGGTCATGACCGATATATGTCACACTCACCCCTATGACTACCTTCCCCCGCCCGAAGTGCAGGTTCTCCTATGCACTTCCCGAGATACGCACCGCCGAAAAGAAGTGAGATTTCACGACTTCGCGCAACAAACCATCGACAACCTGCCGATCCGCCATAAAACCCGGATCACCTACCGTTCGATGTATCGCTGTCATATCGAGCCCAAGTTGGCCGAGCTGACCCTCCAAGAGGTTAAGCGCACCCAGATTCAAGAGCTGATCCGTCACCTACCGCCCCAGACCGCCCAGACCACCCTCGCCGTCCTCAAGACGATCTATCGGGAGGCAATGGCCCAAGAGATTGTGGAGCACTCTCCGGCCCATGGCGTTAAGGGGCACAGGTTTTCAGTTACCCCAAGAAAGTTCTTAACTTGGGAAGAGGTCGACAAACGCAACTTTGGTAAATACACCACCCAAATCAGATTTCTTGCACTGCACGGCTTGCGTTGGAGTGAGGCGGTCGCCTTAACTTACGACGACATCCGTGATGGTCGCATTCATGTAAATAAATCAGTGCACGGTCAGACCAAGAGTCGTGCTGGTGTTAGGACCGTGCCACTGGTTTCACAATTCAAACCGTTTCCAACAACCCGTCGTCCATTACGGAGAGTCCTTGAACCACACGGCATCACAATTCACTCACTTCGTCATACCTATGCCTACCTGTTAAAAAGCAAAGGTGTGCATGTGACTACGGCCCAGAGATTGCTCGGCCATTCCGATCCAAAAGTAACGCTTGCGATTTACACGCAAGTACTGGATTCAGAAATCGACGATACAGGCGCGATGTTGAAGTCATTCATCGGAGATGAGAAGGCATCGACGCAGAGTAATTCAGCGTATAGGGAAGCTTCCTAAGCAATCTGATCGCCGCTGTCACGCTCAAATGGCTTCTTGAAATGCTCTCTCATCTCCGATGAGTGTGCCTTTTTCACCATGAGGGTTAAGACTGTTCCCGCATCATCTATCTCGTTATCCAACACCTGGGTGTAAATAGACAATGTGATCTTTGGATCTGAGTGCCCCAACAATCTTTGCGCAGTAGTTACGTGAATTCCCTGTTTCTTCAAGATATATGCATAAGTGTGACGCAGCGAGTGGATAGTTACCCCATAAGGAACCAAGGCTTTTCGCAGGGTTCTAGGGTGCTTGGGAAAGGGCAAAAACGAGCCAATTAAAGGCACTACGCGCACGCCTGCACTGCTTTTAGTCGCCCCATGAACTGACTTATTCACATAAACCTTGCCATCTCTAACATCTTCATGAGTCAAGGCCACCGCCTCACCCCAGCGCAGTCCATGCAAAGCTAAAAACTTTATGTGGTGGTCATACTTTCCAAAGTTGATTCCCTCAATCTCTTCCCAAGTTAAGAAGCGACGAGATTTAACAATCACCTTTGGATTCTTAATTCCATGCACCGGAGATTTCTCAATTAACTCTAACTCCATAGCTTCACGGAACAACAACTTAATGACCGCTAATGTCATCTGGCCGGTTTGTGGTGGCAAGCCCCAAATAGCTTTCTTGATATCACTTCTTCCGATTGCAGCAATCTCCATCATTCCAATATTGGGGGAGATATGACACTTATACATTGATCTATATGTCGCAAATGTTTTGGCACGAACATTTAATGTTGCAAATACTTCTTTAGCAAACTCGTCAAGAATCACTAGTTACCTTCTCGGGGAAGAGAATCAAACATTTCGTGAGATTCATTGAGAAAATAGTGACAGGTTACTGTGACAAATACGTGAATTTGATAGGTCATAACCAGCTATTTACACCGGTTATAACGAGGATATGAGAAGGCATTATTTAATTGTGTAAAACATTTAATTGTTAATAACAAAATAAAAAACCGCGGGCCCCTGGTTTCCCAGAGGCCCGCGGTTTTACTTCCTAGAAGAGAAGTTCAGTGCTTACGCACGAACCTTCTTTGCAATCTTGGCAACTGTGTTAGCCAAGGTTGTTAGCTGTGCCTTTAGAGCAGCCATCAAAGTAGCAACCTGGGTTGCTAGTTCTTCAACAGCAGCTGTTGCAGCATCTGCAGCATCGCGTGCTTCTTCAGCAGCAACGGTTGCAGCATCTGCAGCTTCAGCAGCAAGGTTTGCAGCATCGGTAGCAGC
>JACCDW012104868.1_pt1 | contig 13072 bp, 23 predicted proteins | sample 7449781 | NCBI WGS metagenome assembly JACCDW01 (sample SAMN15323449, study PRJNA562643) | freshwater metagenome | isolation source: river surface water | place: USA:Blue River Watershed | collected 2017-08-18 | reverse complement strand
CCCTCAATGGTTACTGTGCGCTCAACACTATTCAATAACACTCTTTCTGGTGTTTTATAGCCAATGGTATAAACTGGCGTGCGCCCACAAGATGCGCTGATTTGAACGCTTTTCTTGCTTTGTGGTAGCGGCTCTAAATTGCCAGTGATGCCCACTGCTAAAGCGTGCAAAGAGTCAAAATATGCGCCTGTGCCATCTTGCAGCAGTAGTTTTGGCGCGTTTGCCATGCCAGTGAATTTAACTCCCTCAATAGAGTCAACATCATAACTATTAAAATCAGCGCTAAAAACAATTGGCTGATAGGGAGTGATTTGAATCGAGTAAGAATTCAAGTGACAGTCTTTGAACAAGAAATTGCCCACTCTGATTTGATGCCCTGTTTCAAACTCGCCAGTTAGTGCTAAAACTCCTGTTTGAGAAACTCCGCGAGAATTTGCGTTCTCTCCCACTAGAGGAAACCAAGAAAAAGAAAGTTTTGCTGCCAAAGGAGCAGTTGGCGCAAAATCGTTGCTGATGGGATTTTTGCCCAAGTATTTTCGCGGCTCTAGAGATGTGTCGAAATTTATGCTCACTTCGTTTGCTGCCATCAAGTCGCTGCCGCCAACTCCTGTTAGTGGAGCTTGATTCTGTGCGCTAAAATTCGCGAAAACAGGAACATTTGTATATTTAATGAATTTTGACATTGACCTTTGATGCTGGTATGGTAAATTACACTAATGAACAAAATATTAGAAAAATGCGTGGAAATAACAAGAGGACTAAAGCCAAACAAACAGAATGGCCGCAGTTTTCATACTACTTTTATTTTGCACAAAAATCGCATCTTGAGCATTGGTTGGAACAACTATAACAAAATGCACCCATATCATAAACTTGGCAAATACATTGGATACAAAACAAATCCCGAAAACTATCAGCCAAGCTTGCATTCAGAGATTAGCGCGATTTTAAAATTGGGCGAAGAAGATTTGCGCAAATACTCTTTTGTTAATGTGAGGATTGATGGCAGAAATAACCTAGCGCTGGCAAAGCCTTGTCCCAATTGTGAGAGAGTTTTGGGTCAGGTTGGATTTAAAAAGCTTTTTTACTCTAGCGAAAAAGGGTTTTTTGAACTAGGGGTCTGATTTTTTTTTCTATTTTTAATGGGGTGGTTTTTTTTGTTTGGGGTGAGTTTTATATTAATAGGGGGGATAGTAATGATTGAAACAATGGGGGATGATTGAAACAATGGAATGTTGAAATTGGAATGATAGATTGAAAAAACGTACCCCTGGCCTCCCTGGAAATTATAATCACCATAAAATTCCAGGAAATGGGGGTGGGTTGTCAAGTCGAAAGAAAAAAATCTTTTCTTCAATCTTGGCATGCTAATTACTAGAAAAGAAAAAGAACGAAAAAAAACTCACGTTGCGCTTGAAATGGTCGGGAGGTGTGGCAATGTAAGCACATGGAAAATAAAACGCTCTCCCCCGCTCAACTTGAACTCGCCGCTTCTATCTGGCCCAAGTCTGCCTTTGCCACGGAAAGCGACTGGCAAGCCTACGCTGCCAAGTGGTTCCCCAAGCTCAAAAGCTTGAACGCAATCTTGGCGAAAAAATAATTTGCGTTCCCTGTTTCCCCCTCTACTCTACTCCTGCCATGAATATCAGCCTTACTCCTAGCGAATCCGCTCTTCTCTCCCGTGTCTCTTCTAATGCACAAAAGAAGATTACCAAAATCGAAAAAACCGAGAGCCAGTTTCGCGTTCACTACAACTACCTTGGCGGCACTGGCAGCGAGGCCATCATCTACAATCTCGCCGCTAGCATGACGGAAGCAGTGCAAAAGATTCGCGAATTGAAAAAAGCAATCGCATAAAAAAGACTTGAATGACGTTGAAATACATTGGCAATCCCAATCCTTATCCAAACAGCAAAGACCCTAGCAATACAATCGTGGAGCCTACTTCTGACGGATTAAAGATGTAAAAAACTCTTGACAAAGTTTCGTTCATATGTTATCTTTTCATATGAATGAAGAAACCATAACAATCACTAAAAAAGAATACGAAAGCCTCAAAGAAGACGCTCGATGGCTTCAATACCTTGAAGGTGCAGGCGTTGATAATTGGGAGGGCTATGATTATGCACGTGAACTTTGGAGAGAAGAAAATGAATAAACATTCAATTTATTGCATCCCTTCCTTCCCCCTCTAATATCTACTCGCTATAAATAAATCACACCTTGTTTCTGTTTGGGAAAGTTACGAAAATAATAGCGATACATGCATTTTGTGCGCAACAAAAGAGCAGGCACTTAATCACGGGCTGTTTGAAGTTCAATATGTGGTTCAAACGGAAGTCTGGCTTACAAGCGAAGGCAAGCGCGAAATTGAAGAAGGAAAAATAATCTGGAATTAAAACTTGCGCCCTTCTTTCTCCCCTCTACTATCCTCTTGCTATGAAAAACACTGCATCCGCCCCCGCCCCCGAATACTTCATCGACAACAACGGCATCCGCTGGCTGAACGTGAAGCCTCGCAAGTGCAAGTGTGCTGATTGCGAGTTTGAGCGCAAGCACAACATCACTCTCCGCACGCGTAAGCAATGCGAAGCATAACACAACACAACACAAACCATGCAATTCACCACTACTGCCGAAGATATGCACGCCGATGCTATGGCCTACAATGAACGCCTTGACGCTCTAAGGGAAGAGGCTATTCAAGAACAGGAAACAGATGAGCAATGGCTAAACAGATGGACTAGGGAAGACCTCTAGGGCCAACGGGGAAACCCTCTAGGGAGCACGGGAAGCTCCCTAGGGGCCATCCCTAAGAGAGCTAAGAAAAGAACCCTAAGAACTTTACCTAGGCCAGGGGGCCTGGGCTAGGTAAAACTCCTAAGCAGTTTCCCTAGCTTCCCCAACCCGCTTTCCCCTGTCAAGAAAAAAGAAAAAAATCTTTTCTGTAAACTTGGCACAGTAATTTCCATAACTCTGCACGGGATAAAAAAGAATAAAAAAGAGTTTGCGCTAAGACGACAAAGTGGCATCTTGTCACCGTTAACCAAACACAACAAATGAGTGACATCCTTAAAATCTGCGAAGAAATTCAAAATCAAATGTTTGCCAAGTATGGCGACCCCATTGCCAAAGTGAAAGGCAATCGGGCGCTTGATAGTGAACGCATCCGCTTTACATACTACCTCTCCCGCCTTATGAAGGAACGCGGCAACAAGTGGATTCGTCCCGCTCAAATCAGCGGCGAACATGAAAATCTTGCATACTATTCTGAAAAGGCTTTACAAGAGGCTTTTGAAGCTGGAATGCTCATCTCTAAAGCGGACGCCGCCAAAATGCGCGAACAAATTCGCCGCGAAGTGAAAGAGGAAATCATGGCACAAATCGAATCAATTTAATCTTTCCCCCTTGCATAAACATTAAAATCTGTTACTCTAAGCACATGGAAAAACAACTCGCCACCAACGAACAAATTCTTGCCTTCCTTGCCCTTGCCAACAAGCGCCCGCAAGATCATTCTACCATTGAAAGCGAGCTTGATAAAACTCTTGCTGCTCTCAAGACCGTGCGCTATGAAAACGAAAAAGGCATTCAATCTTTTGAAGTGGAGCGCTACAAGGGCAGCAGAATCTCCAAAAAGAGTGGCAAAGAGATTGCCACGTTTGTAATCAAAGGCGGTGAATATCGCTCGCTTTTCGTTAGCCAGATTCAATTCTAACTTGCCAAGCCAAAAAAACTCTCTACCTTCTAACACCATGAAAAACTTCTTCTTCTTCTTTTCCCACGTTGTCGCCTATGTTTTACTTTTGGCTCCCTTTGTTGCTTGCATGTTTTTCATCGTGCGAAGTGATTTAAACTTGGCACTTGATTCTATGCTTTGGGGCATACCTTCGGGCATTCTGGCCGTTGGCATCTTTGAACTAGCCGAAAAGTTTCGACAATAAAAACAAAAAACTTGCCAAGCGCAAAAAACTCTCTACCTTCTAACACCATGCAAAACACCGTTACAATCTCACACGAAACTTTCACCGCTCTGCTCTCTTTTACTAAATCAGCACAAAATAATTTTAAAGACCAGTTCAAAAATTCATCTAGGCAGTTGGATAATTTCCCTAATGAAAAACTCTGGCAAGACTCCGTGAAATTCTGGCAAGAGGAAATGCAGAACGCCGCAAACACCTACAAAAAAGCCTTAGAAGAGGCGTTTTATCCCTAAGAAGGGAGCCTAGGAAGTTTACCTAGGCCAGGGGGCCTGGGATAGGTAAAACTCCTAAGAATCTCTCCCTAGGTAAAAACCCTAAGAACGCCTATTTACTATTAGAGGGTTTAGTATTTACTATTAGAGGGTTTCGAGTTTGGAATTTGTCAAGAGAAAACAAAAAAAACTTTTCCGCAATCTTGGCACGCTAATTACTAGAACAAAAATCAGTTAAAAAAGGCATTGCGCGAATCTCTTTTTCTGTTATCTTGTGGCCATGAAGAAAATCACATTCCGCAAGCCTAAAATCCTCTCCTTCCGCCTCTCCACTCGCAAAGTCGGCGGCATTCGTTTCGTGCGCGTGGGAAAACTTGTCTTTTCTTTCTGCGTGTCAAAAAAGGCTTGACGCTTTTCCCTTTCTCGCTTATCTTCTCCCCTAACCAAAAAAAACAACACACTATGAAAGACCTCATCACCAAAGAAAACCTCGTCGCCCTTCTTCGTTCCAAGAAAGAAGCAGTCATTGAAGCCTTGAACAATAAACATGTTGTTTACTTGAACAAGGGAGATTCCAGCATCAAAAACAATGGCGTGCGCAGTTTCACCATCAAGGACATTGAAGGCGTGAACATTGGCAAAGCTGGCCGCACTTACATCACGGCCAAGGTCATTGACCATGATGATGGCGATGCTGAAAAGTATCGTTCGCTTCACATCGCTGGCCTTGAACTGGCTTGGGAATAAGTTTTAAACGCTGGCCGTGTGCGCAGTATCGGGAAACCGAGCGGCTAGCTCCAATTTGAGCGCGTGGCGGAATTAGACGCATTCGAGTAAGACATGGCGCAAGCCAAAGCTTCTGAAACAATACCCCGCAAGGGTGCAGGTATCCAATCCTGCCGCGCTCAACAATTTTTAACCAATAAAAAATATGCATCGCCTAGAATCTGCCACCACTTCCGTGAATGCCGCATGGCATTACTTACTGGAAAACAAAGCCAGCTTTAACTCTCCCGTGAAAATGTTTTCGCCTCGCGCCTTGCAAAAGGCGAAGTTCAAACCCTCGCCACCAATTGAAAGCAAGGCCAGAATCTTCTGTAATCACAACATCCAAGAAAACGTCAAAACATTTCTACCAAAAGCAAAAGAAAAAATTCTTGGCCTTGTAAGAAATTTCTCTACGCGATAAAACAAAAAGGGGGCGGGAAGGTTTAGGTGTTGCCCTTCCTGCCCCCTCAGTTTTCTTAGGTGTTTTACCTAGGCCAGGCCGCCTGGGATAGGTAAATTCCCTACGCTTCTCTAAAAGTTTTCCCTAAGAAAGCTATTTATAGGGTTTCTATTTAGTATTAGGGGGTTTCGAATTTGGTATTTTTATTCTTGACTTCCACTGCTGAAATGTTATGTTTTGATTATGCAATACGATTTTGAACGCGCCTCTAATCTTCTCCGTCAAATCAGCGAAGAAAGCAGAGGTGTAGTCTTGACAAATGAGCAAGAGCACATTTTCAATGCAGCGTTCTATAAAGGTATGCTTGAAGAATTGATTGTTGCCAACGAGACAATCGCCAAACATTTCGAAGAACGCCTTGACCTTGTGCGGAAATATAATAAGCTCTAGCCTGCATGAATAAAACCCATCACATCGGCACAATTAGTGATCGCGAGTTGAAAAGGAGAATCCGCCAGCCTTTGCCACCTCCGCCAAGGAAACATCGCAGCGCCAAAGACTACTCGCGAAAAAACAGCAAAAAAGACTTGCCAGAAGAATAAAAACCCGCTATCTTATCAACATGACACTCACCTTCTCTAAATCTCAGTTTCTCGCCGCTCTCACTGAATCACACACCTTGCGCGAAATGGTTTTTAATTCCCTTTCTGGAATCAGTGCTGGCAATGCCCTTGATTACTATGCGGAACAAATTCGCACACGTTTTCCCAATTTCAAAGGCGACGAAAAAATCGCGGCAATTAAATGGCTGCGCGAAAACTTGACCTCGCCCGATGAATTGTATGCTTTTGATCGTGCTGGCTACGATTGTTATTCGCCCGCTTTTAACGATCATAAAAAACTTTCCTTGGTTGGCGCGAAGAAATTTGTGGAGTCGGTGTAAAAAATCTTCTCTCGCCTAGGGGACAAGAGGCTCCATGCCTCGATCAACGGAGAAATCCCGCGACTTACCCTAGGTGGGGGACTTAAAAAGTTTACCTACCCAAGGCGGCCCTGGCTAGGTAAAATTCCTATGCCCCGCTAGGGAAAATCCTTAAAGCTTTTCTTGTCAAGCGAAAAAATAAAACTCCTCAACTTTTCCCCTAGCACGTCCCGTGCCAAGTCTCGCGAATAAAAAAAGATTAAAAATGTGCAAAAACTGGTTGCGCTTCTTTTCTGCTGTAGTATTCTCTTCTCGCCTATGAAAAAACAAACACAAGCCATTGATGTGCTGGTCAACCTCGTTGACTGGATGATGAACAACAGCCGCGAAAGCCTCGCGCCTGCCTTTGAAGCTTTGAAACTGGACGCTGATACTGTTTTCAATGCTTTTGACTTCGCCTATGGCGAAGAAGATGAAGACGACAAAGACGGCCATCTTGTGCCTCTCTCTCGCGTTCGTCAAGAATTGCGCTTGATGGGAGTTGACGTTGAAGAATAATCTGCTACTTTCTCAACCTATGACACCCGCACTTGCCAAAGAAATTACTGGTGGCCTTTCCAAGCCATCCAAAATGCCAGGGTTTGCTTACAGCATCCCCGCACAAGCGTGCAATGTAGGCTCCCGCCTTCGTTCCGTGCAAGGCTCCATTTGCTCTAAATGCTACGCTCTAAAAGGGCGTTACGTTTTCGGCAATGTGAAGAAAGCCTTGCAACGTCGCCTCGCTTCTCTTGTTCATTCCGAATGGGTGGAAGCGATGGTCTTTCAAATCAACCAAACGGGAATAAATGTTTTTCGCTGGCATGACAGCGGTGACCTTCAATCCCTCGAACACTTGGAACGCATCGCGCAAGTTTGCCGCCTTACTCCCGACGTGCGCCACTGGCTCCCGACTAGGGAATATGCCTTAGTCACAGCCTACAAGGAAAAGCATGGAAGCTTCCCCGACAACCTCAATGTTAGGCTTTCTGCTTACATGGTGGATGGTCCATTGCCAGATGGTGCAGCCAATCGCCTAGGCGTTACCATGTCGGGCGTGACTAGCGACCCTAAGAAAGTTTCCTGCCCTGCTTACAAGCAAGGCGGTGTTTGCAGTTCTTGCCGCGCTTGTTGGGATAAGAATCAAGCCGTAGTCTTTTACCCTAAACATTAATGGAGATTTTAATTGTTTTTCTTATAGCAATGCTGGCCACGCTTATCAGATCAAGATAATTCTTAGGCACGGGGGCGGGAAACCGCCCCTTTTTTAGGCTCCTTCCCTAGGGAAAATACCTAGGCCAGGCCACCTGGGATAGGTAAAACACCTATGCCCCCGTAAGAAATTCTCCTAAGAGTTCAATTATCGTGCCAAGTTGAAAAAAACTTTTCGGGTTAATTTTCGCGCCAAGGTGAAAAGATGTTGCTTTTTGTTTTTGATGGGTTATCTTTAGCACGTTAAAGAAACCAACGAACCAAATAGAAAATAAACACATGCCACTCCTCATTGCTAAAAACAAAGTCACCGCCGAAGAACTCGCCACTGTCAAGACGCCAGACGCAACCGATAGCTTCCAGCCCATCGGTCACGCCTTGCTTGTTGACCAGATGCGCGAGGCCATCAGCCGCGCTGGCTACTCCATCAAAGAAGAAGAGCACGCGCTCGCTCGCATGGGTCAGCGTTACTTTGGCGGCTTTTCGATTGTCGGCCCCGACATTAACGCAAATGATCGCGAACTCGTTGTTGGGCTTCGCAACGCAAATGATCGGAGCTTTGCCGCTTCTGTCTGCATCGGCAATCGTATGCTCGTTTGCGAAAACCTCTGTTTTTCCAGTGATATCAAGCTGGCGCGGAAACATACCACGAACATCATGCGCGACATTCCCGAAGTGCTCGCCAAAGCAGTTGGCTTGCTTGTTTCTCACTTCACCGACATGGAAAGCCGAATTGAGCGTTACAAAGTGATCGAACTCAATAACGAACAAGCGGCTGATTTGACAATCAGGCTGGCAGATGCAAAGGCAATTCCTGCGCGTGAAGTCTATCCCGTGATTCAGCAATTCCGCACGCCTAACCATCCCGAATTCAACGGGCGCACGGTTTGGAGTCTTTATAATGGACTTACTGAACAGCTTAAGGGTGGCGACCTTAGCAAACTTCCCTACCGCACGCGCACGGCTCAAAGCATCTTAGATGGATATGTGGGCTTTGTTTCTAAACTGCGCGGTCAAGTTGAGAATAATGATGAAGTGCCAAATGAAATTGCCCTAGAGGCCTAACCTACGAAGGGGCGGGAAACCGCCCCTTTTTTTACGCCCTAGTCTTAGGGATTTTACCTAGGCCAGGGGGCCTTGGCTAGGTAAAACTCCTATCCTCACTAAGAAATCTAACTATCTTCTCTGGGTTCTTTTATTACGCCTATCTAGGTTCAATTATTAAGCCTCTTCTCGTTCAATTATTACTCATTATTTGGCTCATTATTAAGAGGTTTTCCGTTCACTTTGGTTGTTTCTTTAAGCTCTTTTATAAAGAGATTTTTTAGTTTGGCTCGAACAGCGGTGCCGTCTTTTTTGTGATATTTAGAGCTGTTCATGGAACCATCATTATATTTGCGATAGTGAGCTTTCATAAGGCTATAAGATAGACGTGGTTATTATTAAGTAAACTGTTTTTTTGTTTCACTTATTAGAAGAAATCGCGCTACTTATTAGGTGGTGGCGCACTCGGTAGGGATCGAACCTACGGCCAACGGATTAGAAATCCGATGCTCTATCCACTGAGCTACGAGTGCTTAAATTTGCCCCCCTCCTTTCGGAAGGGGGCGGTTAACGAACCACCATTAACCAATTGTTTCAAGAAGGCGCAAGCCTTGGCTTGTGATTTGTCGTGTGCCCTCGATGCGAAGCAGGTTCATCTTGAGCAAGTGAAGTTCTGCATCTTTGCGGAGAGCTTGAATGCTGAGGCCAGTGATGGCGCTGAGCATCGTGAGGGTAAGAGGACCGCGTTCCTTGAGGGCGGAGAGAATTTGAATCTCGGTATTGGAAAGGCCGCGCTTGTTGATGTTGGCCTTGTGGCAGAGTTCCTTCCAGTCTTCAAGAGAGAAGTCGGGGCTGTTCTTTGCCTCACAATACATTTCAATTTCTTTGGCACGCTTGACTGCGCTGCGAGCATTGCCACGAATCGTGGTGGAGATTTCATCAAGAGCACCAGCGGCAAACTTCACATCAGGAATGCGTTTCTTGATGATGTCCTTGACTTCGCTGTTGCTGTATGGAACAAAGTCCACAACGATGAGGCGATCTTTGAAAGGAGCAAATAAACGATCCATTTCAGTCGTTGCGAAGATGAAGCTCATCTGCGCGAAGTCGAAAGTGTATTCAACACCTTGATAAGTATAATGAACAACCGTTTTCTTTTCTGTGTTAAAGATGGAGAGAAAAGCAGTGACAAGTTTCTTTGGCAGTTCATGCGCCTCATCAAAGAAAAGAATACAGTCGGTGCCTTGAATCTGTGGCATAAGCTGCTCAAAGAACTGTTTTTCGTTCTTGATGCTGCTGCTGTTGATCTCGTAGAAGGTTTTCTTTGCTGCGGCACCGAGAGCGCGGGCAAACTCGGTCTTGCCAATGCCGCGTTGGCCGTTAAACATCAGGAAAGGAATGATTCCCGTGTTTTTGTAAGCATCAAGATAAAAGGAAAGCTGGCGCTTGAGATGATCTTGACCAACGATGTGAGAGAATGCTTTGTTCATGAGTTAGTGGTGGTTCGTGTTAAGGCTTATACTATAAGAGAGAAAAATGAATCGTCAAGGTTTTTTTTGTGGAAAAGTAAGACTTCAAAGTGAAAACCCTTCTGGTAATTTAGCGTTCTTTTTTAGATTTTCTTCTGCAAGCAAAGGTTGTAGATTGTTTAACCCCCAACACCTGCGAAATGATTCGTCGGCATCAGTATAAACAAAATATTTTTTAGGGATGATATGGTCAATATGCCATACGCTTCCATAGTTTTCCCAAGTCATTCCTGGCGCAAATTGTTTTTCCAAATGTGCGACTAGTTCTTCTGGCGAATAGCCTACTAAATCTTTCCAGCTTCTATTTTGTTTGGCATTTTTTAAGCAGCGCGAAATGTTTTTTGACATGCGCCAATCCATTAAAAATTTTGGATTATGTTGCTTCTGGATTTTTTTACTCGCTTGGTTTTTTTTATTTTTGCATTCTTTGCACCAAGGCTGTAATCCGTCTTTATTACCTTTTTTACCTTTATGACTGCCAAATAAAGATTTATCTTTATCTAGCAAGCAGCAGCGACATTTTTTTAAGTTATTCATCCCCCCTCTTTACACTAAAATGTAGGAGGGGGGAAAGATATTTTATTCCTCTCCGATAAAAATCTCCTCTGGAGGAGCAGGTAGTTCTTCCTTCTCGAAGTGAGTGACGCTGAACTGAATCTGCGGCTCTGGTTCTTCCTCCTGTGGAGCAGCGGTGACAATGATAGGTGCAGGAGCTTGAACGCTCACTCCATATTCGCGCAGCCAAATGGCTCCGACTGGAATCGCCGAATCAAGAGGAAAAAGCTCATTAAGCTGGCGAAGAGTGATGTTGACAAGGGATTTGGCACCTGATGGGCGACCACGACGTTTTGGTTCAGTATTCATAGTGAGAGTAATATAAGAAGGTTTTCGCGGCTGTCAAATTAAAATTCAATTTTTGCAACTTTTGGCAAAATTTTATTGATCACTGTGTTTTCTGGCATGTTTGCAAAATGATAGCCTAGTGGCTTGCCGTCTTTTCCAGCAATGACTGAAAAAGAAGTTTGGGTCGTTTTTTGACACAAACTGCCGTGATAGTTGACAAAAAATTGATTTGCTTCCACGTCTTTCAAAAAGAGTGGTTTCGGCTTTGAGATTTCTTCAAAAATGAATTTCATAGTGGTGTTAATATAAGGGTTTTTTATTCAGTGTCAAGGTTATTTTTGCGCCAAAATCCACTGGTCAATAAACTTTTCTGCTTCTTCTTCTGTGGCGAAGCCATAGACTTCCAGCGTGCGGTCGTTTTCGTCAGTTTCGCAAACCTCCCATTCGTGAGAGTATTCGTTGAAGAGGGGGATGAGATCAAGTAGTATGTTCATGGGGATAATATATGCAATTTTTAATCCGTGTCAAACCCTTTATGCTTCTGTGATGTAAATGTTTTCGCCCCAAAACAGGCGCATCTTGCTCATCACACCGCTCAACCAATATTTGTTGATGCCCTTGGGGTCATTCGCTGCTCCAACAGGACAGTAGATTTTTTGCACTCCCGCAATAGTGGGGTTTTTGCGGTAAATCTTACCCGCCAAGAGTTTCGCAGCATACTCGATGCACTCATCAACCGAAGAGAAAGAATGGTATCTTTTGTTCAGGTAGATTCCAAACACATTATTTTTAGTTCGTGCGATAATGGATTTACCATTTGCTGATTCATGCATGGCAATGCCTGCTAGAAACAAAGGGCAAAGATTGTTTTTTCGCGCCTCTTCAATAAATTTTTGTCCTTTGCCAGAGAGAACGCCTTGAAAGAAAGAGTCCAATCGACCACTAGCAATCACAGAATAATTGTGAATGTTGTAGTCTTTGGTGAGAGAGATGGTGCGAACAGGCCGAGCTTTTGGCGCAAAAATATTTTTAGTGTTTGCCGCCATTGAGCGAAACGCATCAACTAAAGAAATCTTTTCATTTGTTTGGGCGCGACTAAAATGAACAGCGCCAACAATGAGAGCAACAAAAACAAAAGAGATTTTCATGTGGGAGAGTGGTTGAATGTTTGCCCACTATAAGGGGGTTTTTAATCCGCGTCAACTTCTTTTTGTTTGAAGAGGCCAGAGGCGTCAGTTTCCGCTAGTCCCAAGTCCATAGCGGAAAAAGAAATGTCTTCGATTGTGTCTGCGTTCCATTCTTTTTCGCGTTCGAGAACGCGCAAAACATGAGTGGCAAACATGCGGAGACGAGCTTCGTGGAGTTCTTGTTTCATGGAGATAATATAAAGGGGTTTTTAATCCGCGTCAAGATTTATTTTCGCCGCATTTTTTATTCATTTTTATTCCATAACCAGTAGAAAAAGCACAGAACCCGCTGCTATTAGAAGAGCTAGAAAAGTAATGTCCAACATAGGTTTATTTGGGAAAACTGCGCTCATTATTTGGCGCGTTTTAATTAGAGTTTTTTGTTTGTTTATTACGAAAAATCACGTTCGTAAATTGGTTGCAGGAGAGGGATTCGAACCCTCGATCTTTTGGTTATGAGCCAAACGACTTAACCTCTTGTCCACCCTGCTATTATTAAAGAAAATCGCATTCACAAATTGGCTCCCAAAGTAGGGTTCGAACCTACGACCTAGTGGTTAACAGCCACCCGCTCTACCGCTGAGCTACATGGGATTATTACGAAAAATCGCATTCACAAATTGGTTTCAATTGTTCACGTTCATTGAATTGTTTCCCCATACTATACCAAAGTTTCGCCGCTGGTCAAGAGAAAAAGAGTTTAATTTGTGAAGAACAGAATTCGCGCCGTTTTTAAATGCCTTATTTAATTCGCCGCAAACTTTTTTTGCTTCTTCTGCGCTCTTAGAAAAATAAACACTACTCTCTTCATCTTCTGTCACGACAAGATGGCCGTGGCTAGTTTCATATACGCTATAAGGAAGATTAACTTTTGCAGGAGGGAGTTTCAAAAACCCATCGTCGTCTTCTTCAAGAGCGGTCCACGCTAGGGAATAT
>JACCDW011979997.1_pt1 | contig 13072 bp, 15 predicted proteins | sample 7449781 | NCBI WGS metagenome assembly JACCDW01 (sample SAMN15323449, study PRJNA562643) | freshwater metagenome | isolation source: river surface water | place: USA:Blue River Watershed | collected 2017-08-18 | reverse complement strand
TAAGAGAATTCGTTCAGGAACTCTGCCAAATTCTTCTAGGAGGGGTGTCATAACCCCTTCTACAATTTTCTCTTGCGTAGCATCGCTTCGACTTCCCAATACACCTAAATAAATAGGCTTTGGTTTTTCTACATCAGCCTCATCTGTAAAACAGTCTGCCATCTTGATTCGCTTAACTATTTGGTACGCTGTCAACTCAATTTTTTATTTTGTGTTCTTCAAGGTGGCGATAACCTGCTTTATTTGAGTCTGTACATCCTGCAATTCCTGGGCCGTTTTATTGACGATGTGTACGGGTTGGCCCGCAAGGACTACAACGACGGGCTGTGACGGTGGTGCTACGTTCTGGAACGGTGTTTCGGGAGTTGATTGCATCTCTAGAACAGAATGTATAAAAAATCTATTATCAGCGTTCATTTTAATGTTTCCGTGTGTTGCGTTTCCGCATCTTGCGTACCTTGCGCGCCTTACGTCTAGTTGTAGACCGCCCACCCTTGAATTCAGTATATCCATCTTGTATGAGTAAGGCCTTTGCTTCTTTGTTGAGTGCATACAGTTTTTGAAGTTTGAGCACCAAAGAAGCTCTCGGCGCTGCTAGACACTTTTGTATCTCTTGAGCTTCTTCATACGTATCATTTAAAACTTTTAAAAGTGTCTCGCGATAGTTTGGGTCAGGATTATGAGTTGGTACTTTGGGTAATCTAAAAGGTGTATTCGTTGGCACTTGCGGCATAGCATACAGTTTAAAATTCATTTCTGGGGATGAACTCATCTCTAAAATGAACACGGAAAAAGAGCACTTACTCACTCGACAGAAGGCTTGAAGCCTGAATGCGACGCTTCTGAACCTTTCCACTTACAATATAAATACTGTTCTCCGTAAGTACAAGATAGTCAGACTCGACCTTGTAAATCTTCTGAATGAGACTCGTATACTCCTCATTATTCTTTACAAGAAGCTTATCCTTCGTCTCTTGGTCTTCGCCAATGACAGCCTTGTTGTTGAATGTGTCCGCATAATAATCCAGCTGAATGGGGCGGTCAAGTTGCTGGGCGAGCTTCGCAGCAGAAACAAGAACCTCTTTGGACGGCAACGGTGTCTCAAGAGGAGCGGCAGCTGTATTCGGGACAGAGGTAGCCATGTGAGGAATGGTTCTACGAATTATTCAAAGAATTCTTTGCCTATTCTTCCGCAGCTGGCAGTCGTAGTACATCCTCTGCATGGTCACGTAGGACTGCGTTCAGAAAGTTGTAGGCTTCCTCAAGTTGGTACATGAATCGGCCACCCGTAATAATGATTTTTCCAGTCTGAAAGACACTCATTGTAATACGCTTGCATTCACCGGGACCGCTGCCTGAACCCTGGCCTCTGCATCGTTTCGTGCAGAGACAGATACCAGGACGGTCAGGGTCAGGATGTTTATCATTGTAATAGTATTTCGTATTCACACCCTGATAAATAGTACTTTCAAATGTACTAAAGAGTCCATAGGTTCGGCTCAGAATCGAATGCAGCGCAGTTCGATTGATGGCATGCGCAACCTGGTAATCACTGTTGATAAGTTGGACCTTGAACTTGGAGAGTGTAGGTGGCTCTGCAAAGATAGGGTCAGACCCTGCGGGAGCTTGTACCTTTTTAAGCTCATCCAGAAGCCACTGAAGAGACTCTCGCGCAAATTCTTCAGCAGGAATTCCAGTCATTTGAATACCTCCATTTCCAAAGAGCTTCACGTTGACTTCCTTGAATTCAGTCTTGTCAGCATTCGTTGCTTTGCGAATCACAATTGTACTCTGATTAAAGAATGTTTTGTCACTCACACCTCGCTTGCTAAATGCGTCGCGGCTAGAGTATCCCACAACAGACTTGTCATGTTCCATTTTTAGGATTCCCTCTCCAGGCCACCAGAGTGGAATAAGTACTTGTGCAATATTGTCAAAGAGTACCTTTGCATTCATGGTAGTACTCATATTGGCCGTGATGACCTTTGTGCTAATCCGAAGAGGAGTTGGTTGGACCACATCATCTTTTGAGTTCATGGGAATCTTGTGTTTGTCCAGTTTCTTTAGGCTAACCGCGAATCAATTTTTTGAAAGAGTTCGGATTGAAGAGACCGAATATGCTTCTCAAAGAGCTTCGTGGGCATAGACCGCTGTACTGACGCTTGCGATAGGTTTGTAATTGTTCGAACAATGTCAATAGTCAGAACTCCAAAAATATGCCCAATCCAAAAGAGGTCTTCTAAACTTCGTCGCTGAAGTCCTTGAGTCTTTTGAGATGGTTCTCCATTCCACCAGCCCCACAATGTTCTGGCTAGGTCTTGTGCTGCATTGGGTGCATGAATGAAAATTCGCAAGTCTCCACGAAGACGAACCGCATCCAGTGGAGTAGGACTTTCTTTGTCAGGTGCGTAGAGCTTCACACGCTCTGCCAGGCATTCAGAAGGGAGAGGGTCAAATCGAATTCGAAGAAACCTGTGGTGCAAGGATTTCTCAATTCCACTAATCGTATTGACAAGGAACAAGATACAGCAGTTTTCAAGAGGATGCTGCTCCAGGACATGGCGAAGCGCAAGCTGTGCAGAGGCAGTTAGGGTCTCCGCTTCATCGAATACGAGAAATCGCGGTAAGTCATGGTGCTCCGCAAGTAGATTTTTACTCTGCAGAAAGGGAAATACACGACTCCGTATACTTTCAAGTCCTCGCTCATCAGAGGCGTTCAAAAAGAGTGTGGACCCTGGGGGGCAGTTTCCGTTTGTGTACCAGCTTTCTATAAACATGCGAGCTGTCGATGTTTTTCCTGAACCTGGAGGACCATAGAACAACATATGACGAAGACGTGATTTATCTGTTCTCATGGCTGTCAAGATATTTCGGACTCTTGGATTTGGAATTCCATCCATTGGAACCAGCTCTAAACCTGACTGAGGTCAGTAGGAGTTCCTTAGGTCTCCCTATTAGTCAAACAACCTAAAGTAGGTACTGCTCAAGAGGACTAGATAGTTGCAAGTATGCCTCCGCGGAAAAAGACAACCGAAGCTGCTGCCCCTGAACGGCCTCCAGCTCCTGTAGATGTTGAGCCTACCGAGACTGTAAAACCGAAAGGAAAACGTGAGAAAAAGTCAACGAAACATAAGGTTGTAGCTATCGTAACTGCGGATGGAATTCAGGGCTCGTTTCAACCTGAAAAACAGCGGCCCCTGATTGCGCAGCTGCCTATTAAAACGAGTGAAATTCAGTTTCATGACCAGCCGATTGCCTATGATCCTAAGCCGCCTGGAAATCCTGAGGCCTTTGATGCAGGTGAAATTGACCCGTTCAGCACGGAGGCGACGTATGAAGTTATGCCCGTTGTAGTTGCACCTTCTGGAATTCACTCTGAAAAAGAGGTTGTGAAGAAATCAGATTCCTCTGCACCTGCTACGTATGATAGTATCCCTGTAAGTACCGCCCAACAGAAGCGCGAATATGGTCCTACTCAGCTGCTTGTGCAATATAAATCCACCCATTCAACTCAGGAACTTCCTTCTACGTCTACCGTAGCTTGCTTTTGGTGTTGCGAGCTGTTCGACACTCGCCCGTGTGTCATTCCTACAACCGTTCTGGAGGGTGTCTGGCGTGTCTATGGAAACTACTGTACTCCGCAGTGCGCACTTGCATACCTTTTGTCTGAGTCTATGGATACCCACACTCGTTGGGAGCGCATTGCACTGCTCAATCGCCTATATGCCGAAAGTTTCGATGGACGTATTTATCCTGCCCCTAGCCGAGAGAGTCTTCAGCGCTTTGGAGGTCCTATGCCCTCTGAGGAGTTCCGTGCACTCTCTATGGCACAGCGAGTTCGTGTAGATATTCATCTTCCTCCTATGGTCAGCATCCTGGCATCCATGGATACAAAGCCGATTGATTTCTACGAGACCACTACACGGAATACGACAGTTAATCCCTATCAGCAAAGTCTGGCAAAACAGCATGACGAACCTCAGACTCTGAAACTCAAACGTACAAAGCCGCTCCGCGACAAGGAGTCTACACTCGATGCCTGTCTTAATATACTTGTTCGATAGGTGTGAAATCGTCTAAAAAATTGGATGGAAGAATCTGTAGAAATTCAGACAAGACAAAATGGCTGACTCTCTACATTTCGCTCTTAGCACCTTTCGTGAGTCGATTCTTACTGCGGTTGCTCGGCTAGAGTTTTCACTCCGTGATGCGCAGGGTCCTTCTGCACCTACTCAGTCAACCACTGAACCAAAGAAGGATACAGATGCTCAGACAGTAGGTCGCATTGAAAGTCTAGAATCTACCGTACTGGAACTGCAGAGTCAGATTACTGCCCTTCTAAAGTCTGCCGAGGAGACAAAGGAACTTCTAAAGATTCCCGCGCCGCCGTCTACGACGCGTAATATCCTTATTGCCACTCCTGCCCTTTCTGCGGCGGTTGCATCTGTGAGTGCCTCACCACCGCCTATGACGCTCAATCAAGCAAGCGAAGAAGATGATGTTACAATGTCTGTAGAAGATGATAGTGATGAGGATGGTCCTGAACTGAAACAGGTTCTCATCCGAGGTAAGCAGTACTTTATGGATTCTGAGAATTCAGTCTATGTGGAAACGGAAGAGGGATATGAAGAAATTGGAACCTATAATCCTGTGACGGATGCCATCGAAGGAATTGACAGTGATGATGAGTCTGAAGAAGAGGAAGAAGTTGTAGAGGCTGAGGTTGAAGAAGAGGAACAGGAAGAAGAGGAAGAGGCTGTTGAAGTGGAAGAATTCATCTTCAAGGGGAAAACGTATCAGCGAGACTCGGATCAGAACGTCTATGAAGACGGCGAGCCCATTGGCACCTGGAACGGCAAGAAGATTGTGCCATTGGCCTAAACCCCACATGACAATACAAGAGTAGAATTGAATATGACTTCAGAAGTGTCTGTACAAACATCTGACCCTTTTTTTCTGAAGGGTATTCTAACCTGGGTATGGTCGATTCTTCCCATGCGTTGGATGAATGCGCTTTTGAGCACGTATCTTGCAGTTACTGCAATTCCGTCTCGAATTGCAGCACAGACCACTAGAACGTGGACACTTCTGCAGCATAGTTTCCAGGAGGATGTGTACTACTTTTATAATCACGGTGATCATTATACTGTGCATCACGCAAACTCAAAGGCTGCTCGGCTGCAAACGTATCCACCTGAGTGGAAGTACATTCCTTCCACGAATACATTTTTGTATATTGCACCTGCTTCTTACACCACCGATGATTATTGGGGCACGAGTCTATCTATGGAATCCATGGTTCGAAAGCGCCTTCCTATAATTGGTGCAACACTCTATTCGTATACCCCTGCAGTTTTTCATAACTATGATATGTCAGAATGGATTTCAAATGTAGAAATTCTATCTCCTAAAACGGAGGTTATCGATATTGTTCCTCTTTCTGTACTTGTACTAGCTTGGGGTCTTGTGCATGACATTCAATTTGGCACCCAGCTATCAAATATGTATATTACATGCATGTCTGATACAGGTGAAGAGAAGCATTTCATGGTGCATACCCAACAAGAAATTGAAGAGGGTGAAATACTTGAGTCCCTCCAGGAAGTTCCTGCCCCCACAAAGGAGACTGTAGAGGACTCTGCCTTTGAAACTCTATCCACGGACTCAGAAGACAGTCCAGCACCAGACCATCGTCCTCTCCATACAACTCCTACCGAGGACAAGGAGGTTTCAGAGCAAGGTGTAGAAAAGGCCCCTGAACAAGTCCCTGAACAGGCTCCTGAACAGGCCCCTGAACAGGCTCCTGAACAGGCCCCTGAACAAGTTGTAGAAGAAACAACCTAAACAAAAAAGGGAACTAACACTAGAACCCTGTTATGTCGTCCGTAACACTACGTGACTCCATTCCTACAGGGTCGTGGTGCTTGTATTACCACAATCCTGCAGATACACGGTGGACACCCGATTCGTATCAAATGGTTGCCACAGTAAAGACTTGGGATGAGTTCTTTTCTGTGATGAATGCCATGGAAGATATCAGTGTCCAACAGGGTATGCTCTTTTGGATGCGTGAGGGTGTTCCTCCACTCTATGAAAATCACGCAAATATCAAGGGTGGCTGCTACAGCCTTCGTGTGAATCGCTCTCGCTCCACTCACTACTTTATGCTCTATACCGTTGCAAGTCTTCTGGGAGGTGTTGTGACGGATTCAGGGAATCAGATTCAGGGTGTAAGTATTTCGCCCAAGCGTATTGCTGAAAAGAATCAGAGTTTTAATGTTATTAAAGTCTGGAACAAGGACTGTACTCGATTTAACAAATCAGAACAGCTGATTCGTCTCGACAATATTCAGCAATGCAGCGAAATTGTCTATACACCGCACATCCAGAAGAAACTTTGAGCATCAAAGGTTCCAAATGTGTCCTAGAAAACTATAAGAGCTATATTAGAGGGATATGAAGACCCGCAAACAAAAACCTGGACATCAACTCTTCAATGATAATCCTAGAGGGTCTCCTCGTACACGTGGAATTGGATACGGAACGGCTGAAAAGGCTCGTGCAAGTATTCAGCGTCTGAAAGGAAAGCCCAAAGCGTATCAAATGCAAGTCGCAACTACGATGTATTACAGGGCAAAGTATCATAAATATCAGAATCAGGGAATGCGAGACGCCATGAAAGTATGGGGCGCGTATATCCAAAACCTAAAGAAATAATGCAATGTAAAATTGATACTGATTCTATATCACTCACAAGTTGTATATGAAACAAACAACTCTCTTTGATGTGTGGACAGCTCCTGTTCGTACATCCTTTCGTACTCAAGTTGCAGAGTCTGCTCAAACAACGCTTGAACCCCTCTTTGTACGACCTATTCCAGACGATTCTCGATACAGAAGTCGTCTAGACGAAGAATATGCTCTCATTGACCGCAATGCCTTTTGTCGCGTCTTTCTACAAGTCAAAAAAATCCTCGCATTGCTGGAAGACCTTGGAAAAGAGAGCCAGCCTATTCCCCATATTATTCGTGGCTCAGCAGGGTCTAGCCTCGTATGCTTTCTTCTTGGCATTACACATATCGACCCCATTCTCTATGGCATTGAACTGGCGAGGTTTATGAATCTAGCTCGTACCGATATTCCTGATATTGATATTGATGTACCCTACAATCGTCGTGAAGAACTCTATACACGAATTGCTGAAACGTGGCCAGACCAAGTTGCACGTGTCAGCAACCATGTGCAATGGAAATCCAAATCAGCACTTCGCAGTGTGCTTACAGTTGCACTGAAAGAGAAAGAGCCAACCCCTGAAATTCAAAAGGCCCTGAAATCTGTACGGAAAAAGCAATTTCAGATGCCAGCAGTTTTAAAATCAGAGGAGGCTACTCTTAAGAAGCAAGCATCTGATAAAGTAGGTACACTCCGCACATACAGTAAACATTGTGGTGGAATCGTAATCTTTGAAGAGAAGGGTCATGTTCCCAATCCTATAGCCCTGAAACCACTAGAAAATGGTATTGTACAACTGAATTTGAACAAAGACCAAGTCGAAGGTCTAGGATTTATCAAAATTGATGTTCTGAGCAATCGTGGACTTGCTCAGCTTGCTGATATTTGTCCAGGACGTGCACTTACCTCCTATCCTGTGCGGTGTGCAAGTACTGAACGTCTCTTTGCAAAAGGGCAGACAATTGGAATTACATTTGGAGAAAGTCGCGGTATGCGTAAAATCTTCATGGAAATGCAGCCTCAGAATGTAAAAGAAATTGCGGTTGCACTTGCCCTGATTCGTCCTGCAGCTGCTGCCGAAGGACGTAAACAAGAGTTTCTCGAAAAGTGGAAACTATCTCCTGAAAAAGAGAAGGATGCTGAAGGTCTGCTTCGTCCTATTATCTTTGACGATGATGCCATCCTGAAAATCCGAAAGGCGCTTGGATGCTCATCGGCAGAAGCAGATACATGGCGAAAAGCCTTTGCGAAACAAAACAAGTCCGCCATCTATGCATTTCGTCAAAAGCTTATGGAAAAAGGATATAGTCATCACATTCAAGAATCTCTTGTGGATGACTTGAACCAGCTTATGTATTATAGTTTCTGTAAAAGTCACGCACTATCGTATGCACAGCTTGTATGGGCTCTAGGCTACTGGAAATCCCATCATCCTCATGCCTTTTGGTGCGCAACACTGAATCATTGTCACAGTGAATTTCGAAAATGGGTTCACTATCGAGAGGCAAGATGCTCTGGCATGCTTCTAAGTAGGGAGGACCCGCCCTATACACTCGGTTCTCGGCATGGCTCAGTGGCTCTTATTGCAAAGTCTCCAGAACAAATGCTTTTAACGAATGAAGACACGCCTACACAAGCCATTCAAGATATGAAAGCACTTGGGTATTGGCTTACAGAAGAATTCTTGCCTGGTTGTCACGTTACAATGGATACCCAGAAACGTCTTGATGGAAAAACAAAAGTAAAGTTTCGTGGTCTGATTGCAACAGGACGTACGGTGCAACGAAATGGAACAGTTTGTACACTTGTCTGTATTGGCATTGAAAATAGTAGGTATTATGACTTGGTTCTCGCAGATGTAGCAAGAAGTGACCTCTTTCGATGGTGTGTCCTGGAAGGTAAAGGAATTCTACGAGAAGGAAGCCAGACAATTGATATAGAAACTATTCGAGGCGTAAGTCTTACTTCCCTTTTGAAGTAGGCGTCTTACCTTTCTTCTCTTGAAGAGCCTCTACAAGACGGACGTGCTTGCTGGAGTATTTTCCATTCTGTCCCTGCGCCTTTGCCTTAGGGTCCTTCTTAGTCTCGCGGCGAGTCTTAGGAGGGTCCATTTGATTCTGCGAATAGGGCGTTTGTAATGTTTAGAACCAAATACCAAATATCAATTTTTTTAAGGAAATAATGTTTCTATCTTTACTGCGGATAGATGGGTCCATTATATACAGCGACACCGTTCAACAGCGTAAAATAGACACGGGGAGTTGAAGGATTTGTAGAATCTACCGCACTAATGATAATTGGTGAATCAACTGCACAAAAGGTATTGTAAGGCATTTGATATGCGGTAAGGGTATTTGTACCGTTATAGGTAAAGTCATTACTGATTGATTTCACAGAGACTTGTGTGTAATTTAATACACCGTTTACTGCACTGGGATATGCTGTCTGGCCGCCAAAATAGGTTGAAGAGCCTACGTTTACGTATTGGCTTCCTTGTAAAAGTTGATAGAGTTTTACGTATCCAGTTTGTTCTAATTGCCAGTCTGTTAGAGTTATAGGTGTCACTTGATTGCCAATTAGGGTATATAAATCTGTAATATATTGATATACGCTTGCATCAACATTGGTAATCTGAATACGTTTTCCAAGGTCTTGTGCGGGGAGTGAACTAATACACCACGGAGCACTGTAAAAATTGTATCCCTTATTAGATGGCTTTGTTACACTGTTGACAGTCACAACCGGACTCTGTTGAAGTCCAACTGCGTACACACCATAAATATTCGGGTCATCAGCACGAAGATAGAGTGTACTTCCAGTTGCACTATCGATTGCAAAGAGTGGAAGTGTGGCACTCAGAGCACCAGGAATCCACTGAATGGCTTGGACAGCGACTTTTGATTTTGCAAGTGGGTACTGACGTTGAATAGTAGCCATACTACTAAACCTTCCTATTTCTCAGAGGTTGTTTTTATATGGACTGTTCACTATAGATGAAACAGATGCATATGTAGAACTAAATATGCACTTGTTATATTATTTTATTTCATATTCTTACTTTGATTTAATAGGCGCAAGAACAAGTTTGATTTCGCCCAGATTGGCAACCGTATAGCGAATAATCAGCGGAAAATCATTTTTCAGATACATCTCAATGGCAGGACACAGATTTGTACACTTGGTAAACAGCACAAGGTGCTTCAGCTGGAATACACCCTGTACAATCTCAGACGCCTTCGCACCACCCTGGCGCTGCACTTTCATAGCCGTATTTTCAGAAATGAGCGTTTCCTGCTCTGCAACATCGCCCAGACACTTGAACATCAGGTCACCACCTGAGCTTGTGATTTCAACCTTCTCACCATCTCCAAGACCATTCATATCACGACAGATTTTCTGAAAGTCTACAGACGGCATGCTGATGATGCTGGTAAAGCTTAGACTGGGAATCTGAATGTCTTCCACGTTCGTGTCAAAAATTTTCAGGAAGTAATTCGTCGTGGTCGCCTTGTCGGCATTCTCCATCTTGATGCCAAGCTTATTGGGGTTCTTGGCAGGAAGATAGAGGGTCAGAGAGTCATTGTTACCCATCGTCTTGATGAGCTTGAAGAGGTAAATCATGTTGATACCCAAAACGTGCTTCGCAGGGCAATAGTACTCATTGAAGCGGTCCGCATGAAGACGCAGATAGACAAGAACCGTGTGGGTCTCGTCCATGGCCATAATCTTAATGCCCGTGCTATCAAACTCTAGATTGGCCTCCGTCAGAATTTCCTTGAGCGCTTCTATAAGCGTTCGAAAAGCAGCAGCTTGTATTGTCTTAATCTCAAAGAGATTGCCGTTTGCGTTCGGGACAGAAGACATTGCTGTAGGGCTTGGTTTGCTGTCTTTAGGCAAAATGAGAGGGGTCGGGTTGGCGCAGAATGACCTAAGAGCCTTGTGCGTTTGTAGAATAAATGTCCACGTCTAGTAGCTTACCCACTTCTTGGTCTGAAGTATGTGCTTCTAAAGCAGTTCTTCTCGGTCTTAAGAGATATGCATTTCGCCGAGAGTATGCAGCGGCTCGTTTGGCTGCTGCTGGATTTTCCAATATTGAATGTGTCGATAGTTTTGACGGATTTCAAGATGATGTTGATAAAGCTCTTGCTGAACTTGGAGTCGCCTTTGTACCTACCCTAAGAGGTGGTCATAAAGGCTGTTCCTATAGCCATATGGCGGCATGGAAACAGATGTTGGCCGACGGTGTTCCGTATCGCATTTTTTTCGAGGATGATGCCATTGCACATCTTGATTTACCAAAGGGACTTGGGCAGACGTTTTGGGATGCAACGCCCAAGGATTTTGACGCACTGTATCTTGGAAGTATGATGAATTTTCATGACCCGCAAGTTGAGGAACAGAAGAATCTTGTTGTTCAAGTTCCCACCTATTGCATGCATGCCTACATGCTAACTCGTAAGGGAGCTGAAAAGCTCTTTGCTTTAGCAAAAGAGATGAATGAAAAGCGTGAGCTCTTGAATATGCTGGATATTCAGTGCTTTATTTGGCAGATGGAACGAAAACTTACATGGTATTGTTGGAATGGTACATGGGTTCAGAAGAGTTTTCCTACGTTTGACGAAGGACTTCCGTGGCAGGCCTTTCCAGATGTTATCACGCCTCAAAAGGATACAGGATTGATTTGGCAGAATATGCGAGTCGGTACGACGCTAGAACATCCTACGCTTCAATTAACAATTCCACAGTACAGCCGCTAGGCACTACGATGAGCTTGGGCGAAGAGTACAGCCGCTAGGCACTACGATGAGCTTGGGCGAAGAGTGCAGCCGTTAGGCCTTAAAGTTTGTGCTAAAAAATTGACTTAAGGCATGACCCCCACCCTTAGCAAGATAAAGCAAAATGACTACTCCTACGTATGAGAAACTCAGCCACGTTGAGCACGTTCTGAAGCTTCCTGATACGTATGTCGGCAGCGTTGATACGACCGAAGAGACACGATGGGTTATCGACACAGAGAGCCACAAAATGGTCCGTCGTAAAGTGCAGTTCAATCCTGGCCTATTCAAGACATTTGATGAGCTCATTGTAAATGCACGCGATGCACTTGTACGCGCCCTAACATCTGGTGCTACACCTGTAAAGCGTATCGATGTCTCAGCTGTCCTGGAAGGCGAGAAGCTCACTATCAAAGTGAAGAACGACGGTGATGGTATTCCTATCATCAAACATGAGAAGGAAAAGTGCTACGTGCCTGAGCTCATCTTCGGCCATCTTCTAACCTCTAGCAACTACGATAGCAAAGAGGAGAAGATTGTTGGAGGTAAGAATGGTTATGGCGCAAAGCTTGCCAACATCTTCAGTCTTGAATTCACTGTAGGTGTACGTGACCCCAAATCTCAGCAACGCTATGAGCAGACCTGGCGCCAGAACATGAGCGTCTGTGAGAAGGCGAGCATTCGCAAAGACTCTGCAACGAAGGGCTACGTTGAAATCACCTATGTACCTGACCTCAAGCGCTTCCAACATGTCCATCTCACCGATATGCTCACTGTCTTCCACACGCGCGCGATTGAACTGGCGGCTCTTGCGGGCAAGGATGTCAAAGTCACATGGAATGACGCCGAAATTAAGACCGATACCTTTGAGAAGTTTGTGCGTCTCTTTCTGCGCGAAGACTCTGAAAAGTGTCTCGCCTATGAGAAACCGAACCCTCGTTGGGAGGTTGCTGCAGTTCCTACCGCACTCCTCTTCAATGACGAGGACGGAACTCCAGATGACCGCCACATCTCCTTCGTAAATGGCATCAACACTCGTAAAGGTGGCAAGCACGTAGAGACCGTACAGCGTCACGTTCTGGGTGGTGTCTGTGAGGTTGCAGCCAAGAAGCGAAAGATGGACCTCAAACCTGGCCAGCTGAAGGACCATATCACGCTCTTTGTTGCTGCGACCATTGTGAATCCATCCTTTGATTCTCAGACGAAGGAATTTCTTACGACACCTGTAGCCAAGTTCGGTACTGCTGTGACTATTAGTGATACGTTCGTGAATGCACTTGTCAAAGCGGGCGTACTCGATACGGCACAAGCGATTCTCGATGCGAAGATGGCAAAGGACTCCAAGAAGACGGATGGTGCCAAGAAACGCACCATTACAGGACTTCCTAAACTTGAGGATGCTCTCTATGCAGGTACGGCAAAGAGCAGTGAGTGTACACTCATTCTTACCGAGGGAGATTCAGCCGCAACGTCTGCAATTGCAGGTCTCAAAGTGGTAGGCCGCGAGCGTTGGGGTGTCTTTCCTCTGCGTGGTAAGCTGCTCAATGTTAAAGATATCAGCCGTG
>JACCDW012108842.1_pt1 | contig 13076 bp, 12 predicted proteins | sample 7449781 | NCBI WGS metagenome assembly JACCDW01 (sample SAMN15323449, study PRJNA562643) | freshwater metagenome | isolation source: river surface water | place: USA:Blue River Watershed | collected 2017-08-18 | reverse complement strand
GGCCCTGCCGCACTTGCCTTGAATATAGCCACGCTGGCTTTGAGTTTTGGAACAGCCAGATTAGTCAAACTTTCTTTCCGACAGGGCTTGACTATCGCGATTGAGTCAGGAATACAAAATGGTACCCTGGGTATCACCATAGCGGCTACCCTGCTGATGAATTCGGTGATGACCATCCCGTCTGCCATTTACAGTTTGATCATGTTTGGAACTGCCGCGGTGGTGATTTTCTTTGGGAATTACGTGGCTTCGTCACAGAAAGAAACCAAATAAATGAAGGTAGGAGTACTTGTTCAGCGTGTTGGACTAATCGGGCTTATCTTTTTTCTATCAATTCCACTCCTTGCCCAAAGCTATTTCAATGAGTTGGGCAAGCGAATCACCTACGCTGACTACGAACAAAAGATTCTTTCTGGACCATATTTTGGTGTTCCCGGAGAAAAGGCCGGAGACCAAAAACTCGTCCATCGCATGCCAGCAGGTCTGACAAATGCCAAGTTGTTTTATGAAAAATTAGGAATGCTCGCCGACTTTCAGGCAGGGCGGCCCTTGGTGGTGATTTTTTATCCGGGCAAGGACGAGTGCAATTCGGCTGCTTCCACTTCTGACCCCAAACTGCTCCGATCCAATCACGAAGCGGTACTCAAGTATGCCCAGAAATTTGGTACCGCTCCACCCGTATACCTGTACCAACAAGCACATGGCTTGGAAAAATATACGGGCATACATAGCTGGATTCCCGATCCAGAAGGGGTCTTTGCCAGGCAATTCTTTCAATTTCCCTACCCCTGCAAAAGTTTTGTAGTGATCAGTCCCAAGGGCAACTATCGGGCGATCTTGGGGGAGTTTCCCATTTCGCAAATTTCAGTAGCCCTCAAAAAACTCTAATCAAGCTGTGAATACATCTGTTCCAGAACTGCGCAAAGCCACCCATTCTGATTTACCTGAGCTTTTAGCCCTTGCACGAACCTCCTTTTTGCAGGCATTTACCGCAGGAAATAAACCTGAAAATGTGCAGGCCTATCTTGCTGAAGCCTTTACGGAGGACAAGTTGACCAAAGAAATGCAGGAGCCAGCCTCTACTTTTATCCTAGCAAATCTGGGGGGGAAGCTTGTAGGATACACCAAACTCAACTTGGCGGCTGCACAGGCCGACGTCCAAGATCCAACATCTGTGGAGGTGGCACGCTTGTATACTTTGGAGGAAGTTTGGGGTAAGGGGATGGGGCAACTGCTCCTTGATGCGGGAATCAATTTTGCGAGGCAGGAGGGAAAGACTTGGCTTTGGCTGGGGGTTTGGGAGCACAATGCACGTGCGATTCGTTTTTACGAGAAAAATGGGCTCCGCATTTTTGGGAGCCATCCTTTCCCGTTTGGGGACGAAATCCAAAACGATTGGTTGATGCGGGTGGAGCTATAAAGAAGTGATTCTCCCAATTGATACCTCTTGCAGGGTAATTTGACTCTTCCTATTTTTAACTAAAAAAAAATGAAGCGCTCTTTTCTAGTTTTAGTTCTGCTGCTGTCCGTTTGGACCGCAACTTTTTCTCAAGAAAAAGAGCCCATTGTCATCTTGATTTCCCTAGATGGCTTTCGTCACGATTATGTGGAGCGCTTTCAGCCGGAAAATTTAAGTCGATTTATTGCGGAGGGAACATCTGCTAAAGGCTTGATCCCTTCATTTCCTACCAAAACCTTTCCCAATCACTACACCATCGCCACGGGAATGCTTCCCGAGCACCACGGCTTGGTGGACAATTCCTTTTACGAACCCTTCAAAGACCAAGTGTATACCATGGGTAATCGGGATATTGTACAGGATGGTTATTGGTATGGAGGTACACCGATCTGGGTGCTTGCCGAGCAAAACGGAATCAAGGCGGCGAGCTACTTCTTTGTAGGAACGGAAGCCCCAATCCAGGGGATTCGCCCTAGTTATTACTACGATTACGATGGAGGAGTGCCCAATCTCACACGGATTGCCAAAGTCTTTGATTGGCTACGCTTGCCCGCTGCCGAGCGCCCTCGACTGATTACACTCTACTTCTCCGACATGGACGATACGGGTCATCGCTATGGGCCCAACAATGATTTGGAGTTGAAGAAAACGCTGGGTCGATTGGATCATGAGCTCGGTGCCTTATTTGAAGGCCTAGAAAGCTTTGACCTCCCCATCCATGTGGTGATTGTTTCCGATCATGGGATGACACCTATTCAGAAAGATCACTTGATACCACTGGATCAATTGACGGAAGGTATCGCTGCTCGTGTAGTCAATAATGGGGCCTTGGCCCATCTTCACTTAGAAGATCCTAACAAGAAAAAGGCAGTTATCAAGTTACTTCTAAGTAGAAATCAACACATCATTGTCGATGATTTGACTAGCGCTGCCAATTACAGTGACTTGTCCGCATTTCCAAATCGTAAGGGGGATCTTTTGATCCTGCCCAAGGAGGGGTATTACTTGGCCGATGCTTCGGGTAGGATGCGCTACCAAAATAATGCTGCTCGCTTTCAGACGGAAACCTTTGGGGAGCATGGATTTAGCCCATCTTACCGCGATATGTGGGGAATTTTTTATGCCAAAGGACCCCAAATTAAGGAAGGCTTGAAGGTGGAGCCTTTTCAAAACATTCACATCTATCCCATGCTCTGTCGCATTTTAGGCCTTCCTGTTCCAGTGGGAATTGATGGAAAGCTAGAGGTGCTGCTTCCTGTACTGAAGTAATCCTGGGTCTAGGACAATTCCCATAGGATTCTTTTCACGAGTAGGTAGTGGAATTTTTGTCTGGATTGTACTCCCAATCCCTTTATGGGATTTGGTTATTTTTTGCATTTTTTACTAAAAAGCAGTCTTTTCAACTTTCATTTAGCAAAATCTACTAAAACTATGCCCCAAATCCCATTTTTTGGCATTTTTTACTAAACTATTCCTTCTCTTTCTCTTCCTTTTTATCACCAACAAAGCCATTTAAGGGTATCTTTCCATCACTTACCAAGCAGGAGATGGAGCGACAAAAAGGGTGATTTTTTAATCTACTTTTTGAGCTAGTTTTTTTAGGAAGAACGGGCAAGTCTTCTTAAAAGGTGATTTTTTTAAGCTGATTTTTTTAACTGCTCCTTCTCCTGGCTTGGTGGTGGTTAATCGTGATAAAAAAGTGCAGTGGCACTGTGATTTTTTAAGGGTATAGGCTTCCCGCCCGGCATCGTGCGAAAGGGGACAAACTAATTTTTTAAAAAATGAAAGCTTTAAAATTTAAAAACGTGATGCTGGTAGGGTTGTTTGCAGGCTTGTTTTTCCTACCTTCTCAGGTAGATGCCAAAATGTTTGGTCAGGAATGTGAAACGGTAGTTACTGGGGGAGGAGAATCCTGTGTAATTACCCGTACGATTTGCAAGCAGCGGTTATTCTGGATCAATGTTGGGACTAGTGTTGAATATGACCCTGATTGCACCGCTTTTATTCAATAATTCAACTTGGGAGAGGAGATTTACCTCTCTCTTATATATTAAAATACTGATTATGAAAAAGATAGTTATATTCTTATTTATTTATTGGCTGACTTGGCATGCTTCGTTTGGTCAAAAGGGTAAAGTGATCGAGTTGGCTCCTGTGGAGATTGTCCCAGCAGACAACTTGTGGGTCTATTCCAATTTTTCAAAAAAGTCTAGGGAAAACAATACAACGGTCCTAGGTCCTTTAGGAAGCATAAAAATAGCTACCGTGTCTGGGTTTAAAAATCCTGAAAAAGCTACCATAACTTTGGAGGGGCTGGAATTCTTTTTTAATTACAACTGGACTGAGGATTCCTCTGGCTTCTATGTACAACCCGTGGTGGTGGGAGAAAATGGATTACCGGTAGTAGGGGGTGCTGATTTTCCCGAAAAATACTTGGTGACGAGCAAGCTACGAAACCGCATTTTTATTGATTTGTCCTCTAAGGGCCTCCACTTGGCTCCCCAAGAACGAGTGCTTGTGGGCATTCGGTTTTTAGAAAATGTAAATCCCGAAACGCCAAATAAGTTCAATATTACGGCTTTGAGTGGTAGAATGGATGATTCCACCTATCTCTTGTATTGGGATGGCCGGTTACCTGAGAAAATATTTGATCCAGGTAAGCATTCTGCTGGTGTAAAATATTCTGTGGTGTACAAATTGAAGGAATAACTTAATTGGTGAAGAGGTAGTGTTTCTTGGTTTCTTCCTAGATACTTGACTAAAAACTCTAACCCCATCTCCCTACCCCTCTGCATTCCAATAGGCCATCCGTTCCATGCGCTGCACCTCGAGAGAGTAGAAGCCAAACTCTTCCACTACCTTCCCCTCGATGCAGTAGATCGCTCTGCCTTTGAAGGGATACCTTTTGACCGTAGGAGGGAAGTGAACCGTGTCGATCCAATGCCCCTCCGAATCGATAAAGGTCCCAAAATTCATCACCTCCCCCTTGATTGTCCGGGTGTACTTGACGGTGACCAAGTAGCCAATTACCTGTACGATTTTCCCTAATTGCTGCGGCAACTCCGTCGCCTTCACCCCTTGGATACCTGGATCCTGGAGCAAGTGGAAGGGGGATTCCAATGGAAATTCCAAAATATCGATTTGATCCAAGATGTCCTGCCGTACATCCAACTCCTCCAATACCGGCACCTGAGGAGGCAAACGCTCCCAAGAATTGCCACCTGCCGAATGCACAAACAGTTCCTGCGTAGGTATAGCCCCCACCTGCTTGTGATGGAGAAAGTGGGCCTCCCAGAGGAGCTGCTGCTTGGGTTTGCCCGTAAACCGGAATGCTTGGATTCGAATCAAAATCAGCAACTGCTCCAGTCCACAGGAGACCCGCCTCACAAAATCCTCCAGCCCCAAAAAAGGACCCTGAGCATGCCGCTCCTGCAAGAGCTTTTCTACAGTTCGCTTTTCAAGGTGCTTCAGGTGGATCCATCCCAAGTAAACGGTCGTGCCGCTGATTCGAGTCAGGTACTCGCTCTCGTTGAGGTGGGGGGCCTCTATCCTCGCCCCCTGCATGCGCAACTCGTGTACGTAAAACTCGGTGGAGTAAAACCCCCCAAAATTGTTGATTACCCCCACCATAAACTCCAAGGGAAAGTAGGCCTTCAAGAACAGACTCTGGTAGCTCTCCACCGCAAAGGAAGCGGAGTGCCCCTTGGCAAAGGAATAGCCTGCAAAACTCTCAATCTGCATCCATACCGCAGCCGCCTCGGCATCCTGCCTCCCCAGCCGCTTGCAGTTGTCAAAGTAGGCGGTCTTTACCCGCTCAAACTCGTCCTTGGAGCGGGATTTGCCACTCATGCCCCTGCGCAGCACATCCGCCTCGGCCAGGCTCAGCCCTGCAAAATGGTGTGCCACCTTGATCACATCCTCCTGATACACCATGATGCCGTAGGTTTCGGGCATGATCTCCGCGAGCACGGGATGGGCCTGCTTCCTGCGCTCCGGGTCCCGATGCCGCAAGATGTCCTCCCGCATCATGCCCGATCGAGCTACCCCAGGCCGGATGATGGAACTGGCAGCCACGAGCTCCAAGTAGGTGTCTGCCTGTAGCTTGGCCAGCAGCATGCGCATGGCAGGAGACTCTACGTAAAAGGCACCAATCGTATGCCCGCTGCGAAGGAGCTCCTTGATCTTGGGGTCTTGCTTAAACTGGGCCACTGCGCGTATATCCACTTCAATTCCCTGATTGCGCTGGATCAGCTCCAAGCTGGACTTGATGTGTCCTAGCCCCCGCTGGCCCAGCAGGTCAAACTTGTGTAAGCCGATGTCTTCGGCCACGTGCATGTCGATATGGGCCACCGGAAAGCCCTTTGGAGGCAAACTCGTAGCAGTGTAGTAATGCATAGACTTGTGCGACAGCAGGAGTCCACAGGCATGAATGGTCAAGTGAGACGGCATGTCGTGCAGTACCTGCGCATAGCGAAGGATCAGCTTACCCAAGCCATCGGGGCTATAGCCTGCTTTGTCGGCCTGCTGCAGTAGGGATTCAATCTCTGCCTTGGGTAGGCCAAAGACCTTGCCCAGTTCCCGGATCACGGAGTTGTATTGGAAGGTGCTGTACGATCCGAGTAACGCTACATAGGCCTCTTGACCTACATTGTATTTTTTAAAGAGGTAATCAAACACCTCGTCTCGATCGGTCCAGCTGAAATCAATGTCAAAGTCGGGAGGGTTTTCTCGGTAAAGGTTGATGAAGCGCTCAAAGTAGAGATCCAGTTCCATGGGGTCCACATCGGTGATCCCCAAGCAGTAGGCCACCACGGAGTTGGCCCCGGAACCTCGACCCACGTGGTAGAAATTGCGCTGATGGGCGAAGCGGATAATGTCGTAATTGATCAGGAAGTAGGACACAAAGCCCTTTTGTTGGATGAGTTCCAACTCCTTTTCAATGCGCTGTTGGACCGCTGGGGGGAGCTGTGGGTAGCGCTGCTGCGCTCCTCGGAAGGTTTCCTGCCTGAGGTAGTCCAAATCTTCCCCTCCGGTACCGAGTAGGTCGCGCTTGTTTTTGACCGCTTGAAAGTAGAAGGAAAACTGGCACTGCTCCAGAAGTTTTTGGGCATTGAGAAGGAGGTAGCTGTGGTTTTCACAGCGAGCGATTAGCTCCGCATAGTCGTAAAGTTGGTCCGAGGGATCCGCCTGTTCCTGCACAGGAAGCTTGCTGAGTAGCGTATTCAGATCCATGCTTCGCAGGAGCCGATGCGCGTTAAACTCCAATTTGGAGGAAAAGCTAACCGGCTGTAGGAGTACCAATTTTTCTCGTCTCCGATACCAGGGGGAGGAATGCAGCTTGTTGAGTTGGCTGGGATGAATGCCGATATACTCATGCTCGGCCAAGGGGAAGTACTCCTTCGGAAAAGGATAGACTACAAAACTGTTTGCAAAGGAAGGTGCCTTATCAGCAAAGGGACGCTGCTGAAGTAGGTGCTCCGAGAGGTGCTTATTGAGTTCGTACAGGCCCTCCTGATTTCGTGCGAGCCCGATGTACTGCTGCGCAATGCCGTTTCTGAAATCTATCCCAATCACCGGATGGATGCCTGCTTTTTGTGCCGCTCGGATAAAGGGAAATACCGCTGCACTGCTGTTGATGTCAGTGAGTGCCAGGGCATCTACCTTCCGTTTTTTTGCTTCAGATACGAGCATATCCACCGACAGGGTGCCGTATTTGAAACTGAAGTGACTATGGCAATTGAGAAACATGGAGTCGGCGAGATGCTTTCCCGAAGACTGTGCTCGGGATGAAGTAGAATAAGTAAAACGGAATTAAAGGAGATAGCCCTTTCCTGAAGATCAGGTAGGGTTTAGGGAATTAAAATGTTAATATAATTAACATTTTAATGTTTATAATGTAAACAAAAAGAATAATAAAAAAAGCCGAACTCCAGAAAATGAAGAAAATTTTCTATTCGTTTCCCGCGGATCGAATGAATTAAATCAGCGTATTTTTCTATCTATCCGCCGCGGCGGAGTATGAAAAAATTTTCCTGCCGGATTAGGCTTTGGCCAGCAGAAGCTGAAACTCCAAGGCACTGCAGGGTTTGAACTCATCGGCTTCCAGGTCATCAAAAATTTCTTCATCGGCGACAATGTCCGTTTTCTCAATCCTCCCATCAGGATGCAGGATAAGTTCAATTCCAGTATAGTCATCGGGATGGATGCAAACCAAAACTTGGTAGTCGTCAAAAATTCGTTTGAAGTACTGTGAAATTCCTTTTGCCACGGTGAATTCAGGGTTTGGTTAAAAATAATTCAAAAAAACAGGTATAAAGCATTGCTTATTCCAAAGCATTTCTAAATTTGTGGCAAGCTAATGAAAACAATCGCAAACAACTACTGGTGGTGGCATTCCATAACTTTCCTTGGGAAAGCTCAGAAAGCCGTTGCCTAAACTTTGCGCAATACATACCTCAAAAGGCTTACTGGATTTCCCGGTAAGCCTTTTTTTGTGCCTTTTTCCGAACCAAAAATGTCCCAAACCTATTCCCTACATACGCAGTACCGCAAGCGATTGGCCGATACCATTACGCCAGTCAGCATTTACTTGCAGATTCGTGATCGCTTCGCCAATCCCATCTTGCTGGAGTCCTCCGATTACCGAGGTCAGGACAACAGCTACTCTTACATCTGCTTCAATCCACTCGCTTCATTTTCCTTCACGGCAGGGAAGGTATTTGAAAAAATGCCTGATGGAAAGGAAAATTCCTATGCCCTGAGCCCAGATCAGCCGCTGATGGATTGCTTGCGGCACTTTGGAAATGCATTTCAATCGAGCCCAGACTCCTTCAAATTCAGCACAAATGGACTCTTTGGCTACACCCAATACGATACGGTAGGCTGGTTTGAGGATATCCAACTCCAAGGTACTCCTTCACAAGAGGTGCCCATGATGCACTATGCGATGTACCAAAACATCATCGTGGTGGATCATTACAAAAACGAGCTGCACCTCTTCGAACACCTGCCAGATGGGGTTGAGCGAGCCTCCTACCTGGATGAAATCGAGACCTTACTCAACAACAAGAACATTCCTTCCTACTCGTTCAAAAAGGTAGGGGAAGAGTTTTCCAACTACAGTGATGCGGAGTTTTTGGAACTATTGGGGAAGGCTCAAAAGCATTGCCAGCGTGGCGACGTATTCCAGCTGGTGCTTTCTAGAAGATTTACCACTGCCTTCAAAGGGGATGAGTTTAACGTCTATCGCGCCCTTCGCTCGGTCAATCCCTCTCCGTACCTCTTCTATTTTGATTACGGATCCTTCAAGGTTTTTGGAAGCTCTCCAGAAGCACAAATTGTAGTTAAAAACCGAAAAGCAACCCTATTTCCTATTGCAGGGACCTTCCGCCGTACGGGCAACGATGTGGAGGATGCAGCCCTTGCACGCAAGCTCTACGACGATCCCAAGGAAAATGCGGAGCACGTGATGCTCGTGGATTTGGCAAGAAATGATCTATCACGCTCTTCCGATCGGGTAGAAGTGGAGGTTTTCAAGGAAGTGCAGTACTACTCCCATGTGATCCATTTGGTGTCCAAAGTTACAGGTCAGCTGCCCGAAGGAACCAATCCCCTGCAATTGGTGGCGGACACCTTTCCAGCAGGAACACTTTCGGGCGCACCGAAATACCGAGCCATGGAATTGATTGATGAACTGGAAACAGTGAGCCGGCAATTCTATGGAGGGGCGATCGGCTACCTTGGATTTAATGGGGACTTCAACCATGCCATTGTCATCCGCTCTTTTGTATCGGAAAATAATCAGCTGCGCTTCCAGGCCGGTGCCGGCGTAGTTGCTAAGAGTGACATCCACTCCGAATTGCAGGAGGTGGCCAATAAATTGGAAGCCTTGCGGGTGGCCTTGAAAACTGCCGAACAGATTTAAGCGATGCGTCAATGAAAATTTTGGTCCTAGATAATTACGATTCCTTCACCTACAACCTGGTGTACCTGATCCGTCAACTGGGTTATGGACAGCAATTGGAGGTTCGTCGGAACGATACATTTGACCTAGATGAAGTGGAGGAGTTTGCTAAAATTCTCCTTTCCCCAGGACCTGGTATTCCGGAGGAAGCAGGGCTGATGCCGGCTCTTTTGCAGCGCTTTGGGACGACCAAATCCATCCTTGGAATTTGCTTGGGTCATCAGGCCATCGCAGAGGCTTTCGGTGGAAAGCTACACAACCTATCGGAAGTGCAGCATGGAGTAGCAGCTACCCTAACGGTAGTTCCCGATCGATTATTTGCTGGACTACCTAGCCAGTTTGCTGTAGGCCGGTACCATTCTTGGGTAGTGGATGAAGCACATTTGCCCGCGGACTTGGAGGTGATAGGCCGTACCCCTGACCAACAAATTATGGCAATTCGCCATAGGAAATATGACCTCCGCGGACTGCAATTTCACCCAGAAAGTATCCTCACCGAATACGGATCCCAGTTGATCCAAAATTGGCTTCAATCCTAACTGATCTCAATCAACCGATGAAAGATATATTAAATCACCTCATTGCACATAAGACGCTCTCCCAGCAGCAGGCGAAAGAGGTCTTGAAAAACCTAGCTACAGGATCTTATCCCAGCAGCCAAGTCGCCGCCTTTATGACTGTATTCCTGATGCGCAGCATAACGGTGGAGGAACTTCGTGGTTTTCGGGAAGCCATGCTCGAACTCTGCGTGCCCATCGACCTTTCGGAATACGATGCCATGGATCTCTGTGGCACAGGTGGAGATGGCAAAGACACCTTCAATATCTCTACGCTTTCATCCTTTATCGTAGCCGGTGCCGGGCAAGCTGTGGCCAAGCATGGCAATACCGGCGTGTCCTCCATTTGTGGTTCCTCCAACTTGCTTGCCCATTTTGGGTACGAGTTTAGTGCGGATCCAGACCAGCTGCGACGCAGCTTGGATCAAGTGGGTCTCTGCTTCTTGCATGCCCCACTTTTTCACCCTGCCATGAAAAGTGTGGCTCCTATACGAAAGGAACTTGGGGTGAAGACCTTTTTCAATATGCTCGGACCCATGGTCAACCCTAGTTTCCCCCGCAAGCAATTGGTAGGGGTGTTTAGTTTGGAACTCGCTCGACTTTATGGCTACCTCTACCAAGAGACTGAGGGTCGATTTGCGATCTTACATGCCCTAGATGGCTACGATGAAATCTCCCTGACGGGACCTTTCAAAATGATTACCAATGGAGGTGAAAGGCTCTACCATCCTCAAGCATTGGGCTTGGAGCAGCTTTCTCCAGAGAGTATCCTAGGAGGTGCTACAATTGATGAATCAGCCCGCATCTTTGAACAAGTGCTACGGGGAGCAGGAAGCGCTGCGCAAAATCAGGTCGTAATCGCCAACGCCGCTGCTGCATTGGTGACTGCTCGTGAAGAGCTTGGCTTTGAAGAAGCGATTGACTTAGCTAAAGAAACCCTGATGAGTGGCAAAGCACTCCGTGTATTTACTAGATTGATTCAACCCCAAACCTCCGTATCATTCAATTAAGCTACACCTGATGAATACCTTAGAAAAAATCATTGCGGATAAGTACTTGGAAGTGGAAATCCGCAAGCAACAGCGTCCTGCAGCTGTCTTGGAAAAAAGCAGTGCATTTTCCAGAACGCCCCTTTCCTTAAAGTCATTTCTCCTAGATCCTACCAAGTCTGGTATCATCACCGAATTCAAAAGAAAGTCCCCTTCCAAAGGTCTGATCAATGGTACCTCTTCGGTGGAGGTAGTGTGCAAGGGTTACGAGCTGGCAGGTGCCTCTGCACTATCTGTGCTGACAGACCAGGACTACTTTGGAGGAGCTACGGCAGATCTGGAGATGGCAAGAAAGCAGGTGGCTATCCCGATTTTGAGAAAAGACTTTGTGGTGGATGAGTATCAGATCTTGGAAGCCAAAGCCATGGGGGCCGATTGTATTTTACTTATTGCCGCTGCCTTGTCCCCAGTAAAAGTCAATTCCTTGGCCTCCTTTGCCCAGAGTCTGGGACTTGAAGTGCTCATGGAAGTACATAGTTTGGAGGAGTTGGAGGAGTCGTTTTGTGACTTTCTTGACGTAATCGGTGTAAACAACCGAAACCTAAAAACTTTCGAGGTCTCTTTGGATACTTCTTTAGAATTGGTGGATCGCATTCCAAACGAGGTTGTCAAAATTTCAGAAAGTGGGATTTCGGAACCAGCTACTTTAGTGGCCTTCCGAAAGGCAGGCTTCGATGGCTTCTTGATTGGGGAAAACTTTATGAAAACCTCCAGTCCAGAACAGGCAGCAATGGACTTTATCTTGGAGTTTAGACGCTTGATGGGGGAGCAAAGCATTGGCTAAGTAGCATATGGAAATTAAAGTTTGCGGCATGCGGGAGCGGGTCAATTGCCAACAATTGGCCACAGCACTAGTTCCAGACTGGATGGGATTGATTTTCTATCCCAAGTCGCCACGTTTTGTTGAGGAAAAAGAATCCGATTGGATCAGCTCCTTGCCTCTAAAGAAAGTGGGGGTAGTAGTGGGAGAGCAGCCATCAGTAATGCGTGAAAACATCTCTAGATTTGGTCTTTCTGCTTTGCAGTTGCATGGAGGAGAGTCCTTAGATCTAGTCCAAGAACTCAAAGCAACCACAGCGGTGGAGATTTGGAAAGTGATTTCTGTAGGGGAGAGCATAGATTGGAAAACCATGGAAGCCTTTCTCCCCCATGTGGACCGCTTCCTATTTGATACCGCTTCGGCGAGCAAGGGTGGATCAGGAAAGCAATTCGATTGGGGGCTCCTGAAGGACTATCCTTTTGAAAAGGGATTTATGCTTAGTGGTGGTTTGACTGCTGACCATGTGGAAGCAATCCGAGATCTGTCAGACCGCATCCCCCAGTTGCTGGGAGTGGATCTCAACTCGGGCTTTGAACTTGCTCCAGGGCTAAAAGATTTGACTGCTTTGCAGGCATTTAAACAAGAATTATTGAAGTGAATCAGTGCGTAAACTAGCAAGAAGATGATACAAGTTGACGAAAAAGGCTTTTATGGAAAATTTGGGGGAGCTTACATCCCCGAAATGTTGTACCCAAATGTGGAGGAGCTTCGGGAAAACTGGGAGGCCATTGTAGCCAGTGCAAGTTACCAGGAAGAATTTCAACAGCTGCTCAGGGATTTCGTGGGTCGTCCCACGCCCCTGTATTTTGCAGGTAGGCTTTCCGAAACTTTTGGTGCCAAGATTTACCTCAAGCGCGAAGATCTCTGCCATACAGGAGCACATAAGGTCAACAATACCGTGGGGCAGATTATCCTAGCGAAGAAGCTGGGTAAAAAGCGCATCATTGCCGAGACCGGTGCAGGGCAACATGGAGTGGCTACTGCCACTGTGTGTGCGTTGATGGGAATGGATTGCACCATTTACATGGGCGAACTGGACATCAAGCGGCAGCGTCCCAATGTGGAGCGCATGCGTATCCTTGGAGCTAAGGTGGTTCCCGCTGTATCGGGCTCGAAGACCCTAAAAGATGCCACCAACGAGGCCATGCGGGCTTGTTTTGCGTCACTCATGTTGTTCTCCTTTTCAATTCAACATTCAAACTTTGTTGGGCCACTGGAAGGCCGCAGG
>JACCDW011120136.1_pt1 | contig 13076 bp, 20 predicted proteins | sample 7449781 | NCBI WGS metagenome assembly JACCDW01 (sample SAMN15323449, study PRJNA562643) | freshwater metagenome | isolation source: river surface water | place: USA:Blue River Watershed | collected 2017-08-18 | reverse complement strand
CGCCTATATATTTTTCGGATTTTAATATGTTTCCTGTGACTTGCAGGGGCGCCTCGGGTTTCATGACACGCGCAGTATGAAAGTGGGGGTGCCTATATATTTTTCGGATTTTAATATGTTTCCTGTGACTTGCAGGGGCGCCCCACGATTCTTTGCTAGTGATTTAAGAAATTACAATTTGCCTTAATGCAAATATAAAGAATCTTTTGCAAAGGAAATGTTAAAGATTAGCATCTATAGGGGCGCCCCATATATTTTTCCTTTTTTCATATGTCTCGGAAACAGTTGGGGGTGCCTCCGCTATGTCTTCAAAACTGAAAACCTCGGGGGTGCCTCATATTATTTACAATTCAAATATGTGGTTTTGACTATACGAAAAAAAACCCATAAGAGTTGAGTCCTATGGGTTCTTTTTTAAATAAGTTCTAACGTAATGGGACCACCCGTTATTGTGGTCGTTAATTTTCTATGGGTTCGTCTTTAATAAGACCCAATTCTTTATGTACCGATGGGCTAAGGGCTTCGACCTCGATTTCGTAGGTGAGCATATCATCAACCCTTTGTGTGGTTGTCCTAATCCATTTAACGTTGAGACCCTTACAAAGAGATGTGATGGCTCGTGATGTTGGTCCTTGTGTGTCGGCACCCGTTAGTATGATTGGAACTTGTATCTTAATGGTGAACTTTGGATATTCCATGTCTTTTTGTTTTATAAAGTAAATGTATGAAAAAAATGAATAGAGTTGATGATTTTGAGTGTTAAGATCTTGTTAAAGCTTAGGGCCTATGCGCTAGGGCGTAGGGGCTCCCGGGAGGGGTCTTCGCAAGGGGTAACAGGCCCCCAGGGGGAGGCAGGCCATAGGGTGTATGCTTGGGACCTCCGGGGGTGCCGGTGGATGTCACGCGCATGAATGAATATGCTGGGGCACCTCCGCATGTCATCTTTGATTTTAAAATTTTAAACCCAATCGCACCAAGAGGGAACAATTCTCCTTAAGCAAATGTATCATTTCGGGGGTGCCTTACCGCGATGGCTGCAGTTAAAGATTTGTTAAAGTGGCTATAAAATTTTGTTAAGAATTATTACATGATCGTGTGACTGAGGGGGTGCCTCCACAATTCTTCCGAGCGGAAAAAACTCAGGGGGTGCCTCGTATATAATTATATAGGTTTATTCTAGGGGGACCTTTAAGGACACGTTAAAGTTCTAATCTTAGATTTTCTCTAACGTTTCTTGGCATAAAAAAAAGCTAGATTTCTCTAGCTTTTCTTTAACGTTACTATTTTTTTTCTTTTAACGCTTCCCTTTCGATTCTCTGACGTTCCTTTAACTCATCCTTTTCTTTTTTCATTAACGAAGCCTTAACGCAATCTTCTTGGGTCACATCTATTAAATAATAGATACGTTTGCCTCTCTTTAACGAATAGATATCCTTAACGTTTCCTTCAGGGTCCGTTAGAGAAGAATCAGTTTTCGTTAGAGATTCTTCAGGTTTGAGTTTCGTTAAAGTTGACTCTTTAACGTTTTCACAACGTTTGTGCCAGAATACTCTAACGCTTCGGGGTTCGTTAATTTTTTCTTCTAACGAATCATTAACTGGTGGCTCTAACGTAGCTGTAACGGTTTCTGTTAAGGCTTCCTTAACGATTGGCTCTTGCGTTTCTTTAACGGTCCTTTGATTTTTCTTTGACATAATCTAATAAAGGGATTATTTTTATTCCCATAGCAAATATAATCAATCTTATTAAGATTAAATAATAATTCTCGTTAAGGTCTTGTTAAGGGTCACGTTAAGATTTCTTTAAAGGATTTAACTCGTGGGGCGCCTACCCATGCTTACATGCATGTGACTTGTGGGGGCGCCTCTTATAAGAAAAACTTAAATTCGTTAGGGTAGGGTTAAAGCCTAAAAAAGGTCGGGTCCTGATGGGTAGAATGGCAAGGTCTGGTCTGGACTGGTCCTTTCAGGGTTCAGGTCTTTACGAGGTGATTTTTTGATGACTCTTTTTATCAGAATTTATGGGGGCAAAATGGTCTTCATTTTGGTCGATTTTAGGCATGAAATTTGACGACCAAGGGCATTCATTAATATCAAGACATTATAAGGGGGACAATAGACGCTAGAAATGCCCTTAAAATCGACCAAAAACAGGGGCCAAATAATGGTGTTTAATCCCCTAGAAAAGACCAAAAAGAGGGGTAAAAAAGAGGAAAACAAGGACCAAAACCGCTTAAAAATGGCCTAAAAATGAGTGTTTTTGGTCTAAAAATGGGGAGAAATAGCCATTTTTTAAGGGGTTTTAAGGGCCAAACCAGGAGGTTTTAAGCCCTAGAAAAGGGGCCTTTTGGAAGGGGTTTAGGGTCCCCCGGTGGGGCCTATATGGGAAAGGGACTCCCCACCCACCTCGATGCTATTCAGGTCCCCGCTGGGTGGGGTAAGGGCACGAAAAAAGGCCCAATGAAGAATCAAAGGGCCCTATCAAACTTACTATTATGGCCTTTATTATTCTGATAGTTTGACACCGTCCGGGAGTACGTCTTCTATGTCAGGACCGAAGGTCTTGGCCACAACTTCCATGATGCCATCCTCTTTAATATACCCATCGTCTCCGAATAGATCCTCTGCTTTGATTGAGTTGAGCCCTGCGAGCTTGGGATTCTTTGCTTGCATTTCCTGCTGTATCCTCTCTGATGCAGGTTGCATCATCTTGGCTAGGTCTGTGATTGCATCCCCGCCGATGTCCATGGTTGCTGCCACTACGCCCAGGCTCTGAGCAAGTGCCAGATGTTCAAGGCTCCTTGCCCTCAGACCATCTATTGTTAGAAGTGCTGATAGCTTTTTCATCATCTCCGTCACCTCTCCAATGTTGATGGTTCCGTCTTCGTTCCTTATCGAATCCATTGTGTATTTATTTTATTAATACAAATGTAATGACTTATTTTTGAATAAAAAAATTTAGTTGAAACTTTTTTCATATTTTTTTTATTGTCATGTGAGGAGGCACCTCCGCATGTCACATGAATTAAAAAGGAGGTTGACGAAACAACCTCCCGAAGGGTTAATAGTTCTGTTTTATATTCAGGAATTATTGTACTTCTCCAGACACTTCTGGCATCCCACCTCTTTGCCTGAGCCCTCCGTGCTGTTGGCGTAGTTGTTGCCTAGCATTGGAAGTCCGCATAGTGTGCCTGAGGATCCACTCTTTGTGAGGTGCCTGGTGTTGTCCCAGACGTCACCCTTCTTTGCCCAGCCATAGAAACCTGGCTTAATGTCTGCATACTTGATTGGTTGTAATTTGTCTGCCATGTTATACTCTTCCGGTTTGAATGTGATCGTTGATTGTTTGTGTGGATTCCCAATACTTCCAGGTTTCACTCTCCTGTCCCCTGGTGACTAAGTCGTTGAGTGCTTCTGCTAGACTTGCCTGGTTCTCCTTGTAATAGGAAAGGATTGTGCGAAGATTAGTGCGTATGTAAAACAGGCTCAATGCTTTCTCGAGTACGTACGCAACGTCTCCCGCTTCCATGAACGTCTTGTTTTTTACTGGTGGTGCTACTGACATAGTTGTTTGTTTTATTGGTTTACGTATACTGGTTGATATCCTTTAGATTTCCAATGGTCGATGAGATCACTCATAGCCTTGACGTAGTCACCGAGCATTACACCCTTAGCCTCTTCATAGTCTGGTCTCCCCTCGTACTTTTTGAGTGCTTCTTTATAGGGGCTGAGGTAATCCTCTTTTACCACTTCCCAATCAGTGGTTTTGAGTTTGTGGATGATGTACCCAATGTTGTCGTACCAATTCGTACTCATCATACTTGACATTGTCTTATATGTCCCGTCTGGCTTGATTGGTGAAGCATAATACTCTGGGTCATTTTCTACACCCCAGAATGTTGAAGCCTCCTGGTCCAGTTCTTTAATGGTAAGGGACTGACCCTCCTTGTTTCTGATTTGGAATCCCATAGTTATTGTTTTATACCGTGTTTATCTGCGTAACGTTCTTCTCTGTGTAGTTTATGGTCGAGGTAAGCAAGACCTCTAAGTTTGGTGATGAGGGCATCATTGCACACCTCTACTGTGACATCACTCTGCTTGTTCTTATAGACCCATTTAGTGTCTGGATGAAACTCAGGACCTGTTGAATGGCTGAGGTCAAAGCTGACTTTGTTGCCAGTCTGTGGATTGAGTACTTCATATGTTGAAGCAAAGGGTACGTCCTTCTCACTGAATGAGAAGACCTTGGTGTCCTTGTTGTAGGAGTAAGGAGTAGTGAAGAGATTAATTAAATGTGACATAATCTTTTGATTGTTTGATAATGTAAAAGTATGAAATAAATCAATCGGTTGTACATTTTAAACGTTAAAGAAATTATAAAGATAAAATCATGTGACGATCCGAGGCACCCCCAATTCCAATTGTTCATATTTTTTACCACAAGAAAAAACCCCTATAAAGGGGTTCTTTGGGGTTTATAGTCTGTCTATGCCAGAATTCAGAAACGATTTAAAAACCCAGCGCCTGAAGTTTTTGGAGAGCTTCGTCCATTCTGGACCTCTTGACGGTTCTCGTCATCCGGCGTCTCATGCCACCGGCTCGGCTGGTTAAAGGAGACAGGTCATTGACTCCTTACTGGGAGGATCTTTATTTGTTGTTTTCTTTGTAATGGTCGAATGAAATCTGCCAAACTTTCACAGGCAGATCCATATCGTTGAGCTTTTCTGCTACTTCCCTGTCCGAAAGACCCTTTGGGAATTCGTCCACTTTTTCGAGCACATACTCCAGGAACTCGGTCGGACTTAAACCGTCTTCTCGAGTTTTATCCTCGCTTATTCTGTCCTTGATACTCTCACCAAGAATCCTGTGGAGTGCAATTGCTGCCTCGTCAGTGAGCCAGAGATGACTGACAGTGTAGGCCCTGCCATTAATGGTACGGACTTTATTACTGACACAGAGTGCAGGAGAGTCGGTGTCCTGTAACCTGAAGAATTCGATCAGGTTACCCTTCGCACCCTCTGTTCTGAACTGGTGCTCTGGGAATAATCTTATCCTGGTGTTCTTCCACCTGGCAGTTCGAGCATTGAGTGACTTAATCAATTTGAGCGTCGGCATAAGACGCATAATAGTTTCTTTCATTGTTTCCGAATTGTGTTGTTTAACGATTAACCCTGGCCTGTTTCGAACCAGATGTCTGTGATTTGACCTATTGGTCTTTCGTTCTGTGTGTGCGATGTTCTTTTCATGTCTCTTTGTTTTAATAATGTAAAAGTATGAAATAAATCAATAGGTTGTTTATTTTAAACGTTAAAGAAATTATAAAGATTAAATCATGCTTTGACACCCGAGGCACCCCCGACCCGCTCGATCTGAATAGTGCATGCCACAAAAAAGAGGGCCTAGAAAAGCCCTCCACTTATAGATTATGCCAAACTTTTTATTACCAACTGGCGTAACGGATCTTGCCACCGTGGTAGAGGGACTTAATCTTGTCACCGATAGTTGTCTTTACTGCTTCGTAATCTTTGTCCTTCTCCGGGTTGACCTGAAAGGTGTAATTGCCAAAGAATGTACCGGTACAAACTACGTCCTCTCCATTCTTTAAACCTGTACCCTCCAGTACCTGCTCCATTAGTTCTGGTCCTCTTGGGTAAGAACCAGGTGATGAGTCTAGCTCCAATGTGTTGTTAACGTTACTGAAGCCTGGATGGAATTGGCTTTCTGTCTTAGTTGCTGTTTCTGTCTGTGACATAAGTGTGATTGATTTTAATAAGACAAAAGTAAGGAATAAATCAATCGGTTGTTTATCACCTCACGTTAAAGATTCTATAAAGAAATTATTCGGTGTAGTTGTCCGTGTCCAGCAGGGTTTTAACCTGTAATTCGGTCAACTTCAAGAACCGGCCAGGAGTGATAGTTAAATCCTCGTCAACAGCATGTACTGCACGTTCGAGGTTACCCGTAATGTATTGCAGGTTCCGTAGAACCATTATACCGAAATTAGGAGTATCAAGGGAAATCACTAGTTCCACACCTCTCCAGCCCATTGCATCGAGGTGATTCCTCACCCTGACGTATTCAAAAGCACGGTCGATTGGTATTTTTATGAGTCTCATATCTCTTTGTTTTTGTAATGTAAAAGTAAGAAATTTTCTAATCGGTTGTTTAAAACAAATGTTAAAGAAATTATAAAGATTAAATCGTGTGAAATGCAGAGGCACCCCCGACCCGCTCGATCTGAAATATTAATAACCACAAAAAAATCCTGGTGGAAACCAGGACTTGAAGGGTAATAGACTCACATTACATATTTATTAACTAAAAAGCGGTTATTGGTGGAAATCCACCAGGATTAACGAATGGTAGTTTTGGCTTTTCGTCTTTCTTGTAGGCACTAATTCTATGGAAAGCACCTGCTCCTCTCTCACCAGAGTCGTAAGAGTAGAACAGCCAAGAGCCATCTAGTGGCACATCATAGATGGAATCAAATTCGGAGTGTCGCCACAACTTACCAAATTGACAAATGGACATGTAATTGCTTTTATCAATCTGATGGAGCCAGGCATAGAGATTGTACTCCTGCCACTCTCCTTCCTTCACTCTCTTAATTGCTCTCTCCACTAGATCCTCGATATTATCAACTGCACCATGATGATAATAGTAAAAGCCGGTCCTTTTCATGAACTCCAGAACGGACAATTCTCTAGCTATTAAAGCTTTATGCTTTTTCTCCTCCTCCTTCCTAGCCCTCTCCCTAGCCCTCTCTTCCTTCTTCCACCTCTGGTTGTCTTTATACTCGGCTAGTGCCTCTGGTGACAGAGTCTTCAGATAAGCCCGGTGAGACCTAGATGCTGCATTGGCTGACTCCTTCTGTCTGGCCTTTTTTTCATCGGGAGAGAGTTCTCCCCATTTCTCCTTCATTAGAACTTTTTGCATAATCTCTTTGTTTTAATAATGTAAAAGTAAGAAATTTTCTAATCGGTTGTTCATTTCTAAACGTTAAAGAAATTATAAAGTGTTAATTCCTAAACATACTTCATACTGAACATCCTTGTGTCCCTCCTTATTTTTCTTAACTCCTTCCATCTAAAATAACCATCCACATTTCTCCTCCACTCCTTAGAAAGTCTAAGCCTGTACTTTCTCATCTCGAGGTATTCTTTATCCGGGAGCGATGGAAAAAGCATAAAGTTGTGGACTGCAAAATCGGTAGGCCAAATACCCTTTTCAAACCAATGACCCGCATAGTATTCCACCTCTCTATAGGATCCTTTTGCTCTAATGGAATAGGTACCCTCCCTAACCGCAGCATCTGGTATAAGATGAGGCTTTGGAACAACCTTCACTGGATCTTCCTTGTCGTTTACCGCTTCATTGATGTCACCGCCATACATGAAATTTATATGGTTCCTAACCGACCTATCGTCGGGACTAAACTTCCAAATCATATGGATTTTTTATTGTGTTAAGACAAGTACTTCTGAACCGTTTTATCGTCCCTAAAGATGTAGAGCAACTTCATAATGTCTATTAAGTCCTCACCAGTCTCCAAGTACCCGTAAAATAGCCTGCCACCATGATCACTATGTTCTATAATCTCACAATCAACTGCAGGTGCCATTCTTAGATTGGCAGAGAGTTTTAACTCCATCCAAAAACCCTTCTCGTCAATAGTGTAGTCCTGATGGCGGAAGGAAGCCATTGAGTCGTAGTAGTAACCCTCGCTAGTCCAACCCAAATCCTTCAGGGCTTTAGATAACGAATCTGAGATTGATAATGCCATAATCTTTTTAAGTTTTATAAGACAAAAGTAAGCATAAAATCAATCGGTTGTTCATTTCAAATGTTAAAGAAATTATAAAGCTTTAAAGCGCGCGCTCACTGGGGCACCCCCACGGATTCGATTCAGACCACAAGAAAAAAGCTCGGTTGATACCGAGCCTTGAAGGGTGAATAGTTAATTCATATTACGTAAATCTTTATGCTTGAGCTGTGGGTACAACCCCAGCCTGCACCATTTTTTCTAATTCCATTTGACTCTGTTCCTCAGGAGTTTCATTTTTCATCCTAGCGAGTAGAGCCTTAAACTCGGATATAAGAATAGGCCATTTGTCACCATCGAACCATGTAAAAATGTAGCACCAAAGAAGATGAGAAAGTGGAGACGTGGATTCTTCCATCGCACCTCTTTGTTGTATAGGCATAATGGCCAATTGGATATTCATTAAGTGATTATCCAGAATCTCCTTACTCAGATTGCTTTCCACTATGGCTAATTTTTTATCATGGCTTATACCAGAAACCATTTTATTGTATTCTGGTTGCCATTTGGCATAGAGAGGATGGAAGACTTCATAGAGTCTGTAGTAGAGATAAGGATGTTGTGCTGGTGCAGTGGCAAATGTGTAGAGTAAAACGCCATGTTGGTAAACTAGGCTCTCGGTATTACTTCCACCATCATTCATCATTTTAACACCCACACCCATAAGATTGGCTAGCATAGCCTTACCCTGTACGTCCTGTGGTATAGCAGGGAATTGAGTTGGTTTTGACATAGATTAATGATTTTTAATAACACAAATATAATAAAAAAATCAACAGGTTGTATCACACCATCCGTTAAAGATTCTTTAAGATTATTTGGTCCTCAAATTTAAGACCATAGCCCCCTTATAATATCATCATATTAAAAATCATAATGGTCGTAAAATTTCATGCTTAAAATTGACCAAAATGAAGACCAAAGTAATGATTAATTAAATAAATTTTGGGTTATTTTCAAGAATTCTTAAGCGGGGGCACCTCGGCACCACTCGATCGTAATGGTAATAACCACGATCATATTATAATTTTTCCTAGGGATATCAATGAACAAAATCTAATATGTTTTTTTAAGATATGAGTGGACACAATAAAGGGCCGAGTTTTACCTCGACCCTTATCGTTCAACTAATCCGCCACTTGGATTAAGATTTTACTTCTTCAGTTGCTGGTGCAGTCTCAGCAGCTGGTGTAGTCTCAGCAGCTGGTGCTGCTGGTGCTGGTGCTGCTGCAGTTGGTGCTACTACTGTAGGACCACCTACTACTTTTGGCTCGGTAGAAGCCTTAGCAGCCTTCTCAGCCTCTTTCTTTGCCTTCTCGTCCGCTGCAGCCTTAGCTTTAGCATCCTTCTCTGCGTTCTTCGCATTAGTGGCTGCGTCAGCTGCTGCCATCATCTCAGGAGTGAGATAAGAAGAAGGAGTGTAGTAAATACGCTTGCCACGCTTAAGTGAGTAAACGTTGTTTGCTACCGGCTCGGTCGCACCTTCAGGAAGTACGTTCACCAGGTGGGAAGTGCGAGTGAATACTTCGTCGTCCTTGATTTCTGTGTTAGTAGACTCTTTCAAAGAATGGCAAGTTTTTTGCCAGAAGAGACGTACCTTAGGACGTGCTGGTGTAGCTGCTGCTGCAGTAGGTACTACTGCTGCTGGTGCACCTGATCCTGCAGCTGGTGCTGGTGCTGCTTCGGTTGAAGGTTTAGCTTCACCCTCTGTTACGTTTACGTTTGCTGCCGGAGTTTCTACTGAAGTAGAAGTTTCAGCTGCTGCTGGTTTTGTGTCTGCACCCTTAGTGCCAGTTGCATTCTTAGCGTTCTTAACGTCTGCCATTTTGATTTGTTTTTAATTGTTAATAATTAAATTGATAAAGCAAATATACAGCCTCTTTTCAAGATAAAAAAATTTTTCTTGTTAAAAAAATGTTAAGGAATTTTTACAGAGTCGGTAGAGTCATTACCACCGGATTTCCTTATAATAAATAAGAAGTGCGTGCGTACACGCTCATGCGCGATATAATACAAAATCTTTTGCAAAAGAAATGTTAAAGTTTTAAAGAGGCTTTCGCGCACGTCGTGGGGGCGCCTCAGGAGGAAGCTGCAATGGGTGATTTCAATCTTAAAGAATCTTTAACATCTAAAATGATACAACCTATTTAATTTTTAATTACTTTTATGATGTTAAATTTATTTATTAACTATTTAAATCAACTAGTCCAATGCCACGAGCTACGTTAGAAAATTACCATAAGGCCATATGCCTTATACGTAAGATGGCTGCTAAGCCAATCGGTTCTGAAATACCGATCAAAAAAACCCAATTCAGTTCAGACCACGGAGTCAGAGACAACATCTTTAGAGTTCTTGAAGAACTCAAAGCCATTGAACCTCTGGTGAGTGAACACAGGGAGGGTACTATTTTTGCCTGGGTCTATAAACAAGCATCCAATGAGGGTGACGCTCAGCTAGCATCCAGAGTAATGGCACTAATGTCTGAGAAGGGTAAAAAATACTACGAACAATACAAGGATAAGGGTAAGGGTAAAGAAAAACCCCATACACCTCCAGTAGTTAAGTCTATAGAGCCACCAAGAGGCTTAACTATCAAGGCTGGTTCAAATGGTGTAGTAGTCTCCACCAAAAAACCAGAACCGGTAGTTAAAGAAATAGCCACAGTGCCAGAAGTAGCAGTAGCAGCACCAGAGCCAATAGTTCAGGTGGAGGAGAAAAACACCATCCAAACCTCCCATAAAGCTATGACCTTCACACTAGAAGGCAGCCTCTCTAAAGAGGACTTACTAAGAAAGATAGGCATACTACTTGAGGACCAGCCAATCAGCAGGTTCTCAATAGACGTCCAATACTAATCGACTCCCAGGTCCAAATAACCAAAAAGGCCTGGGAGTGTTGTGTGCACCAGCACCGCTTTTTTAAAATGTTTTCCGCGGGGGCGCCCCAGATATTTTGATCTTTTTAATGTGATTCTTAACATGATTTTAACAATTTAAATCACAACCATTTGAAAACTTTTTGTTAAATTTAATCTTTAAAATTATGTTAAATTTTGTAATGAGTCGAGGCGATGCAGGAGAGTGTGCCAGAGTCCATATGGTCGGACCCAAGTCCCCTGTGGTATCCGGAAGCTAGTGCCCTCACCTGCTGCACCCAGGCCAAAGTTCAATTATCGTTCACAATCTAAAACAAAAAAAATGCCACGTCCATTAATCCAAACGTTCCGCATCTCCAGAGTACAGGGTCGCTCAGAGAACTGGAGATCACTAGGCCTAATAACCCTACACATCGAAGCCCTAAACGAAATAGGACACACAGGAGCCTACAAAGGAGTACGCATAACACTCCAGGAATTCTTCGAAACCTACATAGAAACAAATAAATGCTTCTACAGGGTCGAAAAACAAGAAGAAGACAAAGAGAAATCCACAGACCGACTACTCGTAGTAAAAGTCACCCTATAATCCCTATATAAACCTCTAATCCCTCAATAATGCCTAATCTAATCATCAGAATGTGGTGCATTCTGCAGATACTCCTGCACCTCACCCAACCCACAGGACACACTCCACAAGGGCCCCCTGGGAGGGGCCAAATAAAAAAGGGTCCCCTCGGAACCCTTATTACCACTGGACCACTATGGGTCTTAATTATAAAAACCAAACTCCTGCATCAACGCCGGCTGCTTCTCCAATGCCGCCATCAACTCAGGCTTAATAAGCCTAATAGTCTCTATCCTCTGCTCAGGAGTCAAAGCCAACCTAGCCTCCTCAATAGCACTCTCATAACTCTGCAACATCTCTCTGTTCTGAACAGCCCAATCACCCTGCAAATATGGATCCACACTAGCACTGTAAATCTCGGCAAAGCCCGCAATATCACCGCTCTTCAATCTACTAATAGCTCTCCTAAAAGATCCATTAAACCTAGCTAAGTCAGGAGCTCCCTCGCTCTCATTCAACGACCATTGCTCATATGCTTTTAAATGTCTCATTATCTTTAAGTTTTTATTTATATATCCATTTTAATTGCCCTGTTCTTCTGCCGAGGCGCCCCCACGACCATAAACATCCACAAATTCCTCTACCCCACCACACAAGGATGAAGCCCGAGTGTCTCGTAACCCGGGCTTCATTTAGTTCTATCCTAAGAAGGGATTATGCCATATCCTCTTCCTTGATAGTAGCAGCTGGTGCTGCAGGAGCTGCTGGTGCAACTACCGCTGGGCCTCCAACTACCTTAGGCTCCGTAGCAGCCTTAGCAGCCTTCTCAGCCTCTTTCTTGGCCTTCTCGTCAGCAGCAGCCTTAGCCTTTGCTTCCTTCTCCGCATTCTTTGCGTTGGTAGCCGCATTAGCAGCATCCAGCATTTCCTGAGTCAGGTAAGAAGCTGGTGTGTAGTAAATACGCTTACCACGCTTCAAAGAATAAACCAGGTTTGCTACCGGCTCAGTAGCACCCTCAGGCAGTACGTTCACCTGATGAGAAGTACGAACGAATACCTCGTCCTCCTTGATCTCGGTGTTAGTACTCTCCTTAAGAGAGTGGCACGTCTTCTGCCAGAACAGGCGAACCTTAGGACGAGAAGGAGCTGCCACTGCAGCTGTAGGTACTACCGATGTACTGGCTGCTGGTGCTGCCTCGGTTACCACCACTTCCTGTGCAGGAGTCTCAGGAGTTGCCACTGTCTCAACAGCTGGCTTAGTTTCGGTTGCTTTAGGAGAACCAAATCCTTTTTTTGTCTCTGCCATCTTTAGATGTTTTTTAGAGATTAATAATTAAATTGATAAAGCAAATATAAAGCATGTTTTCAAGATAAAAAAATTTTCATCGTTAAGATCTTGTTAAAGAAAATTAAAGGAGTCATGCATCTTGCGGGGGTGCCTCGGAATGAGTTGCAATTTGGGTAATTACTCCCAGTGGTTCCGACCAAGAGCGGGCTCCCACTCACAGGGTTCCTCTAACACTTCCTTGAAAACTCTCTAACAAAGCCTTCGGAGGAAATTCCTCTCCAGCCTGCCAAAAATTTCCCAGAAATCCTGAGAAATCCCTACTGCTCCACACACGCAGGTGGCTGGTTAAATGGAGTTCACTTTAGGGGATCCTAACACGGATATTTTAGCTCAGGCTTGGAGGTGGAAAACACTCTCTTGAAGTCCTTTTTAGACTGGGTGTTTAGGCCTGTGTAGGAGTGCTAATGAATGCCCTCCGGGCAGCAGGAGTAGCGGGATTACTCTCTGCAGATTCAGTCTCTT
>JACCDW011611029.1_pt1 | contig 13078 bp, 13 predicted proteins | sample 7449781 | NCBI WGS metagenome assembly JACCDW01 (sample SAMN15323449, study PRJNA562643) | freshwater metagenome | isolation source: river surface water | place: USA:Blue River Watershed | collected 2017-08-18 | reverse complement strand
TTCAGGATTGGCTTTCACCAGCTGATCTGCAAGCCGTAGACCCGTAAATGCAGCGTAGCAACCCATAAAATGAATGCAGTAGCGCTGTACTGAGCTTGGGATTCCGAGGCGCCGCATCAACTCCAGTTCTACCCCCGGAGCGACCATCCCTGTACAGGAAACCAGGACCAAGTGCGTAAGCGAAGCAGGCTCGATATCGGCTTGCTGCAAGGCATTTCGAACTGCCTGCTCTGCAAGTCCCGCGGCCTCTGCTTCAAATACGTTCATCCGTGCCGACGTGCTAGGAAAGGGGCTCAATTCCTTATTCTTCGGGAAAAAGGTGAATTCAGAGACTTCCTCCTTTTGAAAATCTTCCAAGACACTGTGGCGGAAATCTATTCCCGACTTACGATACAAAAAATCAAGCTTTCTTCGCTCTTGCCCATCCAGCTGGTGAGCCAACTGCATGAAGCGAGCAATTTCTGCTTGTGGTATAGGTGCTCCTGGGTTGGAAAGGCCTATACTGACGATACTAGAATTCATCCATCCAAGTTACCAAAATAGTTCTAATTTAGATTGTCGAAGGACCCTTTTCGAAATAGCTGTACCTTGGCCCTGAAGAAACATAACTCATGATCACACGCTCCACACTCCTACACCTCCGCATCCCCTTTTCGTTTTTTTTGATGCCTGTTTTTTTATTTGCTCTTGCTTTGACGCCCAATCACAATGGGGAACGCATGCTGCTTGTTTTTTTGAGTTTGCACCTTTTCCTCTACCCTAGCAGCAATGGCTACAACAGTTACTTTGACAAGGATGAAGAAAGTATTGGAGGCTTAAAACATCCGCCAAAGGTGACTAAGAATCTATATTTCTGGTCCTTGGTGTTTTTTGCGGTAGCGCTTGCACTTGGAGCCAAGATCAACTTGGAATTTGCCAGCATGATAGGCGTCTACGGTCTGGTGAGCATGGCCTATAGCCATCCAACGATCCGTTTGAAAAAATACGCCTGGACCAGCTGGGTGATTGCTGGCCTCTTCCAAGGCTATTTCACCTTTGCCATGGCCTACGCAGGACTGAGCAACCTGGGTTGGGAGGTATTCTTCAAGCCGCACGTGCTACTGCCAGGATTACTTACTAGCCTGATGCTCTGGGGCAATTACCCACTCACCCAAGTGTACCAGCACCGAGAAGATGCGCGAAGAGGGGATCGCACCCTGAGCCTACTTCTTGGAATCAAAGGCACCTTTGCTTTTTCTGCACTGTTTTTTGCGCTGACTGCCTCCGCATTTACTTGGTATTTTGTAGACAAGGGTCAAACGCCTATCGTCGGGTACTACTTGGCCGCTATGGCACCCATTGCGCTTTTCTTTCTGGTTTGGATGGGGTTCATCTTTCGTGAGTCTGAAAAGTACGCAACCTACAGCTGGGCCATGGGCATGAACTTTCTGTCTGCCATCTCCTTGAATGCCTTTTTCATCTACTATTTTCTGGAGAATACCCAGATTTTGCAGGTGTTTAATTGAGATTTAGAAAGGCTTTCCGTGTGTGTTTTTGAGGAGGGTACGAGCCACAAAAGGGACGTGAGCGATCAGATTTCTTGCGATCACAGACCCTCGACCTGAACCAAAAAGTCCTTGTATGGCTCTCCCTACGCCTAGGCGCTGGTAAAAAAGTGCATTCCATTTCCTCGAATAGTGTTGCTCTACCTCTTGCCTAGTCTTCCCTTCCCGAAGCGCTTCCGTCACCAAAAGGGCCGAGTGCATGGCCATGGCCATTCCATTGCCGCAGAGTGGGGTGATCAGTCCGGCGGCATCTCCCAGCATCAGTAAGTGATTTTCAACGGGGAGCTTCCGCTCAAAATTGATTTCCGTAATTACTTCGGGCTTTTCCCATAAAAAGTCACTTTCCTGAAAAATTCGCTTCAAAAGGGGATTCTTCCATAGGACTGCCTGCTCCATGTCTGGAATAGAACCATAGGCTCTCAACTGCTCTCGGCTACCGAGGTAGCAGAGGTTAAATTTCCCGTCTTCGATCGCATTGAATCCACAGTAACCCCCCTGAAAGTTATGCAAGGCAACTGTATTGGAGGAACCCTCCGCTTGAACATGGTATTTGACTCCAATGTAGGGGCTTCGTTTGGAGAAAAAAGGCCGCTCCAACACCTGATCCAGTTTGCTCCGCTTGCCAAAGGCTCCAAGCACATAGGGGACTTGCAACACTTGAAAATCGGATAGCTCTACTTGAAACAGTTCCTCTTTGGCGACAAATTGAAGCCCTGTGACGGTGGTGCCTGTCAAAAAATTGACCCCTCGCTGACAAGCAAGACGGTAGAGCCATTCATCCAATACATACCTACTGATTCCAAATCCACCCAAGTCCAAGGGAAGCCGTACTGAGCTACCGCGTGTATCTGAAAATTCAAAGGTGTCGATGTTTGGAAGTTCCAGCCCTTCTGGATACATGCCATTCCGCTTGAGAAAGTCGAGCACTTCGTTGGATACATACTCTCCACAAACCCGGTGGAAGGGATATACTTTTTTTTCAACTACCGTGACTACATGTCCTTCCTGAACCAAAAGTAAGGCAGAAACTAAGCCTGCAAGCCCTCCACCCACGATGAGCACCTCATGTTTACGCTTTTCCAAGGCCTTTGATTTTAGCATACTACCGCCTGTAAAAAAATTAGTTATTTAACAGGAGGAAGATCATCCTTTGAAGTTAGTATATTTTCGAAAAATTAGAAACAAGCTATGAATACACCCTTCCCAAAGTTGCTGAGGAGAACCGCCTTTGTGCTAGGCCTTATGGGCGCTATGCTTCAGGCAGAGGATTCCTTTGCACAGCGAAAAAAGAAAAAAGATGCAGCTACCCCTGCTCCTGCAGCACCAGCACCAACAAGACCTGGTGGTCCAGGCGCACCAGGTGCTCCTGCCAATGGACCCAAGCCCTACAAAGAAGTCATTACCGCCAAAGCAAAAACCAAGGCTGGACTATTTAAAGTGCACCAAGTAGAAGACAAGTACTTCTACGAAATCGCAGACTCCCTTCTCGGTAGAGACATGTTGATGGTCGTGCGTATTGCAAAAACTGCCGACGGTATCGGCTATGGTGGAGAAAACACAACCAACATGATGGTGCGCTGGGAAAAAAACCAGGACGACATCTTGTTGAAGGTCGTTTCCCTCAACAACTATGCTGCCGATTCCTTACCGATTGCAAAGGCAGTTCAGGCCTCCAACCTAGAGCCTATCCTTCAGAAGTTTCCCATCAAATCAAGAAAAACGGATTCAACCGGCACAGTCATTGATGCTACGGACCTTTTTATCAAGGACAACCAGGCCTTGGGCTTAGACCGTAACAGAAGAACGCAATACCGTGTCACACGTTTGGACAACGAGCGCTCTTACATCCAACACATCAATAGCTACCCAATCAACGTGGAGTCGCGCTATGTACTTACCTATGCAGCAGCCGAGCCTCCTTCAAACAGCGTAACAGGCCTGATCACTTTGGAGATGAATGCATCCATGGTACTTCTTCCAAAGGTGCCGATGCAACAGCGACTTGCTGATCAGCGCGTAGGCTGGTTTGCCCGTTCTTATGTAGACTATGGTGCCGACGAGCAGCGCGCTACTTCCAGAAGATTCCTTGATCGTTGGAGATTGGAAGTAAAGCCAGAAGATAGAGAGAAGTTTGCCCGTGGTGAATTGGTAGAGCCTGTCAAGCCTATCGTATACTACATCGATCCAGCTACCCCGACCAAATGGATTCCTTACTTGAAGCAAGGAGTAGAAGATTGGCAGAAAGGTTTTGAAGCAGCAGGTTTCAAAAATGCGATTATTGCCAAGGAAGCTCCAACACCAGCAGAAGATCCTACCTGGAGCCCAGAAGATGCGCGTTACTCTGTAATCCGCTACTTTGCTTCTGACATTCAGAACGCATACGGACCACACGTATCGGATCCGCGTTCGGGAGAAATCTTGGAATCCGATATCGGATGGTACCACAACGTGATGAACCTCTTGAGAAACTGGTTCTTCATCCAAACTGCTGCCATCAACCCAGATGCGCGTTCCGTCAAATTTGACGACGAGGTGATGGGTCGATTGATCCGATTCGTATCTGCTCACGAGGTAGGACACACGCTTGGCTTACCGCACAACTTCGCTTCTTCTGTGGCTTACCCAGTTGAAAAGTTGAGAGATGCTGCCTTCACTAAAGAATTTGGTACTGCTCCTTCCATCATGGATTACGCGCGATTCAACTACATCGCACAGCCTGAAGACAAGGGTGTAAGCTTGATGCCTGATGTAGGACCTTACGATAAGTATGCCATCATGTGGGGTTACAGACCTATTCTTGATGCCAAGAGCCCAGAAGCTGAACTTCCAACCTTGAACCAGTGGATTCTAGACAAGAAAGGTGATCCTGTGTATCGTTACGGTCGTCAAGGCAATAACTACGACCCAACTACGCAGTCTGAAGATTTGGGAGACAACTCTGTCACTGCTTCTGAGTATGGCATCAAAAACTTGAAGCGTATCCTTCCAAACTTGATGGAGTGGACGGCAGAGAAAGAGAAGCCTTACAAAAATTACGAAGACCTCGAAGAAATGTATGGTCAGGTAATCGGTCAGTTTAACCGCTACATGGGCCACGTGCGCAATCACGTAGGTGGTGTGATGGAAGTCTACAAGTCAGCAGGTCAAGGAGAGGCGGTGTACACACACCAAACCAAAGAAATGCAAAAGGCGGCAGTTGCTTTTGTGAACCAGCAGCTATTCACTACCCCAAGCTGGTTGATGGACGAAGCCATCATCGCCAGAACAGAAGACTTCGGTGCGCTTGAGCGTATTCGTGGCATCCAGGTAGGTACCCTCAACGGAATCTTGGAGTGGGGAAGACTGGGTAGAATGATCGAAAACGAAGCATTGAATGGAGCTCAGGCTTATAAAATGACTGAACTGTTCGATGATTTGAGAAAAGGCATTTGGACTGAGCTTGCAGCTGGCAAAACCATCGACGTACACCGCAGAGCTTTGCAGCGCGCCCACATCGAGCGATTGGAATTGCTATTGACTGGAAGCGTTGCTGCCCTGCCTGCTCAATTTAGAGCTTTTGCTGGTGCGCAAATCAATGCTGCTCAATCTGACATTCGCCCAATGGCTAGAGGAGAATTGAAAACACTTCAAAGCCAAATCAAATCTGCTATCGGAAGAACATCGGATCGCATGAGCAAGCTTCATCTCGAGGATGCCAACGAGCGAATCAACAAGATCCTGAAGGAATCTTCAGGAGAGTAAACTAGAAAGGGCGCCAAGTTGGCGCCCTTTTTTTCTCTACCTGATTTTTTGTTACTTTGAAAATCAATACTTCCACCATGGCCACTCCTCTTCAAATCTTACAATCGCATCGCTTGCGCATCACGGATTGCCGATTGGCGATTATTCAGGAGTTCCTAGACAAGAATGTTGCCCTATCCCATTCGGATTTGGAGGATACGTTAAACAAAGAATTTGACCGTGTAACCATTTACCGTACGCTCAAAACATTTTTGGAGAAAGACCTAATCCATAAGGTCCTTGATGATAGTGGGGCTACGAAATACGCTTTTTGTACACACGGAGAGGAGACACATACGCATAATCACGAGCATGTGCACTTCAAATGCGAAAAGTGTGAAGAAACAATTTGCCTGGAAGATATCTCCTTGCCTGCCATCCCTCTACCGAAGGGCTTTGAAAAAAAAGAGATGAACTTACTCGTGCAGGGGATTTGCGAAAAATGTCATTGAAGAAATTCTGATTCTATAGGCTCTTCTTCAGGCCATGTAACCCCAGGGGGCAAATCAAGTACTGGAGGTCTTGAATCAAATTTCCCTCCCTCCGAGTCATCTGAATTAGAAGTGGGATAAGGCCGGAACTTACTCCATACCCCTAAAAAATAACTGATCACCACATAGGCTAATCCGCAAAGCAGTAGATCAATTAGGGTAGGGCTCATTCTATTTTTTTTGAAAAGATACGGGATAGTCTAAAAAAATCAAGGCCCCTGTCAGGGAAGAATCGAGTTTGATCGGGATGTATTTGCTTAATCAACGGGATAGGTGGATATTTGCTCGAGAAACATTCGATGCCATGATTATCAAAACCAAAAAATACCAACTTCCAACCACAACCTATATCAAAATGGGATTAGTATCCATCCTCAAAGAACAGTGGTGGGTCATTTTGATTGCCTTGGCCATTTGCTGTGGCTATTTCTGGATTGCTTCCCTGTGGTGGATTTTTGGTGCACTTCTCGCGTATGGCTTGTATGTCTTATTTTGGGCAATCCAGTTTACGGGGGTGACCCAAATGGAACAAAACAAACCCATCTTTCAAAAGATGGCCTATGAGATTGATAGCCGACAAATCCTAATGAAAATAAATGCCAAGGAAGGCATGCCGGTACAGTGGAACATGATCAAACGTGTGGAGGTGTCCAAAGATGCCTTTATCCTTTACCTTTCAAAGGCTCAGTTTATTCACCTGCCCTACAAAATCTTCAACTCTGATAACGATAAAAAATTCTTGGAAGCGATCCTGAAGCGAAAAGAATTAATCAACTAAGCGAAGGCTGGCCCGTGAGAGCCAGCTTTTTTTTTAGCATTTTTTAGTTTCTAATTTCAACTACCCAGTCTATGCAAATCAAACTTCTGGCTATAGGAAAAACAGATAACAAAGCAATTCAAGACCTGATTGATGATTACAGCAGTCGACTTGGGCATTACATTCGCTTTGAACTGGAAGTAATTCCTGACCTGAAGCAGAGCAAGTCCCTTTCTGAAGCGCTCCAAAAAGAAAAAGAGGGAGAGTTGATACTCAAAAAGCTAAGTTCCTCCGACGAGCTTATCCTGCTCGATGAACGGGGAAAAACCTACGCTTCGCTCGAGTTTTCGGATTATTTGCAGAAGAAAATGAATAGCGGTCTCAAGCAACTCGTCTTCGTAATCGGAGGCCCCTATGGTTTCTCAGAGGCAGTGTACGCCAGATCAAATGGAAAGATCTCGCTTTCCAAAATGACTTTTTCCCACCAAATGATTCGTCCTTTTGTGGTCGAACAACTCTACCGCGCCATGACCATTTTGCGCAACGAACCCTACCACCACGAGTAAGGGTTGTAAATTTTTTGATTACACGCTTTTTCACCACTAACCAAAGAAAAAAGGGTTGAGGTTCAATTAGTTGAGCGGTGGACAGTGGACTGTTGGCCGTGAACCATTACCCCAATGTTAATTTTTTGGTCTTTTATTTGTTCAATGTTACCAAATTGTTAACTTTCGTCTATTCAGTTAACATTAGCTTGATGGACTATGAAAAAAATACTCCCTTTCTTGCTCTTCTTTGTAGGAATTGCTACCCATGGCATTTGCCAAGAAAACGCGGTTAAAGCAGCTATTTCTAACTTTTCTGAATCAGAAAAGGCTTCCTATTCTCTATTTTTGGATGAATCCGAAGTAATTGCTCCAGTAGCAAACTGGGAGGCATTACAACTGGAGCTCGATGTAAAGGCCGCCAAAAAAATGGACTCCTTAGCGCTTCTTCGTGTTATTTTCCAAAAAACACACCAGCGGCTCTTAAAAAATTACCGTCAACACTCCACCTTCAGTAACATGCTGGAAAAGGGATCCTACGATTGTGTGAGTGGTTCCGCTGCACTTGGATTGCTATTGGACCGTTATGGATACTCGTTTGATGTGGTAGAAACGGATTACCATGTATTTATTCAAGTATACCTCGAGGGGAAAACACTCATTCTTGAAAGCACACTACCAGTAGGCGGCATGATCACCGCTCCTTCAGGAGTAAGCAATTACTTGGCCGCATACCTCAACGAGGGCGCTCCTGTAGCACGAAATATCAGTGAAGGCTTGGCAGGCACCAAAGTGAATTCCTTAGACAATACCATTTTCCGAAAAGTCAACCTTAGCGAATTGGCAGGTTTGCAGCATTACAACGAGGCAATTGTGCACTTCAATACGCAAAATTACAAGGAGGCTATTGACTTGCTCACAAAGGCTTATACCCGTTATCCATCGGAGCGCATCGAGGGTCTAAAAGCACTAAGCATCGACCTAGCCTACCATAGCTATGGCGTTGATATCCGAAAATAGATTGAATTGGAGAAGCCTAGTGATGGTGGTGGTGTCCTTCCGGCCCATGCGCGTGACCATGTTCTAACTCTACTGGTAACGCCTCTCGGATAATTTCGATTTTGCCTTCAAACTGCAGATCCAAGCCTGCAAGTGGGGAGTTGAAATCCAAGTGTACGCCCATGTAATCCACCTTGAGCACTTCTCCCCTCATATGGTTTCCCTTATCGTCCTGCATCGGGATTACATTTCCTACCCGGAGAAGCTCTCTATTTTTTTTGCCTTCCTCTTTGAAATTGGCCTTGGGGATAATCACTCGCTTCGCATCGTCGTAATCCCCATACCCATTTTCAAAGTCAATAAATACAGAAAAAGAATCGCCTACAGATTTGCCTTCCAGGGCATTCTCTAAAGCAGGAATCAGGTTGTGATGCCCAAATAGAAAATAAAATGGTTCTTGCGCAGTCACGGTCTCGTACCAGCGCATGCCTGTTTCCCCATCATCAACCGTCAAGGTATAGGAAACAGCGACGACCTTATTTTTAGTAGCAATCATAGATAGAACGTATACGGATTAGCGAAATAGATAGGTAACTGAAAGTTGCCCAACAAAATTAGTGCGGTCATATCCCGGAATAAACCATTTTTCTGGTTTGTTTTCCAAGTACCACTTGTAATTGAGGGTGTTGACGTATTGAAATTTGCCAGAAAGGAGCAGGTTGCCGAATTTCCACTCTGGGGCGAGCGAAAAGACCAGGTCCACGTATTTGTTACGGAAATCCTTCACCTCCTCGTAGCGGTAATAGTAAAAGTCATTGTTGTACTCGATCCGCTCTAGCTCAATGCCTATTTTTTTCATCCCCTCAATCCAGGCTATACCTGCAAAAATCTGGTTACTAGCAGGCCCATTTCCCAGACCAAGCATTTGCCCACGGTGCGTGTAGCCATGGCGCACATGGTCATGGATGTACCATGTTTTGAGCTGTCGGATGTTCTCTCGAATAGTTTGTCCTGAGAAAGTCATCTCGGAGCTCAACTCCAGAAAGCGACCTTCCTTTTTCAGATCCATCAAATGGGAAAACCCAAAGGTAAATGCTCTTCCTGACTCGGGTGTAGTGATAAAGTCTATAAAGGGGCGGTCGTTGTCACGGGTCCCAAATTCTCCATAAAACTCAAAGCGGCCGGCCGGATCCATCCATCGGAAAAAGCCTGCACTAAACTGCTGACGCTTGGATTGGATGGTATCCAGCACCTGTTGGTTTTTTTTCCGTCCATTAAATACGGGCAGTACATCCTCTAAATCGGATACTTCGGAGCGATACACATTGTTGGTGGAGCCATAACCAAAAAATAAACCTGGCACCCACTTGGGTTGGTAGGTGAATATCACCCCTGAAAGCTGCCGATCACCATCCTCTTTTTTTGGATAGTAAACATCCATCTGCTGAAAGTTGTAATCCGAATGTGGAGGTAGAAAATTAGATGCTTTAAGCCTTCCAGTCATGACCTGCGCTTCAAAAGAACCAATAACCGACTTGATCGGTCGACGAGTATTCATCGTGTAGTGCAAAAAGCCAGGGGCAGAATTCCCCATCAACAAGGAATTTCTTCTTCCCGGTCCCCACCAGAGATTCTCGGTAGATATCCCCAAGGAAATGGCATCCAAATTCAGACGAAAGCTAGATTGTCCTGGAACTAATTTTTGGTAGGAACTCTCCCCAAAGCGCTCAGGAAGGTCAATCCGGTTGAGGTATTCGTAATAGAAAAGGATAGTAGACTGTTGTTCAATTGGAAAACCGATAAACTCTTTGTTCTGGGCTCTTACTAGTTCAGGCTGCAACTGCAAGCTGAATTTCCACCATTCCACAAACGCCCCCATACTAAATACCTGCTGTAGCCCCCGATTGGGAATCATGGCGCCATCATTAGTAGCAAAGGGATAATTCGAGGTGTATTGACTTTTATACAAGGCGGGAAGGAATAAAAATTTGCCTCGCTTTCCAATACGTTGATGGTAACTGGAAGAGTCCAAATCTACCAAGTCTCCATCCAAGTCGAAGCCATGTTGCAAGCCAAATGCAGCTGTAGGAATCAGGGGCCGAATCATAAATGAGGAAGCTGAATCAACCTTTCCTGTCAGCTGAAGCCTCCGTAGGTAATCCTCCAAAGATGGCGCACCAACGGCAATACTCTGAGCCCTAGCCCCCTGACTGAATGCAAGCATCCCAAACAATCCAATCGCAGCTATAAGTATCCGTGTTCTCATTTGGAATTGGTTTGGATAGCTAAAATGGAAATTTTTGCAATTGACCAAGACTCATCGCACTTGGGCGAAGGGCTATTGGTTTGCTTCAATTCATCCCGCATGTGAAATCGAATGGAGTCCACCTTGGAATGTTCAATGAGCCTCTCTACTCGGTACCGGCTGGTGGAAGTAAAAGATCCAAGGCACAAGCTTGGCATATTGGTTTCAATCGCTCCTGTTTTTGGAGTATTTTGTCTAAAAAAATCATTGGGAAAAGACTGGTACAAGCAATAAGACGACACACAAGGACTATTCGAAAAAGTGGTTCGGACTACATCTACACTATCAATTCCCATAAACCAGTAATCGGGTCCAGAAATGCCATCATTCCAGTTGCCATCCCAGCTGTCGTGAATCAGTAGCTCCACAGAAAGCTTGAGGTAATTGTGTTTGGGCAGGTCATAAAGTGTGACGGCCACTTCTTCATTGTTGTAATACCCTGCAATGGTATCGTTTCTCCAAATGAATAGACGCCCATTTTCAAAGTTGGCGAGGTCCAATTTTGAGAAATTGTTGTTGTAGAATTGAACTTGATTTTCAACAGACTCCACGCAGGAAACTGTTCCCAAAAGCAGAAAAAAAGCAAAAAGGCGTAGACTAAACAGCAACTTTCCCATGGAAAAAGGGGGATTAAAAATAGTATTTAACAAAGAAACAAAAAACAAGGCACTTCTTCCAATTAAAGCCATACAATGTCATCTCTCTCACCGTGAAAAAAGGTTGATTTTGACCTGCCTGGAAAAATAAAGACTCCTCTTTTATGGAAATGGTTCCTTCCACTTTTACCATCAAAAATTAGGGGATAATCCCTTACTTTTACTTGTTCATTCGTTTTTGCTATGCCTCTATTTACACTCGTAGCCGGTGCTCGGCCCAACTTTATGAAAATCGCACCCCTAGTGCATGCGATACAAAAAAAGCAAGGGGAAGGTGTATCCGTGGATTTTCGGCTAGTGCACACCGGGCAGCATTACGACAAAAATATGTCTGGCGATTTTTTTGAACAACTCCATATCCCAGCTCCTCATGCCAACCTAGGTGGAGGCGGAGGAACCCAGGCAGAACAAACTGCAGCGATAATGGTGGCTTTCGAACAAGAATTGATGGCATATCGCCCCGACCTGGTACTAGTCGTTGGGGATGTGACTAGCACTTTGGCCTGCTCCATTGCTGCCAAAAAATTACAAATCGACGTGGCGCATGTGGAAGCGGGCATCCGTTCAGGAGACCTAAGCATGCCCGAAGAAATCAACCGCATGGTGACCGACTCGATCACGGATCACTTTTTCACCACCTCCGAAATTGCAAATACCAACCTGCGCAGCGCAGGGGTGCCGGAAGACAAGATTCACTTCGTCGGCAACACCATGATCGATACACTTCTGGCACAGATGCCACATTTCAAAAAGCCAGCGGGTATGCCTTTCGATCAGCTGCAAGCGGGTGAATACTTTGTGATGACGCTCCACCGCCCTGCGAATGTCGACCAAGAAGACTCTTTACGGGAGGTAATGCATGCCATCCTGGAAGGGACGGCAGGATTACCAATCGTCTTCCCAGTGCATCCCCGAACTGCCAAAAACCTCGAGCGGCTAGGAATTGATGCTCCAAACCTCCACTTGATCAGTCCCTTGGGCTACTTGGAGTTTAACCACCTCGTGCAGCACGCCAAGGGCATCATCACCGATTCGGGTGGGGTGACGGAAGAAGCATCTGTGATGAATGTACCTTGCATTACGCTACGGGACAGCACTGAGCGTGCAGAGACAATCCATTTGGGAACCAATGAACTGGTCGGCACCGATCCCAAAAATCTGAAACCTTACCTGGATAAAATTCTACGCGGTGAATGGAAGCAGTACCAGGGCATCCCCCTTTGGGACGGCAAGACCGCCGAACGCATTGTGGATATACTCCTTCAACATTACCGTTAAAAAAAGTAAACGCTCGCAAAGGCACAGAGGCGCAAAGAAAAACCCTTTGCGTCTCTGCGCGCTAACTTCTTTTTTTCTCGCAAAGCAGGAAAGGCGCAAAGAAAAACCCCTTGGCGGCTTGGCGACTTTGCGAGAGTAAATTCTTTTTTCTCACTAAGACGAGAAGCCGGCCTGCGGTAGGCAGGCTTGGGGTGAATTAATTATTTTGGCGCGCAAAGACGCTAAGGCGCAAAGAAATTAGAGAGAACCTCAGCGACCTACCCGAAGCAGGAAGGCTTTTCGTGAATTTATTTTTTGGAGTGCAGAGAAAAACCCTTTGCGTCTTCGCGTCTTTGCGCGCTAACTTCTTTTTTTTCTCGCAAAGCAGGAAAGGCGCAAAGAAAAACCCCTTGGCGGCTTGGCGACTTTGCGAGAGTAAATTCTTTTTTCTCACTAATGCGAAAAGCCAGCCTGCGGTAGGCAGGCTTGGCGAGAGTCCTGAAGATTAATCTGCCCAGCCCCAGGGAGCAGGAGGAGTATCGATGGGTTGGGTCAAATCAAATCGTACCGAGAATAGCGTGGCAGATCCAAGTCTCCTCAAATTGTAAGTAAAAGAGGTTTCGTCAACGGTAATAAACCATACATTCCCTACCGCAGCAGGAAGCAAGCCTGCAGTAAAGGAATCAGCTGGAAAAAACTGCGTGCTTGCAGAACCCGTATTGGTGGCCTTTCCACCGTATTGGG
>JACCDW011393481.1_pt1 | contig 13079 bp, 10 predicted proteins | sample 7449781 | NCBI WGS metagenome assembly JACCDW01 (sample SAMN15323449, study PRJNA562643) | freshwater metagenome | isolation source: river surface water | place: USA:Blue River Watershed | collected 2017-08-18 | reverse complement strand
CTACCATCTGGTAACAACACTCCACCAGAAAAAGCATTACTACTAGGATAAGTACCGCTAGGTGTAGTTAAAGTATCTGTAACAGGGTTGTAAATTCCTGCAGTAGTGGAGTTGAACGGTACACAGAATACTCTACCATCTGGTAACAACACTCCACCATAGAAAGGACCATTACCTGGATAAGTACCGCTAGGTGTGGTTAAAGTATCTGTAACAGGATTGTATATTCTTGCAGTGGTTGAGTTATATGGTACACAGAAAACCCTACCATCTGGTAATAACACTCCACCAAAGAAAGCACCAGCACCAGGATAAGTACCACTAGGCGTAGTTAATGTATCTGTAACAGGGTTGTAAATTCTTGCAGTAGTTGAACCTGAAGGAATACAGAATACCCGTCCATCAGGTAATAGCACACCACCAAAAAAAGACCTACTACCAGCAATAGTAGGATAAGTACCACTAGGAGTAGTTACTGTATCTGTTATGGGGTGGTATATTCTAGCTGTACTAAAATTACTGGGTACACAGAATACTCTACCATCTGGCAACAACACACCACCAGTAAAAACACCGCCACCTGGGTAAGTACCACTAGGTGTAGTGGTTACATCAGCCAAAGTACCATAGTTGACCTGACGGGATGCAAGAATAGCAGGAGTCAATGGGAAATATGAATTGAGATTACCTGATGTACGTCTGCTAAGAACAACCAATCTAGTAGAATTTCTCATGGTGCAAAACTCCGTGCAGTGATGATCGCAGTTTCAGAGTTAGCCGCAGGATTGAAAGCACCCGTTGTTACTAGATATCCCCATAATGATGTGCTACCAGTTGCCAGCTTAAATAGTTGGTTAATATTCAAACTTTCAGCCACTACAGAACCACCACCTCTTGCAAGTGAAGCAGTCAAGCTAAGACCGTTTAAAGTGAGAATGCTTGCTCTGTCTCCACTAGCTACACTAAACGGGTTATTATCTGTTATGGCTGATGGTGGTGAACTTGAATATAAATAAACAATAAAACTACCCATGCCACTAGGTAAAGCAGTCAAATTAAATACTATATCTAGGCTGTTTAAAAATATAAAACCACCACTAGATCCAATATTAGTTAATTGAAAAACAGTACCATAGACATCATTGGCTATGTACCCAGTAGTGTTTGCAGCGCGAGTAATAGTAGCTTCAGATTCCCATGCTTGTCCTTGTGCTGCTGTAGTATCAACAGGTAGTCTACCGTTTACTAAAGCTGGGATTTTTCCATCTATGCTACTTAAAAATGTATTAGTAGTAGACTGATTTGCACTTGTAGCTGCACCACTTGGTAAAGGTAGATTAGCCGCGCTTATAGGTTGTGTAGCTTGCCAGAATGTACCATCTACAGTTATAGACCCACCAGAATCACTAATAGGTACTGGATTGCCAACATCATTAGCAATTTCTAAAGAAGCATTGCTAACAGATACATTCAAACTTCCCACCTCTACGGGAATTTTCCCATTAGATAAGGCAGGAAGCTTACCATCAATATTGCTTAAAGAGGTGTTAGCCGTAGTTTGATTTGCACTTGTTGCTGCACCTGTAGGCAAGGGTAAAGTATTAGCAGTGACAGGTACGGGATTATTTTCATCATTAGTAACTTGTAAACTTGATACATCTAGACCAGTGACAGCAACTTTTGGAATATATGGATCTGCAATAGTTCCGCTACCAGTGGCATCATTATAATGGGTCACGCCCATTTCATCTATATATGGTTGTGGCATTTAAAACGCTCCTAGAAATAAATAAAAAACTATCATTGTGACATCTTATTAAATTCTAACTAAATTACTAAAATGTAAGGCTGTAACACTATTATTCCAAAGTTGTTTTTTTTCTTCACTTAACACATAACCATCTTTGATTAACTCATCAAGACATTCTTTTAATCCTTGTTCTGTTCTAATATTTGATAAGACTGCCACAAAATTAACGTAGTCAACAGATAAAATATTATCTGTTTTAGCCGCTTGTTTTAAACCTAAATAAAGCAGTTTTAAATCGCCAGCTAAAACACTGTGATATAGACCATCCCAATCAGGTGGCATGATCACAACATCAGCAGGTTGCGGAGTATTACCTTCTGCTACCCACGCTTCGTATAATTGCCAGTCGCCGTTGTTGCCTTGGGGAATTGTTGCGCCATCAAATAATCGGATTATTTGATTAGAAAATTCTGTTAATTTATACATTGTTTTTTCAATTAAGGAATATGTGAAGCCCCAGCGACAAAACTATTTGCACTAGCATTAACCGGTACACAAGTCCAATTTGAACCTGTACTTCCTGATGAAGCTGAAATAGTAAGTGCTACACCATTGGTATCAGTAGCTAGTGCAACTGACCCAGTACCAGTTGCACTAGCTACAACGAAGGTTGATGATGCGGAACTAGACGCAACTGGAGTAAACATTTTTGTAGTCTTCCATCCAAGATATACCCCATTTGCTTGCGGAGGGGAAAAAGTAGTAGCTGTTGTGCCAACACCAATAAGAACACCAGTAGCAAATCGCATAATCTCATAGTAGCGTTGACATTTTGCAAGTTCTATTGAGTAATCTTCAGAAATAAAAGCAGTAAAACTGCCGCCTTCTTCTAGTTTTGGGCGTGAGATTACCCATGTGCCTGATGTTTGCGCCGCTACACGAAATCTTACTTCTAATCCATTGGACACTTCAGCAGGTAATGTCAAAGTAGTGCTGTATCTAGTGAGTGTTGAGTTTACTGTCCATGTACCTGAAGCAATAAGTGTTTGAGTAGGGGATGCTATTGTACCATGTGTATTTGCTGTAGTTGTTGGTCTAAACAATTCCCAAGTTACAAACGTTAGTAAAGAATTTGACATTTCTACACTTAACGTAACTTGCTTTGATGCTAACCTATTAGCATCTATACTCTCTATTCTCTGTAATACATGAATCGCAGTTGTCGACGCTGCGCCTGTTAGGGTCAAACTTTGATTAGTTGTACTAAAAGCATAAGCAGGTGTACCACCAGATGCAGCTATACACCATTCAGACTCACCAGGATATCCCAGGGAAGCGGTAGGTAAAGCAAGTGAGTTAGTAAGTGTGCCTGAAGCTGTACCCTGAATGACGCTAAAAGCAGGGTTTTTAAAATAATTTGGACGACTATTACTAACTGGATTATTAATTATTATACTCATGATGTCTCCGTAATTCTTGCACTTCCGCTTGCACTTGTCCAAATTCCTGTAATTTGCCCAGAGTAATCTTCTCCAGAAAAACTTGTAAATGATGGGGTATTTCCTACCTTACCAGCCAAAAATATCGAGTAATTTGTTGTGCTGGCTGCACTAGAACTCAAGGCTATATACAAGTCCGAAGAGGAATCATTTAAAATAATTATAACTTTCCTGTTGTTATTTGCGGCTAATAAAGTCACAGAAGTAGCACTACTAGCTACGCTTGTTAATGTTGATGTAGCAGCAAAAGTTTGAGTTACTGAAAATCTAGGAATATATGGATCTGAAAAAGAACCCTCACCTGTAGCTTCTCGATAGGCTGTAGCACCAGTAACGTCTATATATGGTTGTGGCATTTAAAATTCTCCTGTGAAAACTGTAAAATATTGATTACTTACATCAGCAGTATGCTGTCCTAAAGAAGCACCCTCAACAAAAGCACTCACTTTATTGTTTGTTGTAATAGCCGCAACTCTTACAAAGAAAAACCCATAACCTACATTTTCCCATCTAGCTGATAAGTCCGTAGTTATTTGAGTAGATCCCCATTCAGAGGTTGCCCCTCTCTTAAATTCCACTTTATACCTATCAGTATACGGTTCTTCCACTGTGATACCATTAACTGTTTTTGCTGGTCGTTGCCAGGATGCAACTAACGTAAAACTTTCCCTATTTCCATAATTAATTCTTTGCAATCTGCTAGTAACAAATCGAGGAGGAAGAGCAACTATAGGCAATTTAGCTACGGGAATAATTACAGGAATTTTTATCCCAGTTTCAATTTGATTATAATAATCTGCACTATAGGTTTTTGCCGTAATGTCAAACAGATTAAGGTTATCTTCTACTGGATTGACTTCTGTAATTCTGTAAAGCTGTGTTCTACTTAGGGTATCTGTAATTTGCCAGGGAGATCCAGGTGCAGGTAATGTTGTTAAAGGTGTGGTGAAATTAATTTCTGTAAAAGTTCCTGCTCCATTACTAATTGTTCGCTCTACAACTGTTTCATCAGGTAATGTTAAAAGAATTTTCTTAGTTGTGCTTGATGATAATGTCAAAGGCGAATCAATTATTATTTTAGTAGTTGTAGCTGAGGAAACCAAACCACCATTTCTAATCCTATTTTTTGCGCTATCAGCAACCTGTATTACATCACCTGGCGAGAAAAACATAGCGCGTGTTCTGACTCTACAAGTTAAAGTTACATTATGTGGTTGTGATCCTAAAATAGTCCTTCTTCCCGATCTAATTGCAGCACCTCTTCTAGTTTCACCTAACAGTGCGTATTCTTCTATTTGTACACCATAGCGTTGAATAGCCGGAATATCTTCCACTATTTCCGGTATTAATTCCCAATCTTCAATTTTTGATTGGTAGGAAACCTTGGCTACTGTGGTAACAGTATTTAGTTCTGGGGTTTGATAGACAAATTTACCTTCTTCTACATCAGAACTAGTCAAGATTCTTGGTAAAGCTGTCATTGGTCTATCTTGCCAAAAACTAATCTGTGATCCATTCCAATATGGCTTTGCATACATAGTAGAACAGATAGCACGAATCATTTCTAAAACTATCTCTTGTCCTCCTGAACCTAATACTGTGTTAAATAAAAATCGTCGTTCAAATCCGCCGCTACCATCGGACACAAATTGATTATTATAAACACTACATTGATATAAAGCATATTTATCTATATATTGACTGGGTATACCTATGTTAAATCTAGGTTCTGTCAACAATTTCCAGACTATCCAAGCAGGATCTGCCGTTGCAAAACTAGGAGTATAAAAAGTTCCATTCCATCCCCCACTATAGTCAGTTCCTAAATCAATACCATTGACAGTACCATTAGTAGGGATCTCACAAATCATTCCATTTAATTTCAGCCATATTTCTGGAGTTGATTGAAATGTTTTTGCAGGAAACTGAACGTTTAACAAAGTTGTGTTTATGTAAGCTATGCGATCGCTCGTTATTTCAGTATAACTAATCCATCTTAAATTAGCCGTTACATAACTGGTCCTAGGTGGTATAGGATTTGGTGGTTCAACCGGGAAGGTCTTAGCAACTCTAACCTCAAAATAATTTTCATTCCTATTAACTGTAAAGCGAAAATTAAAAGCGACTTGATCTGAATATCTAGCTGTAATAGTCTGCTGATGTCTCAGCACAAATGCGCCATTAATACCTTCTTTTATAAATATGTAAAATCCGATACCTGTTTGTCGAATATCACCATTTGCATCATTGTATTGCAATTGAAACCCCAATCTGACTTGTATTTCAGTAAGATCGGCATTAGATATGGTTCGTGTTTGTGGAAGTCCATATTTAATATCAACGTTGACGGGGTTATCTGAAAAAGTATTATCTATTAGGTTTTGTGAATTAGAAAGTGAATTAGTGCCAGAATTAGCAGCTACCCAAACATTGCTAAAATTATAAGATCCGTCTGCATTTTGATAAGGTGTTTTATCAAAATAAACACCCCTATGTCCTTCAGTTACTCCCTGAATAGCACCCTCACATACACCTAAAACTAGCTTTACATAATCATTACTTGTTCCAGATATTGCGTCAATGATTTGTTGTCTTGTTTGCTGTACTTGGCTGCTTCCGCCACCACCACCACCACCGCCAAATATACCACCTGAACCTGATAAATTTTCTGCCATGTTTACAAGACCTTATGCACTATAACTAGAAATGATTTCAACAGACAAAACTTGGAAATTCTTAACTAAAACACTCCCAAATACTAAAGGGATTGGAGTACCCTCTTTAGTGCTGTATCCTGGACTTTGGAAGAAAGATGATCTACGCTCCGTCTCTATTTGAGTTGGGTCACTGTTTATACTAGGATTACCAAAAAGCACAGACTGTAGTAGACCTGTTGCTCCTGATATGATTAAACCCCAGCCGAAATTTACAGCCATAGCACCGACACCAGATATAGTTGTCAATGCAATCCCAATACCAATCATAGCAATGCTAGTAAGGAATTTCCCTACTTCTCCAGATCCTTGGATATAAGGCGTAATTTCTACAGTTAACCCAGTAATAGGTAGCAATAATTCTGGTGAATTTTCATCAATTTCTCTTTGCCAACTAGGTGCTTTAATAATGATTGAATAAAGCCAATCAGTAGCTAAAACATAATGTTTGAAATTCTCAAAGTAGCAACATAAAAAATTAATTACTTCACGGACTGTATGCACATCCGCTTGTAATTCTGATAAAAATTCCTTACCTAAAAGTCCGTTTAACTTAATAGTTGTTAGCATAATTCTTTTAATCTCCCGTGTAATAAAGTTCTTTTGCGCCAAAAATCTATGTATTGCTCTATTCTTGATACTGAAGCATCCGACGGGGAATGAAAAATAATATTCTCTTCTGGTTTAACCATAATCATTGTATGGTTAGGTTTCCTACCGCCCCTCAAAGCTACACCGAACACATCATGCAATTGCGGTTGTGTCCCTAATGGCAACAAATTAAACTTATCCATGCTCCAAGGACAGTCATAATCATCGGGCGGAAAATTATCTAATTGAGTTCTAGTAAATTCCCCAATATCCACGCCCACAACACCTAATAAATAGCGTCTAACAATGGCAAAGCAATCAGACCGTCCCCAATGAAACCTAGTGTTTAGATAGAACTCTAACTGTTGTGGTGTATAGTCCTTTTTCTCTAGTGGAAATGGATCTGGGTTGTTAGCTTCGTAGTAGTCCCACACGTCAAAACCAGAATGATAGAGAATAATGGGTTTTTGTGTTTGATGAGCTAATTTTATATCTGTATAGGTAAAATATCCCGATTGCTCATCTTTGTGATGGGTGTGCCAAATAGCTGAAATGTCATCATAGTTAAACTCAGCAAGATCACTAGCTGAAATTGTAAAATGATTTGCCGGGTCAGCATGAATATTATGTAAAATAATAATTTTATCATCTATGACAATACCACAGATTTCTTTATCTGTCCCTAACGTGGCTGTTTTGATTTGTAGTTTGATTGAGTCTGGTATTAGCATAAAATTATTCTTGATCTATCACTAAATATAGCACACTTAGATAAATGCTACAATAAAACAAAAGTTAAATCAATAAAATATGTTAAACACTAATATTCTTTCTCCCAAAGTCCAGGCATTAGTATCAACCTGGATAGGGATGGTACAACAGTCAGATAAAAACATAGCTAACACTTATGTAGAAATGCTTAAGGATTCGCCAGTAGCCAGCGCGGCTAACGACTTGCGAATAATGTTAGGTGTTTCCATGTTAGATAAATACCAGCACCCAGACCCAGACATTCAACATTTTGTAAGAACGTCTATCAACGCAATGGAGGGTAGTTGGTTAAATGTTGTTTCACAAATGCTGACATTTATTCCTTTTGGTAAATCCTTCTCAGAAGTAAGTTACAAGATTAAAAAAAGAAAAGCCCATTTAGATATTATCAGAACAGTAGATCCTAGATATTATTGGTTTGAAGGCTTTAACGGACAAATAAGCCGGGTACATTATCTCAGGTTTAGCGATATCTATATTCCCTATGAAAATGGTATTCATTTAATTAACCAGCCTTACATTGCTTTAGGTGGCGATCCTCATGGCGTGGCTATTTGCCGTCGTGCCTATCCTTACTGGGAACTAACAAAAGTAATCAACGCTTGTATGGCTGTGGCATCAGAAAGACAGGCTACCAAATTGTTAGTAGGAAAAACTGACACTGGTAATAATTCCGTTAGCATGATTAATCCTGAAACTGGACAGCCTTATATAGATCCAAATACAGGTGAACCTAGATTATTTAATCAGGGTTATGTGATGTCTAGAAACTTAGAAGATATCAAAAATAATTCCTATGCAGTGATTGATTTAGCTGATGAGATTGAGGCAATCGCACATGAATCTGACGGTCGCTTTTTCACCAATATACTAGGCTACCTAGAATCAATGATTATGCTATCCTGGTTAGTCCCTCGCACAGTTACAGGAACAGGAACAGTCAGCAGTGGTGATAGTAACCTAAACGAAGGGCATCAAAACATTCTTAGATTAGTAACTAGATCCCAAATGCAGATAGTAGGGGAAGCATTAGTAGAACAAGCGATTCGTCCAATGTTGGAGTTTAACTTTGGCGAGTTAGACGACTATGGCACTTTTCCCCTTGTCATAGAAGATAATATAGACACAATCACGCTATTAAACATCATTAATAATTGTGTGAATACCGGAACTTTTAGCAAATATGATTTAGACGTACTCAATAAAATGAGAACATTAGCAGGTATCACAGCCTTAGAAGAATTACCTAATGAGGAGGTAGAACTCAACCAAAAAAAGTATCAACCTGACTTATTAACTAAGTCAAAGAACCAAGAATCAACTAACTTTACTTGGAACAAAAAAAGCCAAAGATATCACTATGCCAATGGTTCTAAAAAAGGTAAGTTTGTTAAGGAAAGCCAGATAGAACAGTTAACAGAACAAGCGATTAAAGATCATTTAGAACTAGGTGACGTTGTTAATAACGCCTTATTTTCTGGAAAAATTAACGTTGCTAGATGGGAACGGCAAACAGCAGAACTACTAAGAAGTTTAGCTATCTATCAATATGCTTTAGGTATAGGTGGTGCAAAACAAATGGATTGGCAAGACTACTCATTAATTAATGGTCAATTAAATCTTGAGTATCAATATCTGCGTAGATTTTCACGAGATATTTTAAGAGGCAATCTATCTGAAGCACAGATAGAAGCGCGTATAAAAATGTACTATAACAAAACTAATCACTTTAAAGAACGTGGCAGACTAGAAGGACATAAACGTAATGGCTATTTATGGGAACGTCGAGTAATAGCAGCAAACCATAGCTGTGATGATTGTATTCGTTATACTGGGATGGGATGGGCGCAAATTGGTACACTGCCTAACCCTGGAGAAAACTGTCAATGTAAGTCTAATTGTAAATGCGTAAAATACTACTCAAACTCACTAATGATGCCAAAACTATGAAAAACACCACCGTATTACCGGGAATATTTGCCACGCTTAGTACCATACTAGCCCTAGCAGTATTGTATGCTCCTAACTTATCCGATGCAAAAAGCAGTGGTGCATTTAATATTTCCCTAGCTTTAGCATCAGGTAGTGCTGGATTAGCCGTATCAGATAAGGAAAAAAATGACCACTAAATTCACTCCCAAACCTGAAACATTACCACCCATAGGCGGTCTAATGACAGAATTAACTTTAAATACAGATGTAGTAGAAAACATCCTTAAAGAGTTCATAGACAATCCGCCTATACCAGAATTAGCTAATTTAATATTAGCTGAACCCGATGATGATTAATATTTGTAGTAGATTATGAAAAACCATCTTTTTAATCTCAAAAAAAGCAGTCAGCTATAATTAGTTGACTGCAATTTTTTATGTTTTATTTAACTATCTACCGTAGGGATTACCACGATGGATTGAGCCACCTACTCTCATTTCCCGACGAATACCATCAGACACCATCGCTTGTACAGCCTGTGAAAGTCTGTAGGTATCAACTTCAGAGTCACTACCAACCTCGACACTTACAGGTACATTGATAGTCGTAGTATTACCAATCTTAGATGCCATACTACCGTTACCACCTGCACCTACAACGCCACCATTAGCAAACCCAGCCACACCGCTTTGCAACTTATTCCAAATAGCAGTTTCTCTGTGGTTCAATACCCGTTCACCTTCAGAAGCAACGATTAAGTGAGGCTTGCGTCCAGTAATTGAACGCTCTTTATTCAAAGCACCAACTATTCCGCCATTGGCAAACATTGGTAAAGTTGCAAAACCAAAATCTGTAGGGATAGCATCAAATAATCCAGGCGTAGGATTGAATCCCATTGAATTGGCATTAAACACAGATCCAGATAGAACATCAAAGACACCACCAAGAAGACCACTAAATATATCACCACCAGCATCTACCGCTGTACTAGCTAAGGATTGATTACTTAATGTTAAAGCAGCTTGCATCAACATTTGCCCAGCTTGGTTTAATGTCATACCTGCCAAGTTGAGTCCATTAGCACCAACACTCAAATCAGCTAAACCTTTAACAGCATTTATACCATCAGTTGGTTTTTCATCTTTCTTTTTATTTCCAAACAATCCCTCAGTCCAACCAAATAGAGCATCAGTCATGCGTTTAGATGCCATATCAGCTAGAGGATCAAGGAAACCTTTCATAATAGAGTTAAATAGATCACTTACGGATTCACCAAAGCCTTTTGTACTTAATAGAAACTCCTTAAAACCACCTCTAAAGCTACTTGTGACACCTTTAACTATAGTTCCTAACTCAGAGAATTGTAGTTTAATTGCCTCTAGTTTTGCTTCATTAGTCAGCTTGAGATTTTCCCGTAAAGTATTAATTTGCTCATTGGTTAACTTATTAGCTTCCGTAGCCTCAGCGTTCTTTCTAATAAAATCATCTAACTGAAGCGTAGCCTTAGCAAAATCCATCTGTTGATTATTAATAGCCAATTGCTTATCTATCTGTTCGGCACGGAAATCAAGACCATAGGCTTTGAGTAGAGAACTTCTAGACTCTTGTACACCTTTAAATGAATCCTGGATAAATTGCGCTCTTTCTAACAATCTAGAAGGCATAGCAGAGTCTTCAGTAATATTATCAGACCTACGTTTTAGCTCGATATTTTGTTTAGTAGTCTCAAATTCTTCCTTAGCTAAAGCTTTCCTCTTTTCATAAACTTTTGGATCTGTTATTTGTTTATTTCTAAAGAGTTCATCTATTGATGCCTCTGTTTCTATCAATTTAATCTCATTATTTATTCTGGCTATGTCAGCTTTAAAGTCCGCTGTTTTACCAAGAGTTACATTAAGGGGATCTAACGCTTGTGACAACTCACGTTGTTCTAATTGTTTTTGAAGTATTTCTACTTCGGATCTTGCATCTTGCATTGTGAGTCCAAATACCCTATATTCTTCGTCATCTTTGCGTTTTTTAGTAAAAGCATTAATCATTTTTGATTCGTTTTGGTTCAATTTTTTTAATGCTTCACTTGCTCTAATATATTCTAAAGCATTGACTCTAGCCGTTTCGTCTATTAATAACCCAATTGATGCTATCATTTTGGATGCGTTAGGCATCTTACTCGCTAATTCGTTCATGATCAACCGTTTTACGTCAGGGTTTTGATCTAATGACCCGCCTGTATTGCGTATAGTTTTCTGTAAGGATTCTTTCTGTCTCTCTATACTCCGTTTATAATCTGCAACGTCTAAATCCAATCTATCCATTGGAGATAAATTAGGGGATAAGCCTTCCTTAATAAGCTTGTTAGTGTTTAATTCTAAGTCTTTAATCCGACTAAGAGTATCATATATAGTTTCAACATTTTGTTGAATTATACGATAGATGCTTAATCTATGTTCAATTGCATTTGTGTCTGCTTGTGAAATATAATTTAACCTGTTTGTCTCAAGTTCTAGCCGTTTAGTATCCCCATATAATTGAGCGGCTTTATTTACATATTCTTGAAGTCCTTTAATGGGGTTACGACTTATGACAGCCTGAGTAAGTGTTTGATTTTCTTGTATTTGTTGGGGAGTGAGAGAAGGATTAACAAACTCTATAGCACCAGTTTGATTAGGTTCTACAACATTTGACGACTTTTCAAATAAAGCTTTTTCCTTCAAACGTCTCTTAGTTAATCCTGATGCCTGCGCCTTACTTACACGGTCGGCTTTATTTAGATTTGGAAATTCATTAGAAGCACCAATGTAATCGCTATTATTTAATTTTTGTAATAAAGCACTTCTACGGAAAGCACCGCTTCCGATATTAAATACTAGAGAGGTCAAAGCATCTATCTGATTCTCATTAAGTGGGACTTCTACTAAAGTTAAAACTTGTCTTCTTGCCTTTAACAACTCTGTGCTTAAACGTTTACTAGCTTCTGCCTCAGTTACTCTATCAGTTTTTGATCTTGCCTTAGTACCATAGCCAATAGAATATTGACTTACATCTGGATAAGGTGTAGCTCTAAAATCTTCAAACTTTTTAACCATTTGAACGACATTAGTAGATAATTCTGATTGGCTGTTAGCAAGTTCTTTAGATGTACTAGACACAGGTGGTGCTACATTGATTGCAGAAATTGCTCCTTTTTTCAAATTATCAAGAAATTTTTGAGGATCAACATATTTACCATTAATCTTTACACCGAGGTCTAAATGATGTCCTTTAACATTACCTAACAACTGACCTGGTTTAATATTTATTTGATTGTTTAAGTTACCACCAAATACTTTTTTAATACTACCAAGTGATAAGTGACCATATTCCATAGTCACTTTTGTACCATTAGGTAATAAGCTGTTAACCTTAACTATACCATCACCTTTTTTCCAAGGTGTAGCCTCAGCAATACCACCTAAAACAGAAATAATTTTAGATCCATCTCCTCCTCCTACTCTTGAATCAAAATCAACTTTACTATGAATACGACCGCGTGGACGTTTTGACATCATTCCTTGTCCTGGTTGTGGTACATAATTAATCAATTTCTGTACTGATGTCCCCACAATAGGTGAAAAAGGATAATCACCAATGATGTCTACAAACGGCTTAACAGGTACTATTGGTTTAGGAGTAACTATTTGTTTAACAGGTACTATTGGTTTAGGAGTAACTATTGGTTTAGGAGTAGTTACTGGTTTAGGAGTAACTATTGGTTTAGGAGTAGTTACTGGTTTAGGAGTAACTATTGGTTTAGGAGTAGTTACTGGTTTAGGAGTAACTAT
>JACCDW011334055.1_pt1 | contig 13079 bp, 8 predicted proteins | sample 7449781 | NCBI WGS metagenome assembly JACCDW01 (sample SAMN15323449, study PRJNA562643) | freshwater metagenome | isolation source: river surface water | place: USA:Blue River Watershed | collected 2017-08-18 | reverse complement strand
GAAAACGTTGCGAGGCCTGTTTTCTGCGGCGAGCCAAGGCAGAATCGGTTCCATAAGGCCAAAAAACATAGGACGCGATCAAGGCCAGAAGCCCACCGAGACCCCAATAGAGCTGATAAGCGTGCAGGCGATCCATGAAAGGGCCATAGCCGTTCATATCGGAATAATCAATCGACCCCGACACCATACCAGGCAGGTAAATGGCCTGACTGAAGTCGAGCAAGGGCAGCATCACATGTCCGATCATGAGGCCTGTGCAGAGCGTGTGCCCGAGATATTTGTTATCGACCAGAACGTGAATCAAAAAGAAGAAGCAGCTCAGAATCAGGTAGCGTGGATAGGCGATCATAAACAGGGTTTTAACGACCTGATCGACTTCGAAGTTGGTATAACCCTTCGCCAGCTGGATGACCATTCCTGTCAAACCACAGAGGGAAAGGAGAACGAGAATAATCAGCTGCAGGGCCAGGAATTTGCTCACCAGGGGAAGCCAGGCAGGTTGAGGCAGGGCATCCAGAATTTGGTCCATGCGGCTCTGCCGTTCCCGCCAGAGAAGTTCGCCCGTGTAGAAAATCAGGATGGCCGTGAGGAACATGCTGAAGGTGCCGACGGTGGCCGACAGGACGTTATAGGTGACCGGATAGGTCGAAGTCTGCCACATTTCACCGATATGTTCGGCTGTGGTCAGGATAAAGATGATGCCGCCGAGCGCGAGGCTGACGAAAAAAATGTTTTTAAAGGAGGCCTTGCTTTCAAACAGAAGCTGACGCCCCAGCAGCCGCAAGCGTGCCACCGGGCTGAAGTTCAAGCTTGCTGTCAAAGAGCGGATGGCGCGTGGTGCTGGTTCGGAGGCATCACTGCTTTTGCCTGCGGCCCGCGGGCTTATCGTTCTTTGGGTCAGATAAAGGCCGAGCGCCAGCATGCAGCCACTGAAAGCCAGCCAGACAAGGCGGTTATACAAGAGAATACCTGTCAGGGTCACGCGACGCGTATCCTGCTCGGCAGGCGACCAGTATTCTGTCAGCAGGCTTGTGGCCGTGAAACCAAAGGGATCGACCAACCCTCGCAGGGTACGATAGTCAATCTTGTCGGTAAAATTCATTGAGAAGAGATAGCCGAGATAAAGGATGATGCCCATCACATAGACGGCACCCATGCGTTTTGTGAACGCGGCCACGGCGAAGAAAATGCTGCCGAAGATCAGGATATTCGGAATGATGGTCGTGAAATAGGGAAGCACATAATAACTGAGATGCGTGGGACCCACCAGCGATTGCTGGATATTCGGGAGCAAAGAAGCCAGAAAGTGGCCGAGGGCAATGCCTGAATAAATGAAGATGCTGAGGAGAGCGGCACCAAAGAAACGTCCTAGGTAAAAGCCAATGCGATGCGTGGGCGTGGCCAGCACGATCTGATCGATTTTCGCTTCATAGTCCTTGCAAACAGCCTGACCGAAAATCGGGCTGATAAACAAGAGTCCCAGCAGACTGATGATGAGCATCGAATTATGCAAAGCAACGGGACCGTTCAGCAAAGCTTTGGCCGAATTTCCCAGAGATACGGTAATGCCCTTGAAACCCCCGCCGCTGAAGAAAACGACAAGGAAAGCCAGGGTCAACATCACCAGGAAATAGACATAGGTTGAAATCAATTTTTTGCGGAGAGTCAACTCGATCTTAAGGTTGGTGATCAGGCTGCGCATCATAGGGACAGCCCCTTGATCGTAACGAAGTAGAAGTCTTCCAGAGTGGGTTCAATCACACGCGCACCGATGGATGACCAGTCCTGACCATAGAGCCGCATCACCTGATCCCCCATCGAAAGATGCATGGACACCAGCTGAAGGGGAATTTCTTCGTTGCGTCCGCGCGGTACGCGTTTTTCCCAGATTTTTCCCTGCAATTTTGCAAGCGCTTCCTTGGGAGTCATCTGCGCCAGCACCTGACCCTTGTTGATGATGGCAAAGTTCTGACACAGATCGCTGACATCGCTGACAATGTGCGTGGAAAGGATGACTGTCACGTCACTGCTGATTTCTGCCAGAAGATTGTGAAAGCGCACCCGTTCTTCAGGATCGAGGCCCGCCGTGGGTTCGTCCACTATGATCAGTTTGGGGTCACCGATCAGCGCCTGGGCAATTCCAAAACGCTGCTTCATTCCACCAGAATAGGTGGCCACAGCTTTTTTGCGGGCAGCGTACAGATTGGTGACTGTCAGAAGACGTTCGACGAGGTCCTGCCGCTCCTTACGATCGGCAATGCCCTTCAGCTGCGCGATATAATCGAGCAGATCGAGGGCAGAGGTCTTTGGATAAACATCGAATTCCTGCGGCAGATAACCGAGCTGCCGACGCAGTCCGGTCTTGTCATCAAGGACATTCAGACCATGAAACGAAATCGAACCCGAATCCGGGTCCTGCAGCGTGGCAATGGTTCGCATCAGCGAGGATTTGCCCGCACCGTTCGGACCCAAAAGTCCGAACATGCCCGTGGGAATGTTCAGGTTGATTCCCTGCAACGCGTGGACGCCATTCGGATAGGTCTTGGAAAGATTCTGGATCGTAAGGCTCATGGTCTTATTCCTATCTGTTTTCAACCGAGACAACTTAGGGCCGCGCGAATCACACGATCTTCAATTTGCGCATGCTGGGCCGCATCGGGAAATTCCGCCCGATTTCGATTCACCAGCACACCCAGAACGGCAGCAGCACTCAAGCCAAATGTGGCACATTGGGTCAAAAGTGTCGCGACTTCCATCTCAAAGGACAGGACGTTGAGTTCCTTCATTTCTTGCAGTTGCCCGGCAATTTCCCGATGAACAAAGCCTTTTTTGTAGGAGTCCTGGCGATTCTGCCCCTGGTAGAAGGTATCGCTCGAGGCGCAAATGCCCAGATGATAAGGGTATTGGTTGCGTTCCGCGCCTTCCACCAGTTTTTGAACCAAACGAAAATCAGCAACGGCGGGATAGGCGAGGGGAGCCAGATGACGAGATGCGCCATCAAGTCTCACTGCGCCGGTTGGAATGATGACATCGCCTGGGTTGATTGGATCCTGCAGGGCGCCGGTGGTGCCAATGCGTACGAAACGTTTGATGCCCAGCATGGCCAGTTCTTCAACGCAGATCGCCGTGGATGGTCCGCCAATACCGGTGGAACAGACCAGAACCTCCTGCCCCTTCCACTGTCCACGCATGGAACGATATTCACGGTGATAGGCCAAATCCTTGGCATTTTCGAGGTATCCGGCGATTTTGGGAACGCGGCCGGGATCGCCCGGAAGAAACGCGATGTCGATATTCTGCAGTTGGCTCCGGTCGAGACCAAGGTGAAATACTTTGCCATTCATAGGGGGCTCCTTCCAAACAAAAGCCTATCATAGCCTGCGAGACAGGCAAAAAAAAGCCCCCGAACCGAAGTTCGAGGGACGGAGCGCATTCACTGCAATCGTTCAAACGGCAACATCAAAAGAGAGCTGGCCTTATCATCAGCCAGCAGCGCCAAAAGCGAGCTGGCCTCATCAAACAGGAGCACCAGAGGCGAGCTATCGTTCAAGTGCCCGCACCAAAGGTAAGGTGGCCATCCTTGAGCTGGATCTTCAGCATATCACCGGGTTTGATCGCGCCCGCGATAATCTGACGAGCAACCTTGTTTTCCACTTCTTTTTGAATATAACGCTTCAGTGGCCGTGCCCCATAGATGGGATCATAAGCCGACTTCGCGATGAACTCGCTGGCCTCTTTGCTGAGGTCCAGACGCACGCCCTGTTCTTCCAAACGCTTCTGCAATTCACCGATCAGGATCTCGACGATCTTCGTCACCTGCTGCAGTTGCAGAGGCTTGAAGAGCACAATGTCATCCACCCGGTTCAGGAATTCAGGGCGGAAGGCAGCCTTCAAATCCGAGTGAACCTTCTGCACGGCCGATTCTTTGAGGTGACCATCGGACTGGATGCCTTCTATCAAAGCCTGCGATCCGATGTTGCTCGTCATGATGATGATCGTGTTCTTGAAGTTCACCTTGCGACCCTGATTATCGGTCAGATGACCGTCATCGAGCAGCTGCAGAAGTATGTTGAAGACTTCCGGGTGAGCCTTTTCAATCTCATCGAAGAGCACAACCGAATAAGGTTTGCGGCGCACAGCTTCAGTCAGTTGACCGCCCTGATCATAACCCACGTATCCGGGAGGTGCTCCGATAAGGCGCGAAACCGCATGTTTTTCCATATATTCCGACATGTCGATGCGGATCAGGTTCTCGGCCGTATCAAACATCTGCTCGGTCAAAGTCTTGGCCAACTCCGTCTTGCCAACACCAGTCGGGCCAAGGAAGATGAACGATCCGATGGGCCGCTTGGGATCCTTAATCTGCGCACGGGCCCGGATGATGGCATCCGCCACCGCCTGCACCGCTTCCTCCTGCCCAACGACCCGCTTATGTAGGGCATCATCCAGATGCAGAAGTTTTTCGCGTTCGCCTTCAACCAGTTTTTCCACGGGGATTCCTGTCCAGCGGCTAATGACCTGAGCCACTTCGGATTCAGAAACCTCTTCACGGAGCAGTGTCGAGCTGCGTTTACCGCGGGCTTCCTCTTCAGCTGCTTTGAGACGCCGTTCCGTTTCAGGAATCGTGCCGTGACGCAGCTGAGCTGCCTTGTCCAAATCATAAGACCGCTCGGCCTGCTGCAGCTGGATGCTGAGCGTTTCCAGTTCCTTGCGGATATCCTGAACGCGGCGGATCTGATTCTTTTCGTTCTCGTATTGATCTTCCAGCAGCCTCGTTTCCTTGCGCAGATCCTGCAGTTCCATCTGCAGAGCTTCCAGGCGTTTCTTGCTGCCGGCATCCTTTTCTTTTTTCAATGCCGCTTCTTCGATCTCAAGGCGCATGAGGTTCCGGCGCTTCTTATCCAGTTCCTCAGGCACGCTATCGATCTCGGTACGAATCATCGCGCCACATTCATCGATCAGGTCGATGGCTTTATCGGGCAGGAAGCGATCGGTGATATAGCGATCCGAAAGGGTAGCCGCTGCCACCAACGCATTATCCTGGATGCGAATTCCATGATAGAGTTCAAAGCGTTCCTTGAGACCGCGTAGAATCGAAATCGTATCCTCCACCGTGGGCTGATCAACCAGCACAGGTTGGAAGCGACGTTCCAAAGCCGCATCGGCTTCGATGTATTTGCGATACTCATCGAGGGTCGTGGCACCGATGCAGTGCAGTTCCCCGCGTGCGAGCATGGGCTTCAGCATATTGCCAGCATCCATCGAACCTTCGGCCTTGCCTGCACCGACGATGGTATGGATTTCGTCGATGAAGAGGATGATGCGACCTTCGCTGGATTTCACCTCATTGAGGACCGCTTTCAAACGTTCTTCGAATTCACCGCGATACTTGGCACCGGCGATCAAAGCACCCATATCAAGGGAGAAGATGCTGCGATCTTTCAAACCTTCGGGTACGTCGCCACGCACGATCCTTTGCGCGAGTCCCTCAGCAATGGCTGTTTTACCCACACCGGGTTCACCGATCAACACTGGATTATTCTTGGTTTTGCGGCTCAGTATGCGCACCACGCGCGCGATTTCCTGGTCACGACCGATCACGGGATCGAGTTTGCCGGTCCGTGCCGAGGCCACGAGGTCGATCCCGTATTGATTCAACGCATCATAGGTGGCTTCCGGATTGGAACTCGTCACGCGCTGATTGCCGCGCAGATCAGTCAAGGCCTGCAGGAATCGCTCTTCAGTCAGCGCGAACTCCTTCAGGACGCGACCGGCCGCGGTCTGGTCGCCCGTCCTTATGATTTCGAGGAAGACGTGTTCCACCGAAACATAGTCGTCTTTAAGTTTCTTCGCAGTCTGTTCCGATTTGGCGAGCAAGGCGGAAAGATTTTGCGCGAGGTATATTTTTTCCGGGTCAAAACCGGAACCGGACACGCGCGGCTTTTTTTGGATTTCCTGTTCAACCATTTTTGTCAGGCGATCCAGGGGTATGTCCAACTTATTGATAAGCTTGGGAATAATTCCGTTTTCCTGAGCCAGAAGGGCTTTCAGAATGTGCTCTGCGTCAACGGCACTGTGCCCCTGCGCTATGGCAAAATTCTGAGCCTCTTTAATGGCTTGCTGGGTCCGCTCGGTAAATCGATTGAAGTCCATGTGTGGCTCCTTCCTGCCTCTGTTCTTTAAGAAACTTGAGTCGTCTCTGAACTTTGTCAAGGGAGCCACTGCATTTTCACAGGGCTTTTATGCCGGTCGCTTCGAACTCGAAAGAAACCAGATCGCCTTTGATAGCAGCGATGGTTTTGGCGGATTCCCCGGCATCTTCTGCCAGGTGCTTTTGCTCTTTTTCCGTCCGGACTTTTTTCACAAGAACGCCTTCAGCCAGAGCCGATTTATCCTTGATCTTCTGGGTCACAAAGAAACCATAGTCTTTGAAGAAGATGCGCACGCTTTCACCCTGGTCCTCCAGAACCATCCAGCAGCCCTTTTTTTCGCAGACTTTTTTCACGGTGCCCTTCACCAAAACGGGTGTGGTGGCGCCTTCCTTGTATTCACTCAGAACAGATTTCAGGGGACGGGCCGAACTGTCGGCGAGGGTGAGTTTGCCAAACTTTTCTTCGGCATGAGCAAAAGTTGCGGAGATTGCGAGAGCGACGAGGAACACAAATCTTTTCATAGCGGGTTTCCCTTGCGGCAGTAAACTGGTCCAATCCAGGGGCCCAGTCTACTGACAGAAGGGAGCTTTGTCATCCCGTGTTACAGCGTTCTTTGATAAAGAATTTTCACAAGGCTCGTATGCACGGTCCCATCTTTGGCTTTGGCTGAAACTTTGACCTGATGGGTATAGACATCATCACCCTTGCCGAGCAGGACAAAAGTCTGGGTCTCAAAAACCCAGGCCTTGGGATTGGCCGGATCCTGAGCAAAGCTCAGGAGCTTTAAATCCGCTTCGGGTTCATAAGGCTCGATGGTCAAGGATGCCTTGATCTGGGCCGGATCAAAGCTGGCCACTTGCTCCTTGCCCACTTCCACCGCCAACTGTGCGGCGGAATCCACGCGCACCACGCGCTCGGGGGCGCCGATGGTTTGGACGAGGTTATCAAATCCAACCTTGTCTTCCTGCAAACCAGACTGCTTATTCTGCAGGAAAAAGGCATTGAAGTAGAGGTTTTCAATCGTCTTCAATTTCTGAGCGGCTGTCTTGCCAGCGGCTACGGGATCGTTGCCACCCGCAGTGGGACGTCCGTCTGTAATGAAATAAACGGCTTTGCGACCTTTGACGTTCTGCAGAAAGTCATAGGCACGGTTGAAGGCAGCGGCGTAATTGGTCGCTCCCCCGACCTTGGCGTTGGCCACTGCCATTTCCTGATTCGCAAAACTGGAGTCAGGCGCAATGTAGCTGCAAAAATTGCTCAGCTTGCTCGCTTCTGCAAGACGGGTTTCTTTAAACGTCTGCGCATCGACCGGAGCCGTCGTATGCGAACTCACGATCTCGCTGGCAAAGGTCACCGTTCCTACATTCACTTTATCACCGGCCTTGAATTTGGCCAGAATCGCTTCCACAGCCTGAAGGCGACCGCAGCTCTTGACAGCGCCGGCCATGCTGCGCGGATCGTTGCCGGCCGCCGGTTGGAAAGTCATGTTGTTCTGGTCCGGTGTATTGGGTCCCATCGAGCCGGAAAAATCGATGATGAAGAGTACGGTCAGGTTATCGGAAACTGTAGGACAAAAGCGTCCTTTCACATTCATGACCACCCGCGCGTCGTCTTTCACCTTGATGTCAGCATCATCGCTTGGTGCGACGCGAATGGTTTTGTCAGAAGTTGTCTCGCAACTCAGATCCGATGGACTTTCCACCAACGTGGACGTGCCTGTCGTTGGACCTCCGCTGTCGCGCGTGTCCACGTTTTCAGGAAGTTTGGAAACATCCAAGGGAGTTTCGTCAAAGGCAAGGGAGGGTGGTGACGCATTCACCGTGGGTGTGCCGGCATTGAATTTGCCGCCTCCACATTGGGTCAGAAAAATAGCCAAAACAAGCAGAGGAATCAGGCCTATCGAGTTCATGGTGCATCTCACTACATTCAGGTTCCAGCATCAGCAGGGGGCTCTATACCAAGCCCTTGTGCAATGGGTGTACCACGAAAAATGTCTGCATTTTTGCGCGCTATTTTCCCCAACGTAAGAAATGTGCGCGCTCCCTGCCCAGAAAAATGACGATTCTTACTGGACTTCGAAAGTCCCCCGCGGACCCTATTTCACAAGAGTATGAATTGTAATGTGTTAAAAATATTGCATAATATTAATGTATACAGGTGTACATAGCAGAAGCGTCAGGCCTTCCCTGGGCAGGTCCGATAGTTTTGTAGCTTTTCTGCAAGCAATTGGAGGGGACCATGGACTTTATCAAGAGACGCGCCCTAGGGTGCGCGCTCCTGCTGGCAACTGCGTGCGGTTCCGAAGATGAATCAATGCGAGGCAAAGCGCATCTTATCGAGCGTCCTGTCAAACCAATTGAAGACACGGAAGACAGTGCCGACGCCATCATCGAAGCTGCTGATCCGAATCAAGCGCCAGTGATCTATGATTCAAGTTCCTTGCAGCCTTTGACCATGGCGGCCGAGGCGGATCAAAGCGGACTTCCTGCAGGCTTGATCGAAGACATCTTTGCCATTCATAAAATCGATGAAGGCAGGACCCTGCTCTTTGGCAAATCCAAACAATCCTGGCTGCTCGACGAAAGCAAGGAAGGGCTCCTGAGCCGTTTAACTCTGGATGTGACACCTCCCGGTGATGCTCGGCTTTATGTGATGGAGAACAATAACTTCTGGCTTTTGGGCAAGACCACTCTTGGTTTTCCCTCGACTCTGCCGTCCAAAAACCCTGGTCAGGTGACGATGATCAATATCGCGCCAGACCTTTTGAAAGATGAAAGAAATCCGCCGCGCGTTCTCTATGCCGGTCCCGAGCGCATGATACTGGCCACCGAAAAGCGAGCCAACATCGTGCTTCTGGACGGCGATAAGGCTCGTGTGATCGCTCTCGATTTTCCCAAAATGCGTTCGCAACCTATGCCCATACGCGGAGCCGGCATTATGAAAGGTGCAGAATCCTTCTGGTTCCTTTCCCAGGACCATCTGCTCCTCTTGAAAAAGAATACTGATAACCGCTGGCGTTGGGTGATCAGTCCTTTCGAAATCAAATCGCAAGCTCAGTCTTCGCCGAATGCGGCGCAATTCGCCATGATGCTGGAGGCTGAAAGCGACCGCAGCTTTGCCTTTCTCGGTCGCACCTTTGAGTTCACTGCCGGTCGACTGTTTGAACAGAGTCCTTTGAAGTTAAGAGTGGACGTCAAGGCGGATCCTGCCCTGGATCCCCTGTTCTTAAACACGATTCAGCCCATGCTGAAGACCTACTGCGCGCCTTGCCACAGTGGTTACGAAGACTTCATCAACGTTAAGGCCAAGGCTTCCCTGTATCATCAGATGATTGCCAATGGCAGCATGCCCAAGAACATGGCACTGCAGCCGGAACAGATTAAAACTCTGACGGATTATTTGACCAAGGTCCTGGCCATGCCTTGACTCTGGCAGCGCGCATGACAGCAGGACAGGCGCCAATCCCCTGAATTCATGGAACTGTGACCGAGGCATCAAGCTTGCAAAAGCTGCCTCGGTCTTGTTTTTGAATTCACTGACTGGAGTTCCTCATGCTGTCCAAGATGCTCCTGGCCTGCCTTGCTTTGACCACGACCACTTCACTTTGGGCCAATACCCTGGATTTCAGCGTCGCGATGCGTCGTGGCGAGGTGAATGAAGTCGACTGGAAAGGCACGGAGTTCGGTTTTGCCTATCTCTTCGAACTGAATGATGCCGTGGCGCTTGGACCCTATTTGACCAGCACCCGTTGGGATATTCAAAACGATATGTTTCATGTGAAATCCAAAGGTGACCATCGCGAATTTGGCCCCGAAATTCGCTTTACAGCTCCGCTCGAAACCTTGAATTTCAGTGCTGGCGCGTCCTATTCGCTCTTTTCCAAGGGCACGGCTGAAACCGAGGCGGGCCAGACGGCTGACCTTTCCTTGACCGGACTTCGCTTCAAGGTCGGTCTGGGCGTTCCTTTTGAAAGCGGCGCTGCACTGAACCTTTGGTTGATCAAAGGCATGCAGGACGTGGAAGCGGAAACCGCTCAAGATCGGGCCACGGAAGAGATGGATGAATTTTCCTTCGCCATCAGCCTTTCCTTTTAAAGCCTGCTTTTTGCTTTTTCAAAAAACTTGTTCGTACGATGGATCCGCACTATCATGAATCATCCCACATTCATGATGCGGAGCCAGACGTGCGAAGTCTTTACCTCGGACTGATCTTCACTATCCTAGGCCCTTTGAGCTGCAAGACCATTCGGCCGCAGACGGCTGAACTCAGCTCTCTGCAAACCAATTGTCAAGAACCCATACCCCTGCAGGCCTATCTGAAGGCCGATACCAGCTGCACGGCGGATGGTTTCTATACGAGTGAAGGCGAAGCGCGGAAACGCGATCTTTCCCCGTGGATTCCCTGCAATGACGTGGAATGGATCGATGATACGCAGGACTTCTTTGGACCCGGTGCAGGTAACGATGCGGATACCCTGGAGCTCTCGACCTACTATCGCGTCTACCGCGACTGGCTGGGCAAAACCGATCGCTTCTCGGCGGACATGTCGAGCAAGGTATTTCAGAACTTCGATCAGCCGCTGGCCTTCAATCAGGATAATCCCATCCTGGAAACGGCCATAGCGCGAACCATCAAGGATATGATTCAAAGCGCTCAGCATAACATCGTGATGGATATTTTCCTGCTCGGTGGAACCTGGGGCGCTGATATCATGTATGATCTGGGTGCAGCTGCTGATCGTGGGGTTGAAGTTGTGCTGATCCACGACAACGTCTCCAAATTCTCCGTGGCCAATGAGATGGATCCCCTATGGCAGGCCGCGCAGCAGTTCTCTTTGAAGCATCCTAAGTTTGTGGCCCTGGATGCCAACATTCGTACGCCCCAGCGGGTTTCGTCCCTGCCTTTTGGCTTGGATAAGGCCACGACAGCCGTGCGGGATCTCATTTCCTTGAATGTATCCGTGGAAGGAAAAAGCGATCACAGCAAGGTCCTGATTGTCGATGGTCTCTATCAAAAATCAACCGATGAGTACCTGAATCTTAGGCCTCATGCACTGGTGATGTCGCGCAATCTGGTCGATTCCGCAGCCTCCTTCTACCATGATGAAGGGGTGGTGATCCGTGGCCCTGCCGCGGTCTTGACTCTGCTCCATTTTCAGTCGGATATCTTTTGGGCCAGGGAACAAGCGAGGACGGCGAAGCGCCTCAACGCCGACGATGAAACTTTGCTTGAAAGTATGCTGGGACGATTGGATAGGCTGCGAAGCACCCCGACTTTGATCAAAGGTCAGGGTTGGGTCAGCGTGCAGCCTACGCAGATCAGTGCGAATGATGAGGTGAGAAACCTCGACTCCAGCATCATTCCGCGTATCATGGCCGCTGAACGCAGTATCGAGCTCTATGGTCGTATTGCCTACAATTGGCCCTTGGCTCTGGCCCTGCAGGAGGCTATGGCTCGTGGCGTGAAAGTGCGCATCATCCTGGACCAACAGACTCCGATGAGCGCGCTGGCTAACGCCGTGCTGCCTTATATGATCGCGCAGGCTTTCGTGGATAAAGGTAAAAAGGACTTCAAGGAAAACGAAATCCCGCTGAAATGGTTTCTTCCCTTCCGTCCTGGAAAGGCCTTTAGCAACAAAGATCGCAGTGACCTTGCTCAGGAGATTCATGCCAAGACCATCATCATCGATGGACGCATGGCTCTTTTCGGAAGTGCCAATCTCGATTCCCTGAGCTGGGCTGGCGGGTTTCGTGAATACTCTGTCTGGGTTGATGATCCCGCACTGGCCTCAGAATCTGCGCGACAGTTCGATCGTCTCTGGAATCATCCACTCCTGACTGTTAGCCATAAGGTCTGGCTGGGCGATGAAAACCCCGCAGCGGAAGTCGTGCAATACTACAAAGCAAAGCAGGAGGCCGCAGCTTGCGATCCGAAGTCGGAACTCTGTCGCTTTGAAAATATTCTACAAGGAGGGAAACCCTTTCCGGAAAAAGGTCCTGCGCGCGATCTCATCATGAGCATCCTCATCAAGGATGCCGAGCGCATTCGTCTTCTGACTCCACCCAAAGTTTTGTTGGGACGAGAGGGAAGGCCGGAATGCCGTAAAATACAGCATTCTCAGGGTCAGTGATAAATTCTTCTTGTGCAAATCCTGGACAAAAATCTTCGGTGCCTGGATTTGCATCAGTGATGAACAAAAACGTTCCTGCCTTGAAACCGTCTTAGAGTAAGCACTTCAAAATTTCTGCAGTTGTCTTGTCGCTAGGTGGACGTTATCTTGCGTTCGAGTTGAAGAAACACCAAGAGCAGTTTGACAAGAATGATTAATCCAAACGCTGGATCCCATCTGGCATTTGGAGGCATCGCCGCGTTCATTTTCGAAAGGAATCGTATGAAAAAAGCGTCTGCAGCATTGATCATGGTGGCCTGGAGCACGAGCACCATCGCAGCGACCCATGAAAAATTTCAAAGAATCACACTGGATCGATCGCCGAACAAACCAGCCTTTATCGCAATCGATGATCTGAATGCCGATGGAAAATTTGAAGTCATTGTCTCCATGTTCGGCAATTCGCCTGCAGGAAGTGGTTCGGTCGAGATCTACAAACAGGGTACTTCGCTCGAAAGTTGGACCAAGACCCGCCTGAGCGGGTCGGAAACTCGTTTCCCGAACGAAGTGAGTGTTTATGATGTCAACGGCGACGGCCGCAAGGACATCATACTGCCCGGTGGCTTTCTCGCTTGCACCTTTCCATTCGGCGCCTGTGGTTCGTTGAATTGGTTCCAGCAGAATGCTGACGGCAGTTTCAAGGCCAACAACATCATCAAGGGCCAGTCGCGCTTTTATCATCACGTTCAATTCGTCGATTTTGATTTCGACGGCATCAAAGACCTCGTCGCCGTGGGTGAAGAAAAAGGGCTGAATGG
>JACCDW010461064.1_pt1 | contig 13079 bp, 13 predicted proteins | sample 7449781 | NCBI WGS metagenome assembly JACCDW01 (sample SAMN15323449, study PRJNA562643) | freshwater metagenome | isolation source: river surface water | place: USA:Blue River Watershed | collected 2017-08-18 | reverse complement strand
TGCGCACTTCATTAGGGTGAGCATCTGAGGCATGCGCTGAGTGTGGGTACACCTGCGCTGCGGGCACACCGGCGTCGAGTGCTGCGCGCACATCTGACAAGTGCGCTGATAAAAACAAATTGGCGTTGAGCGGGCGCAAATACCGCCACGGCGATTGGCCACGGGTGAAACTGCCGCGCTGAATCGGCAAACCATAGTGCTGTGCTGAGCGAAACACGCGCATGCCACTGACCGGATCGTTGCGCGACAGAATGACCACCTCCACGCGTTGTGCCTCTGCCTCGTTGAAGGCCAACAGTTTTTGTACCAATGAAAACGCCACGCCGGGTTTGGCGGGTGTTTCTAAGCGGTCCAATTGCAACTGCATGTAGGCACGGTCATCGCCTTGCTCGAACACCAAGTTTTCTTCTTCAAAATCAAACAAAGCGCGCGATGAAATCGCCACCACCAATTTGCCGTCTAAAGAAACACCCATATCACCTCACCCATGTGTTGAGTTGAATGATCGGCAGCATCACAGCCAGCACGATCAGCATCACCATGCCACCCATGGCAACAATCAGCAAAGGCTCGAGCACGGTGGCCAATTGCAAAGCACGCCGTTGCACTTCTTCACTCAATTGATCGGCTGCACGTTGCAGCATGGTGGGCAAGGTGCCGGTTTGTTCACCCAAGCGCGAGAACATCACCAACAAACGCGGAAATCGTGGGTGTTGCGCCAAGGCACTCGCCAAGGGTGCACCTTCACGCACCAACACCAAAGCTTCTTGCGCATCATGGCGCAAAGCGGTGTTTGACAGCGTGTCGGTCGCGGCTTGCAAGGCTTTCAAAATGGGCACACCTGCTGTAGCGAGCATGGCCAAGGTGCTGGCAAAGCGTGCGGCGTTGTAGCCGCGTGCCAAGCGACCGATCAATGGCAACTTCAACCACGCAGCATCGAAGCGACGGCGCAAGTCGGGTTGCTTCAAGGCTGTGTGCAAGCTCGCCATGCCAACCACCAACGCAGCCAGTGCCAACCACCAATAGTTTTTCACCACATCGCTCAAACCCAACATGAGGCGCGTCAGAACCGGTAAAGCACGCTGGTTGCTGCTAAACACTTGTGCGACTTGCGGCACCACATAAGCCAATAAAAACAACACGATCAACAAAGCCACCGAACTCACGATGGCTGGGTACAAACTCGCTGCTAACAATTTGCCTTTGAGGTTTTGCTGTTCTTGCAAGTCGTCGGCCAAACGTTCGAGTACCAGTCCTAAGTGCCCGCTTTGTTCGCCCGCGCCGATGACCGCCACATAAATGGCAGAAAACTCACGCGGGTGTTGTGACAGCGCTTTGGCAAAAGGCGCACCTGCATTCACTTCGGTGCGTAATGCGGACACCAAATCGCGTTGACGCGGTGTATCGGCTTCTTCTGACAAAGCACTCAACGCGCGCTCAATCGGCAAGCCTGCGTTGACCAATCCCGCGAGTTGACGGGTCCACACCGTCAACGCGGTGTTGCTGAAAATTTTGCTTTCCCAAATGACAGTGTTCAAGCCACTGCTCGTGCGTTGAACCGGCGACACATCGAGGGGCACCAATGCTTGTGCACGTAATTGGCTGCGTGCCGCGCGCGCTGTGTCAGCCTCTAACACGCCACGCCGTGTTTGGCCTTGGGCATCGAGGGCTTCAAACGAATAGGCGGGCATGTTTAATCAAATCAATCGCGCGTCACGCGCACCAACTCTTCAGCCGTGGTCACGCCTTGGCGTACCAAGCGTTCACCATCGTCACGCATCAAGGTCATGCCATGGCGCAATGCTGCGTCACGCAACTGTGCTTCACTCGCTTGGCTGTGAATGAGCGATCGCAACTCGTCGTTGGTCGTGAGCAATTCAAAAATACCTGTGCGGCCTTGGTAACCGCTTTGCCCGCACACATCGCAACCTTTGCCGTGACAATGCGAACATACTTTGCGCAACAAACGTTGCGCCAACACACCCAACAACGAAGAGCTCAACAAGAAAGGCTCCACGCCCATGTCGGTCAAACGCGTGACCGCGCTGGCGGCGTCGTTGGTGTGCAAAGTGGCCAATACCAAGTGGCCGGTGAGCGACGCTTGAATCGCAATTTGCGCGGTTTCGTAATCGCGAATTTCACCGATCATGATCACATCGGGGTCTTGCCGCAAGATGGCGCGCAAGGCTTTGGCAAAGTCCAAATCAATTTTGGCATTCACTTGGGTTTGGCCCACACCGGCGAGTTCGTATTCAATCGGGTCTTCCACCGTCATGATGTTGGTGTGTGCGGCGTCGAGTGTTTGCAAGGCTGCATACAAGGTGGTGGTTTTGCCAGAGCCTGTAGGGCCTGTCACCAAAATGATGCCGTGGGGTTGTTGCACCAATTGTTGAAAGCGACGCAGGGTGTCGCCTTCCATGCCCACCGCTTGCAAAGTGAGTTTGCTTTCAGATTTATCGAGCAAACGCAGCACCGCGCGTTCACCATGCGCGCTGGGTAAAGTTGACACACGCACATCAATGGCGCGTTGGCCCAAGCGCAACGAAATACGACCATCTTGGGGCAAACGCTTTTCAGCGATGTCCAACTCAGCCATGATTTTCAAACGCGAAATCAGCGCCGCATGCAACGCGCGGTTGGGTTGCACCACCTCGCGCAAACTGCCGTCCACGCGAAAGCGCACACTCGAATGGCGTTCATACGGCTCAATATGAATGTCGCTCGCACCATCGCGCGCAGCTTGTGTCAGCAACGCATTGAGCATGCGAATGATGGGCGCGTCATCGGCGGATTCGAGCAAATCTTCAACCGCAGGCAAATCTTGCATCATGCGCGTCAAGTCGGTGTCGCTTTCTACCTCGCTGACCACCGCAGCGGCATTCGAGTCAGCTTGCGCATAGGCTTCGCTGATGCGCTTGGCCAAAGAAATGTTGTCGGTATGCTCAAATTTTTGCACACTCTGGCAGCGCAACACTTCACTCCATGCGCCCATGTCAGGGGCATCGCCATGCCACAGCGTGAGCGCGTGGCCATCATCCTCCAGCAACAGCTGATGGGTGCGTGCAAAAGCGTAGGGCAGAGGGCGGCGCATGGTTTATTTATTGGCGGGTGGCACAGCAACGGCCGCTGGTTTGAGCGCAGGATTCATCAAGGGTTGAGACTTAGGAGGCGTGTTGTCTGGCATGGTGGGGCCTGGGCTCATCAAGGGGGGAATGGTGATCAGATTTTGTTGAGACGAGCGGATCACGTCATAGCGCGACAAACTTAACGCATTCGCGTCATTGGATTCACGCACCACCACGGGTCGCAAGAACACCATCAAGTTGTTTTTCTTGCGTGTGCGTGACTCGCTCTTGAACAACCACCCCAGTCCAGGAATATCGCCCAAGCCGGGCACTTGGCTGTTTTTGGCTTCGGACGAATCTGACAGCAAGCCACCGAGCACAACGATCGCGCCGTCATCGACGATGACGTTCGATTCAATGCTGCGCTTGTTGGTGGTAGGACCTGATCGTTCATCTATGGAAGTCACGCTAGAGACCTCTTGGTAAATTTTCAAATTCACCGTGCCCGACTCGCTGATTTGAGGTTTCACGCGCAAGGTCAAGCCCACATCTTTGCGCTCGATCGTTTGAAAAGGATTCACCGCCGCTGTGGCAACGCCCGTGTTGCTGAATGAGCCGGTGATGAAAGGCACGTTTTGCCCCACCACAATCTTGGCCTCCTCGTTGTCGAGGGTCAGCAAGGTAGGCGTTGACAAGATGTTGGCTTCGCCATTGGTTTCTAAAAAGTTGGCAAAGCTGCTCAGCACATTGGTGCCATTGATGTTGCGCACAGTGCCAACATTCAAGCCACCAGAAACGCCCGCTTTAGCGGCTGCGGTACCCCCTTGCGAGAGCGACAAGATGTTGCCTGTGGTGCCAAAGTTGGTGCCACCCACGCCTGAATTTCCCAAAGGAGCCTGCCATTGAATGCCCAAAGTGAGTGCTTTTTCTGCATTCACTTCCACGATCAAGCTCTCGACCAACACCTGTGCGCGTCGTTGGTCTAGCATGTCGATCACCGCGCGCAATTGTCGGTACTGAGGTTCAGGTGCACTGATGATGAGCGAATTGGTGGTGGTATCGGCTTGAATTTGTCCGCCGGTGGTGTTGGCTGAAGTTGCGCTGTTGCCGCCCAACGATGCGCCAGGCGCGTTATTGGGCGAAGAAGGGGCGGCAGGGTTTGCCGTGCTGCTCAGGTTGATGGCCGCATTGCCGCCTCTGCCATCGCCGCTGATGGCGGCACGCAATGTGGCTGCCAATTTGGTAGCGTCTGCATTTTTCAAATACACCACATGGATGTTGCCATTCGCTGCTTGCGAACCAGGTTGGTCCAATTTATCAATCAATGAACGCACCAAGGCCAAGCGCGCTGGGTTGGCGGCTCTCACAATGATCGCGTTGCTGCGTGACTCGGCCAACACCGTGGTGCGGTATTCGGTGCCTGTTTGTCCGGCAGGTGCTGCACCTGCGGCAGAGCTGTTGCCTGACTCAATCAAACGCGACAGCAAGGGTGCCAAATCGACAGCGATCGCATGTTTGAGTGGCACCACTTCTACATCGCTCGCATTAGAGACATCCAGTGACGCAATGATGCGTGCCATGCGTTGCAAATTGTCGGCGTAGTCTGTGATCACCAGCGAGTTGTTGCTGGGGTTCACGTTGATGGTGTTGTTCGGGCTGATCAGTGGGCGCAACACGGGCAACAAGTTGTTGGCCTGTTCAAAATTGAGTTTGAAAATGTGCGTCACGATTTGTCCGCCACCTCCACCTGCGCCGGCGTTGTCCACCTGCTGCACAGAGCCGCCTTGCAGTTTGGCGTCAGCCTCTGGCACCAGTTTGTAAAGCCCTTGTGTTTCCACCATGGCAAAGCCTTGCAAACGCAATGCGGACAAAAACTGCAACCAAGCCTCTTGTGCCGACACCGGTTGCTCTGTGCTCAAGTTGAGTGTGCCCTTCACACGCGGGTCAACCACCACATTGCGGTTAGACAACGTTGCCAAGGTGCGTGCGACCGATTCAATTTCAGCGTTCACAAAATTCAGCGTGATGGTTTGTGAACTCGTAGCCTTGGCTGATTTTTTAGAAGGCTGTTGCGCCCATGCCTCGTTCACCAAAGTCACCGAGGGCAGCAAGCTCAAGCTCAGCGCCAAAGGCGCTACTTTGCGTTTGATCTGCATGTGCCAAACCTTTGAAACATGGGATGAGAAAGGTGAGATTGACTTCTTGTGTGACATATTCGGCTCGTGGGCGATTAACCTAATTCGATGAACGATACATTGCCTCGGCGTTGGCCAAGAACATTTAATAAATTGGACACAGCAGCTTCTGCATCGGTTTGTACTTTGGCTTCGCCGCGAAAGCGCAAGCGACCTTGCAGCCATTCACCTTGCCCTTGTAATTGCAAGCTACCCTCCAAGGTGTCCAATTTGACTTGCATTGTGTCACCACCCTTCACCACCACCCGGTAGTTCCCTAGGGGACGCAAGGTGGACAGTCGCGTGCTGAACTGCAACCATTGCAACTCAATGTCGCCTGTCAACTTGGGCTGTGCATGCGCCAAAGACCAAGGCTGATGCCACTGCCAGCCTTGTGTGCGCAATTGCATTTGTCCTTCCGCTTGTAGGGTGTTCCAAGGTGCTCCTAAACCCACCAACCAAACGGCCGGCCACTCTGATGTGTGCGCTTTGCTGCGCAATTGCAAACCTTGCCATGTTGGCGCAGCAAACACTTGCAGCGGTGAGGGTGTGCAACAAGCGCTTTGCAATTCAAGCTTGAGACCTACGGCGAAGTTTTGAAAATCGATGCTGGGTCCGATGTGCCATTGCACCCGAGAAGCCAAACGGGTTGGCAAGGTCAAGTTTTTGTGCGCGCTGGCATCTTGCGCTGTTGCAAGCGAGTGTTGCCCGTCACTCAGCGCCCATTCAGCCGACCCTTGCCAGACAGTGCCTTGCGGGTTGAGCAAGAGCACACGCTGTTGTGTGGCCGTTGCCACAGCTTCACTCAGCCAACGTGCAGGTGCTTGCATCACCAGGCCAAACAACAAACCCGCAAATGCGCTCCAAGCCGCCAAGTGGTTCAAGCGCGCAGTGGTTGTTGGCTGACCGTTCATGACCCACCCGCTTGTGTGCCACGCGGCAACACGAGCACCAAACTGCCATCCCATGCAGGTGAAGTTGGTATGACCGAGTTGCTCGCAGCGCTGGACGCTGATGAATTGGTAGATGTGCGTGTCAAATGCACTTCGCTTGGAAGCACTTGCGCTTGTGTTCGCGCTTGCGCCAGCCATTGCGCCACAACATGCGCAGGCACAGCCTTGAGAGTGACTAGCACACGATCACCCTGAGGGTTGAGTTGCATGCCGGAAGGTAAAGCGAAACCTTGCAGCGATTTGAGCGCGCTGTCGCGTGACATCGCGGTGCGTTGTTGCAGCGCCTGCGCTTGTGTTTGCAGCGCTTGCATGCTTGCCATTTGTTGTGACAAGGCTTGCCGCTGTGACTCTGCCTGACGCAGCTTGTGCTGTGCCGGTGCGATCAGCACCTGCCAAGCCAGCCATACCAGCAGCAACACCCCCACCACCTGCAAACCACGCTGTTCTCGCGCAGACAAAGTGAGCCAACGTTGTTGCATGGCACTGCGCCAGTTCGCGATCATTTGCCGCCCTCCGCTTGCAACACCCACACATCATTGCCTTCGTCACGCAACTCCAAGCCCTTGGCTTTGAGTTGTCGGTTGGCTGATGTGCTGTCAAACGACACCCCATGAATCCGCAAAGCTTGATTCGCAAAATGCAATTGCGTGGGGATTGTGTTGCTGGTGCCACTGGGCAAAACACCCGCCAAAGCCACCAACAAAGGTTCGAAATCGGTATTGGACACCGCGCCTGATTTTTGTTTCAACGCTTCAACTTCACGCTGCATTTGCAAGGGCGCATCGATCACCAGCGTGACCGCAGGAAAAGTTTGCGTCAAGATTTGGTTCAAGCCAGCCAATTGCAACTGCTGTGCTGTGTGCTCGCGCCAAGCAAACACATTCAGCCCCACCACTTGCACCAGCAACAACGCTAACACGCCTAAGCGAACTGGCCGCCATGCTGGCGCATGCCACAAAGTCTGCCAAGTGGCTTGCAACCAGCGCAAACCGCGTTGTGATCGGCCTTGTGCCCATTCGCCTTGTGCCAAGTCCCATTCAGACTGGGCAGATTGCACCCAGCGTTGTGCTGCTGTTTGCAGTTGCGGCTGAACGCTCAACAGTTGCTGCACGCGCTCCACCATGGAGGGCTCAGCATGCACGGCAAGGTTTTGGCTGGCGATGGGTGCAAAGCTTGACCAATGCGCTGTGTTGGGTGGCAACAGGCTGACGCCCTGCGCATGGCTGAGCACGCTTTGTGAAAAATCAGGTGTGCCCATCACATGCAGCATGGGCTTGCTGCTGGGGCTGAGCTCGGGCACCAAACGCTGCACGGTCAAGCCAGCCGCTTGCAAAGGGGCCAAAACATCGCGCAACCATTGTTTGTGGCAAACAGCCACCAAGGCTGTACCGCCGGCTTTTGAAACGTTTTGGGCGTTGGGCTCAAGCACCAAGTGCAACTGTTCGGGCTCTTCCAACAAACGGTCTTCTAGCAAACCGCGCAGCACCCCTTGCAAACGAGGCCCTTGGCTGCCCGGGGGGAGGGTCACCGACAGCCAAGACAAGCGGCTGTGTGGCACAACGGCCACCACTTCGCCTGCATGCGCAGACAAAGTGCTCGCCGCACCGGTGGCTTGGCGCAACACAGTGTGTCCCTCGGAATGCACATGGGCATAACCGGCTGACGCAGCATTCGCAAAATGGGGCAGGGCAATGATCAACATGGATAGCCGTTCATTGTAGAGAGGCGCCCACCACCTGGGCAGGCGAGCTGGCCCACTGGCCTGACTCGCGCCAAAGCACTTTCAACTCTCTGCCATCGCGCTGCAGCAGCGACCGTTCGGTGACCGTGGTGGAGGGGGTGCGCAACTTGCCTGTCACCTCAAAATAGCGCGTGTTCACACTGTGAGTTGAGCTCGACACACTGCGCTTGCCAATGGCTGTTTGAAACGCCTCCATCGTTGGCCAATGGCTGCGGTTGCGCTCTTGCACCAAGCGTTGTGCATCTGACAGACTCAAACCCGGCACACTGGCATACAACACTGTCGCGCTCGCGGTGTTGACGTTAACCGGTGTGGCGCTAGGCAGCAAATTGACATACGGGCTCAAGCGCGCCACAGTTTGTGCGCTCAAACCGAACCAAGTCAGCTGATTTACCCTTTGTGGCATCACTGCCCCTTGTTGTTTTTGGGCATTGAGCAAACCAAGCGTCAGCAAACGCAACTGATCTGGTGCCAAGCCAAGCGTGTCAAACAATCGTTCGAATGTCTGCAAAGAAGAAGGCACCACACGATCGTCCTGCACCAAATTGAGCAGCGTCATACGGCTTTGCACATCGACAATCTGACCCGACAAAAACACTTGCTCGCTCATGGCCACATCTTCGCTATCAGCCCCAGTGCCATCGGGTAGTGCAGCTAAAAAACTTGATAAACGCGCCTCTTGCAAAGGCACTGCCCAAGGCTCGGCCAAATGGTCGTTCGGCGTTTGGTTGCCATCTGCGAAAGCATCTTCACGCAAAATCACCCGCGCCCAATCCAGCGAACCGATTAACAGCCAACGCGCTTGGGCACGATGCCGCTCAGCGCTTTCAACTTCGAAACCGCGCCACTGTTGCCACATGGCGCCTACTGCCAAAGTGGTCACCAAGGCCACCGTCAACAACGCCGCCAACAAGGCTGCGCCCTTCTGTCGATCGGAAGTCATGCGTGGCTTTTTCATCATGATTTGGTGTTGCTGAAATTGGGCCTGACCCAGTCCAGCGTGAGCCGACCATTCATGCCCGTGCTGCTGGGTAAATCCACTTGCAAGCGAATGGCATCGGGTAATTCAGCTTTGCTGGCATCGTTGCTTTTGCCATCGGCACTTGAGAGTGGGTTGGTCCAAGCGTTGCCCCGAAAATAAGTGATTTGCCATTGCGACAGGGGTATCAAAGGGGTCTCGCGCACAGCGTCATTGCTGCTGGGGTTTTGGCCCCATTGCTCGGCTTGGGCCCATGCTTCTCTCAGTTGGGCCGCGTCTTGCAAGTTGGGCGACTGCCAGCGCACCCATTGCCCATTGCTGTTGTCGGCGGTGCCCACAGCGCGCAGGGTCCAGCCCACCACCCACAAACCGGGGTCGCTGCCGTCAGTTCGCCAGTTGCTGGCGCGTCGCACCATGCGCAAGACCCGTCCGTCCCATTGCAAGCCGCTCACCGACACACTGCTGGTTTGCAAAGCGTCTAAATCGGCCTGCCATTGCGCCAACACCGTTTGCACCACCGCCACTTGGTTGACGCGCGTTTGCGTCACCTCACGGGTGCGCATCAAGCCGTCAATGCCACGCCAACTCAAACCGGCCAATACAGCCATGAGGGTGATGGCAATCAGCATCTCAATCAGCGTGAAGCCTTTTTGTGTGAGGCCTCGCATCTCAGCGCGACATCCAACACTTTGAAATGAGAAAGGCAAGCGCGTCATCAGTAACGCCCCACCACAGTTGAGATGCGAAGAATTGGCATTTGCGCATCAAACACTTGCGCGTCCACCCTTCTGAAAGACGGGTTGGGTGTGCCGCGAACCGTCAACGCCACTTCGAATGTGCGGTCTGCTTGCGGGCAACTCACCCGAGAGTTACCAACACTCGGCAACTGTTGTGACAAACGCATTTGCAGCAAGGCATTGTCAGCACACAGTTGCGCCAGTAGCGCGTCTGTCTGGCGTTGTGCGTTGTTGACCAGAGCGCCGCTCACCTTCAAGCCTGTCATTAGCGCCATGGCCACGATCATCAAGGCCACCAGCACCTCAATCAAAGTAAACCCTCGGTGGTTTTGTTGACGCTGCTCTGGCTTCACGGCAGCACCTCAAAAGGTTTTAACCCTTGGGTGCCAATGCGCATGGTGTTTGGTTGGGTGGCATTGTTATTCGTGTTGGTATTGGCCATGTCACCGCTGATGCGCAACGAAATTTGAATGGGCGACAAAATCGGTTCTGGCCCAAGCACCACGCCGGTGCCAGAAGCGTTGCTTGGAACGTCGATGCTGGCTTGTGTATTGGCTTGCAACCAAACTTCTTTTGACACAGTTTGATTTGCCGTGCGCGGCAAAGTGTCAATCACATAACCTTCCGCTGTGGGCACCCACACCATGGTTTGCCCGCTGGTGCGCGACTGTGCCCGAGCAGACTCTAGCTTGGCAATCAAACGTTGTGCCTCACGCTCGAGCTGTGTTTGCGAACTGTCTCGCAACGCCAGCGCCACGCCAGCAGTGGCAAAGCCGATGATCAGCAGCACCACCATCAGCTCTAACAACGTCAGGCCCTGTTGGCGCCGCATACCTAACAGCCGTGCGTTATTGCCAGCTGCCAATGTCAGCGTTCATGCCTTGGCCGCCAGCTTGACCATCGGCACCCAATGACAGCACATCCACCTCACCCTTCACGCCGGGGTTCATGTATTGGTAGGGGCGGCCCCAAGGGTCGGCAGGCAATTTGTCGATGTAAGGCTTCCAGTTGACAGGCGCAGGGCCAGTGGTGGGGCGAATCACCAAGGCTTGCAAACCTTGCTCGGGTGTGGGGTAGTTGCGGTTGTCGAGCTTGTAGAGCTTGAGTGCTTGCATCAAGTTGCCCACATCGGTGCGAGCGGCGGTTACACGAGCGTCATCAGCGCGGTTAAGCACATTGGGCACCACCAAAGCGGCCAAAATGCCAATGATGGCCAAGACCACCATCAACTCGATCAAAGTAAAACCACGCTGCTGCGTTTGGCGACGCATAGGTCGCGGAAGAGTGCCGAAAGTATTCATGAGGTGCATCATAATCTGCGTATGTCACAAACCAAAGCATCGTTTCGATATGCTGCGTCAGCGCCTTCACGCTGGCAGCTGTCATCGCGTGTTGTTCTGCTGATCAGCACGGCATTGGTATGGGCGGCTGTTGCCTACAGCTCGGTGGGTTGGTTTTTGCGCGACAACCCAACTTCTTCAGGTAGGTCTAACAGCGTCGCAATAGCACAGCCTGTGAGTGATACCTTCGACAGCCAAGCCGTGGAACGTGCCTTGGGCGCCCAAGCGCAGGTCGCGCAAGCTGCGCCCACTTTGGCAAGTCGATTTCAATTGGTTGGTGTGCTCAATGCTGACGCCAACAGCGGTGTGGCATTGATATCGGTAGACGGCAAACCTGCCAAACCCTTTCGCGTTGGCAAGCCGATTGCTGAAGGTTTGGTGGTGCAAAGCACCCAAGCCAAGCGCGTGCAAATCGGTGCAACCTTAGATGGCCCCAGCACCTTGAGCTTGGATTTGCCTGCCAAAAAGTGATTGTTTCAACGCTGCAAAAACAAACGGTAAGCAGGGTTGTGGGTTTCTTCCACATGTGGATAACCCAACTCCGTTAAAAATGTTGCAAACGCTTTGTTGTCAGCCTTAGGCACTTGCAAGCCCATCAAAATGCGACCGTAGTCCGCGCCTTGGTTGCGGTAGTGAAACAAGCTGATGTTCCAACCGGGTCGCATGGCTAACAAAAACTTCATCAGCGCACCGGGGCGCTCGGGGAACTCGAAGCGCAACAAACGCTCTTCGTGCGCCAAATCAGAATGCCCACCCACCATGTGGCGAATGTGCTCTTTGGCCAACTCGTCATGCGTGAGGTCAATCGCTTCAAAACCATGTTTGGTGAAATGCGCTGCAAACTTGCTGCTCTCGCCGCGCGCGCCAGTGGTCAAACCCAAAAACACATGGGCCTTCTGTTGATCGCTCATGCGGTAGTTGAACTCGGTCACACTGCGCGGTGTTTTGCTGCCACCAAAACTCGGCAAGTTACCAATCAATTCGCAAAAGCGACGCAAGCTTCCTGGTTGCTCAGGAATGGTCACCGCCATCAAGGCTTCGCGTTCTTCACCCACCTCGGCACGCTCCGCCACAAAACGCAAGCGGTCGAAATTCATATTGGCGCCGCACAAAATCGCGGCGTAGGTTTCGCCTTTGGTTTTGTGTTCAGCCACATATTGTTTGATGGCAGCCACGGCCAAAGCACCAGCGGGCTCTACGATGCTGCGGGTGTCTACAAACACATCTTTGATCGCGGCGCACACCGCATCGGTGTCTACTGTGATGTAGCTGTCCACCAACTCGCGTGAAATGCGAAACGTTTCTTCGCCCACCAACTTCACTGCTGTGCCGTCAGAGAACAAACCCACGTCATGCAAATTCACGCGTTTGCCTTTTTGCACCGACTGCATCATGGCCGATGAGTCGTCCATTTGCACCCCAATCACTTTGATCTCGGGGCGCACCGCCTTGATGTAATTGGCCACGCCAGAAATCAGACCGCCACCACCAATCGCCACAAACACTGCGTCGAGTCGGCCTTGGTGCTGGCGCAGCATTTCCATCGCAATCGTGCCTTGGCCGGCAATCACATCGGGGTCGTCAAACGGATGCACAAACGTCATACCGCTTTTCTTCTCGAGCGTCAGCGCGTGTTGGTAAGCGTCTGAGTAACTGTCGCCTGCCAACACCACTTCGCCACCTAAGGCTTTCACCGCTTCAATCTTCACCGCAGGTGTGGTCACAGGCATCACGATCACAGCCTTGGTGCCCAATTTGCTGGCACCCAAAGCCACGCCTTGTGCATGGTTGCCAGCAGAGGCGCAAATCACGCCTTTTTTCAATTGCTCGGGTGTGAGATGCGCCATCTTGTTGTAAGCACCACGCAGTTTGAAACTGAACACCGGTTGCTGGTCTTCACGCTTGAGCAACACCGTGTTGTGCATACGGCGGCTTAAATTTTTTGCCACTTCAAGACCAGACTCTTGCGCCACGTCGTACACGCGAGCAGTCAAGATTTTTTTCAGGTAATCGGCAGGCTTTAAGTGGCGAGCTTTTGCGGCTTGGGGCTTGGAGGTGCGGGTAGACATGGGGTGATTGTCTCTTAAGCG
>JACCDW010611677.1_pt1 | contig 13081 bp, 7 predicted proteins | sample 7449781 | NCBI WGS metagenome assembly JACCDW01 (sample SAMN15323449, study PRJNA562643) | freshwater metagenome | isolation source: river surface water | place: USA:Blue River Watershed | collected 2017-08-18 | reverse complement strand
TGCCCAGCTTTGGTGCTACTAGATAAACCTTGTCAGGTCTGCTTGCTGCATTAGAGCCAATATTGACCGCGACATTGATCTTGTTGCCAACAAAGTTAACCCCAGAGAAGGAAGGGGTGGTTGGTTTTGTAACAGAAGGTTGATTGGTTTGGGATGTATTTCCCCCGTTGTTGGTATTTGTATTTGTGTTTGTGGAGGAGTTTGAGCCTTGATTGCCAAGCATCCAGGGCCACCATCTTGAAGTTGCTGATCTTTCAACGCTTTGAGTAGTAAAGCTTCTAAATGTCCTATTCTTTATGATTAGTTCTGAGAAGCGTTGAGTAGTGTTGTTTCCGAAAGTATCAAAGCCAAAGGCGTTTCCGTAAATTGATTCGCCTCTAAAAGTCTTTATACAGGTAAGCATGGCACTTCTGGTTTCCACCCCAGTTGCAAGGCAGTAAAGAAGCACATTTGTAGCATCTATAGATTCAGCTGCATATATTCCAGATGATTTACCAATAGTAGAAACAAAATCCGCTTCTAGCTGGCTAGAGATGAGTGTCAAGGGAACCGTTCCTGTAGTTATTCTCATATCTTCAAGTGCGCTTGAATAACTATTAGAGATAAGTTCGTTAGAGTAGCTACCATCTCCGGAGGCAAATACACCCGCATATCCCGAACTGCGCAATTGACGATTAAGGGAAATTGCTTGAGGAAAATATCCGGCATAAATGACTATATTCGCGCCTGAGACTCTAATTTTCTGAATTGTTGGGCTCAAATCCGTATTCCGACTATCGATGCTATCGGCCCCGACAAGTTGTCCATTACTCATTGCATTTCTTAGACTGTTACTAAGACCAACCCCATACGCAGATTGGTCATCAACAACAAATGCTTTGGGTGAACTTACGCCAGCGCTTGCCAGCTTATACAAGGCAGCTCCTTGAAAGCGATCTATGGCGGTAACTCGATGGAACACAGGTGATCCTTGAGTGCTACTAGGCGAATTGGGATCGGTTAGTGCTTCTCGTGTTGCGGATGGCGAAATCATTGCCAGGCCAACATTCTTGTAGCTTGGCAAAGTTGCAATTGTGGCGCCTGAGTAGGCAGGTCCGACCAATCCTAAAATCTTGGTGTTTGCTGCAACCCCTGGGGCAACATTTGCAGCAATAGATGGGTCTCCCTGGTCGTCAATCTCAACCAAACTTACTTTAAACCTTCCAGAATACTCCTTGTTGAATTTAGCTATCGCATACTTAACTGCTGTTGATTGTTCTATCCCTACTTGCGCCTCTGGACCTGTAAGCGGTCCTTGATAACCAATAGTTAGATTCTTTTCCGTTGCCGTATCTGAGCTTCCCCAAATTTGAGTTGGGGTTGCGACATTTCTTTCACTCCACTCTGTAATGCTATTCCCATAAAGCGCCCTTATTGAAAAAACCATACTCCGGTCTCTTGCATTGGATCGAGAGCTTAAGAACCGTTGCATTTCAGCAGATGTGACTTTGAATTTCTGAACATTCAGAAAAGTTCTTGAAGTTCCACTACTACTGTTAAGAGTGACATTTCTAAACGGAGTCAATTCACTAGGAGACAAACTTTTGAAAATTTCAATATTTGAATACGAACACATCTGTGACATACCGTCGCAAGCACTTAGGCTGTACGAAGCACCTAGTTGATACTCCTTGATCGAGTCATTGACTATGGGTGGGCTGACTTCAAACTCCGCTACTCCGGAAGAAATCCAGGTGTATCCGAGGTATCCAAAATTAGGTGTATCCGCTGCATTCGAGGGAGGTGCCTGCAATAAAGTCGAGGAGATTAGAGCAGGCAGAACGACAGCAGCGATAGCTCTTGGTCTAATGCGGAAAAACCTCACCCGGCTAGTTTGTCATCTATTGAAAAAGCTAACTAGCCCTGAACCCAGCCCGGAGGGCATTTTGTTCCGGAAAAAGCTCTAGTTTGGCTGGATCTAACGCAAATCACCGTTTCAGGGTTTTTCGGAGGCTTAATTGTCACACTTGGGATTGATGGTGCCTTGGGGGCTGCAGGAATTACCAAAGTTGCAGCGAGTGGCTTTGAATCACCGATCTCGTTGGAGAGATAGATTGAAAGTGGAAATCTCTTGCCGGCCATACTTGCTTTAATGGGTAGCTCAAAAACAACTTTATTGCCAATAACCTCTCCTTGTAATGCGTCGGATTTTGCAATTCCTAAGCTCTTACTAAACAGGTATGAATCAGTTGCAATCGCGCCACTCTTTAAGGTTGCCTCAACAGTTACAACGGCAGCACTGCCAACAATTCTCTGTTTATAATTTTTTGGGGCATCTGGAGCCTTAGTAGTCTCTGACAAAACCGAAGGTGCTTTGTATGTAGCCGAAGCAGATTCAGATTTGACCCCATTTTTTTCCGATACGACCTCTAACGGAATCATGGTTCCAGCCAACATTTTGTCTAAGGAGACAGACCAAGTGGCAGAGCTTCCAGAAATGACTCCAGCCAACGGATTTGAGGCGGTGAATCCTAGTTTGGGAGCTACTAGATAAACCTTGTCAGGGCGGGTTGCTGAATTAGTTCCGATATTGACTGCGATGTTGATCTTGTTGCCTGTGAAGTTAACGCCAGAAAAGGTTGGGGTTACAGGCTTGCTCGAATTTGTAGAATTGCTGTTGGTTGATGACTTTATGGCAACGGTCATTGAGTTAATTAGTCTTGTAAGACTGTTGCGACTGTATATAAATCCAGGTGTTAAATTAAGTCCGTCAATCCTTCTTATTACGTGGTTCAAAGAATCAGTTACTAAGAGGCTTCCATTCCTATCCACCGCCATTCCTTGCGGTACGTAGAACAAAGCCTCCGACAAGGCGCCATCCTTCACACCAGGGCCATTACCGCCCATTCTTAACAGGGCATTAGCCTTGAGGGTGTAAATAAATCCTCTCTCCGTAGAGATATATGGAACACCAACGCCATCTACCGCAATTCCTAAGGGCCAACTCCTGAAATTTCCACCAGTTACGTTAACCAATCCAGAACTTCCTGGATCAATTTTACGTAAGCGATCCCATCCACCTTCAGCTACAAAAATGCTTCTGTCAGGCGCAATCGCAACTCTGGACGGCCAAGAAAAAACTGCAGCTGATTTGGATTGTGAAAAGTCTGGTCTAACTGGGCCGGTTTTACCTGCTATGGAACTAACTTGAAAGGAATTCCTGCCTTGATCTCGCTCCATAAGCCTAATCGAGTGGTTACCAGAATCAGAGACCAATATGTCTTCGTTTGAGCCTTTACTAACGGTCAGCGAATTGAACCTAGCTTCCGTATCTCTACCATCCACAAATCCAGCATCGATAGATCCAATCGTCCTTTGTGTGCCATCAGCAAATCTAATTTGAATTCTATTGCCCCACACGCAATGCACATCACCAGAACCAGAGATTGTGGAGCCGCCTCCACACGACCAAGGCAACTGCAGATAACGTTCAATTTTTCCTGCGTTGTTCACTAGCTTGACTGTTGCCATATCCATAACTAGGAAGGAGCCATCGTCCAAAGGAAATACAGAGTGTGGATTGTTATAGATAGGAGTGTTTTCTTTTAAGTCAATAACTCCAAAAGTTTCCTGACCTCCGAGCATTCTCTTTAAGTTGCCCTTTAGATCAAAGAACTTCAAACTTCCATTGTGTCCATCGCTTACAACTAGTTGCGACTCTTGACCTGGCCGCGCTGGCAAAATTATTGCTCCGGCCGATGACATTAATCCGATGGGGGGCTTCCCAGTCATTCCATATGGAACGTTGGAAATTCCAGTCAGAGTATCGTCAACAAGTGAGGTAGTCTGAAAGCTTCCAAGTTTGATGCTGGCAATCTTTTGACCACAGTAATACTCAGACATGACTATCAATTCATCTGAGTTGATTACAAGTTGGTTTGGAGCGCAAAAAGTTGGAGGCAAGAGAGAGGCAACGCCATTTGCGTCTACGACTCTTACTCGTCCAATTCCCACATCAGCAATATATAAATTGTCATTCTTATCGATTGCTAATCCCCTGGGAACTTTAAGTGGTACTTGCTCACGTCTTCCTGAATCATTACCAGTTACGCCTGGCGCTCCGACATAATTCTCAGTTAATCCAGTCACTGGATTAACTCTTAAAATAACCGTGTTCCTCTCATCCGACAAGTAAATGTTTGAACGCGAATCTAGAGCCATGGCGGGCCCCCAGTCGAAGCCTCGATCTTGGACACCTAACAAGCCAATGTTGGTTGTCTTGAGCAACCTTCCATCGCTATTGAATGTATATAACTTTGTCTGCGCACAATTAACAACAAATACCTGATCTGATTTATCTACTTCTAAAGCACATGGTTCATCACCTGTGTGATAATTTGGAAACTTAGATTCAAAAGTTGTCCAAGTTGATACTTGCTCGCCAACAACTCTCTTAATCTTGTATTCTGCTTCATCTATCACCAGCAGCGATCCATCTTTGAGAAGAGCAATGTCTGTTGGCTTGGAAAATAGTCTCGTGTGATTAGTTATACCTAAAGTCGAAACTACTGCATCTGAGTTTGCCCTAGCCAAGCTGGAAAGAGTTGAAAGTTGCATGGTTAGCATGGCAAAGATGGCTAGAAAATGAGTAAGCCAAAACCTTGTTTTCCTTGAGTCTTTCAACAAGCTGAGCTCCTCTTGCCAGACGTTTCTGAGAGTAAATTACTACTTTCGGGCTGTTACGTCACGAACCAGAGTCAATTGCTAAGCTGTAACGAGCCAGAATTGAGCCTTTGAGCAAAGATGCTCGCAACGCCAAACCAGCGCCTTACTTCAGCATCGCTTAGTGGTTTATCTCCTGCCGTCACTACATACAAACCAGTGAACATCTCCCCTTTAAATTGGTAGAAGGCCAGCAATTGACGGGCTGAAGCATCTTTGCCTATCTGCGCCCTGACTAAAACTCGGGAGTTTTCTGCAACTAACAAGGCTTCGCTCTTTGGCAAAGCCGAGAAGGTGTAGTTAACAAAGGTTCCATCGCGCTCAATGCCACCTTTGTTTTTTACACACGCATCGTAAGTAGCCTTCAGCTCTGCGAGTGCAGCTGCAGCCCCCTTGGAATCTTTGTACTTAACGACTTCACTGGATAAGAAGAGGTACGGTGTTCCTGCTTTGGTAACCGATACCTGCCTACGATATTGGCGACCAACTTCAGAGCTGTAAGTGGCGCTACAAAGATCAAGAGTTGGATCCTCCAAAGTGGTGCCCCGAGCCATAGGAAGAACTGTCCACTCATGGGAAAAGTCATCTTCATTAAATCCAAACTTGGACATGCTTCTCTGAATCGAATCTGCCAATGAAGAATCTATAGCTGCCGGAGTTCTCGCCTTTTCCTTTTGATTTGTGATCTCCAGGTTTAGATTTGCGATACCTACCAAAGTGAATTTTGTTCCTGTAATTCTTAGAACCCGTTTGGTTGCTCCGAGATCAACGGTTGCTCCAGTTCTAAGTGTTTTCGAAGTTGTAGGAGCGATTTTGGCAACGGATCTTCCAGCTATTAAGACATTAGACTCCCCCTCTGCCACCAGAACACTTGCTCGACCGGAGGTTGTGAAGGAAGCGCTGCATTTGGATGTACAGGTAAGTGCTCCTTCGCCGTATTGAGAGTTAGCGGGAATCCACTTGCCGGTTCGGGAGGATTTATTTGCAGCTATATATGAGCTTTTTAGGGCAAAATCTCCGACCTGGCCATTTCCTAAACAATCAAAGGTCTGAATTGAACTGGTTAGCTCTGTGGTCTTACTGAAGTCGAACTCGGGCGCGCTGCGCTTGTTACTTAATTGAAGTACGAACCCATCCTCATTTACTAATTCGGTGGAACACAATCCGCTGCCAGTATCGCTGATTGCGCTTAAAGCTACTCTAATTGAATCCGAGTTAATCCCAACTACTGAGAAATCACTTTTAAGCGTTGGCAAAACTCTATCAACAGTCACTTTGTTGACGGGAGACCAAAGGCTCTTGTTTCCCCAAACATCGATACCACGGATAGAAAGTGAATAACTACCTTCTGGTAGATCTCTTACATATACCGTGCGTCGCGTGACGAGGGGATCTAGATAAGTAGGAGGTAAATTTGTATTCACCGTGCTGGATATTGGCACAACCTTGTCATCAATCAACGCTTCAAATCCTGCAATAGCAGAGTCTGCATCCTCGTAACCTGATCCAATGATTTCAGCACCAGGAAAACGCCAGCTGGATATTGGGGTAACTGGTGGAACCGGCGGCGCGGTTGTATCAGCTTTCCGTGAAATTCTTACTGTAATTTTCTGATCATTGGTAGATGGCATTGCCTCGACCGTGACCGCCCCTGAGTAAAAAGAGGTGGATTTGTTAGCGGTTAAGGTCATTGATCCAGAGCCACGCCCTGCAGCAGAGTATGTGTAGTTATCAAGGTTTAGCATCCAATAATCGGTTGCTACTCCCGAGCCTGGTTCAATACCGAAGCGATCCTCAGGGTTTGGACTATCAATAAAGTTTGGCGAAGGTGGATCGGTTCTATAGACAACTAATCCAGGGTTGAAAGTGGCGCCGGGACGGGGCCTGCGATACTCAATCCAATAAGTAGATTTTCCATCTCGAATAAACACCGCACGGGTTCCACCATAAAGATCAGAGGCGTTCAACTCGATGCTCTCGTTGAGCCAGGACTGTTTAACTTCTTTAGCTTCAAGCAATCCCATCCGCCACTGATGATATGTAGAGAGCGGCGAGGTTGTATCTACATTTCCCATTACATCAATGCTGCCGCCATACTCAACCGCTTTGCAGGTGCGACTCCATGCACCATCCCGCGCACCATTGTCACAGCGCAATAAATTAGAGTGACCTAATCCAAGTGAGTGTCCAAGTTCGTGGGTAATAACAAATCCACTGGCGTTGTTATGTAAGACCATAACTCCGCCTTTGCTATCTACCTTTCCTACAGATGCTCGACCACTCCAAATACAACCGTTGGCTGGTGACAAAATAACTAAATATCTCTCTTGCCAATCACTCAATCCAAGTTGTCGATAAACCTCAGCTCTAATTGTGTTCATAAAGCCGACAAAATCGTTACGTTCGCAGGCCATTGGAGCAAGAAGTCTTACGGGAGTGCTAAGAGTTCGCCCATGTGAAAAGGAGATTGTCTTATCTCGAGTGTCACCAGCCAATGTTGTGAAGGAACGCCAATTCGGTGCCACAACATTGTCGATAGAAGAAACAATATCTGCTGTGGTTAATACCGGCTCAGGCGCACCAACCCAAATAATTCTGGCAACATCGATAACTCTTTCATCAGCGGCTTGAACCGCTGGAGAAAAGCCAAGGAGAAGTGAAAAGGCTATAAAAAATGAAATTAGAGGCCGTTTCACCGGCCCAGTATCTCCTCAAAAATAGCGATATGCGAGTCAATCAATCTCTTGGGAGAAAACTCCGATTGGGCTCGAATCTGAGCCGCTTGACCAAGCTTTTTTATCTCAGCTTTTTCTAAGACCAACTGTCTAACCTTGAAAATGTAATCCGCCCCAAAATCATCAAATAGGTAACCAGTTTTACCTTCTTCAATTACTTCACCAACTGAGCCAACATTTACCGCAATTACTGGAACCCCCGCCAACTGCGCTTCGATTAAGGCGACCGGCATCCCTTCATTCTCGCTGGTAGAAATCGCTAAATCCGCTACCGCCCACATCTTGGATGCTGGCTGCCATCCCAAGACCGTTAAGTTCTCCGGCAAATCTTTGGAAATCTCCGTCAGCATATCTCCACCACCAGCCAACAAAAATCGAGCCTCTGGAATCAATTTCGCAATTTCTTTGACACGCTGTGGTGCCTTTACTGCAGTGACTCGGGCCATCCAAACAACAATTGGCCGCACCTCATCGGAAATTCCTAATTCCCTACACGCCTCATCTTTATTTGCCAATTCCAGAGGCACAACTCCTGGAGCAATTGATCGATACCAAGATTTCTCACCCACACCAACCTGTAACAGCTCATCAGCAACTCGTTTCCCTACTGTTACTAGCAGCTTCGCCCTTGGGGCCAACCTTTTTTCCAGCAAGATAACAAGCCTTGATTTCCAGCCCCGTAACTCTGGTTCATCTAGTAAGTGCCCATGAAAAGCATGTATTCGCGGTACAGAAGTTTTTATGCTGCGCGTTAGCAACCCTGCCTTAAAGGTGTGGGAGTAAAGCAAATCTGGCTGATATCCGGAGATAACTCGTTTTAATTGCTTGCGGGCTTTCCAATCGGAGAGTAAAGAAATCTTTCTTCCCATGGAATTAATTCGAACAATCGGCAAACTGGAAACAACAGCATCTTCAACTTCAGCACCCTGCACATAACCGGTGGCCACCAAAACCTCATATTTCGAGCCCTTTAAGCCCTTCACCAACTCATTTATGTATTGTGCGGTACCGCCCACATTGAGACGAGCAATAACGATTAGTATTTTAGGCATTTTCGTAAGAATCAATCACAGAATTTACTTCACCATACTGCATGACTTTTCCATGATCAATCCATAAAGCTTTAGTAGCCATCTCTCGAGCCGCATCTAAATCATGGGTAACCAATACCGCTGCAGCGTTAGAGTTAATCAACTCTGTCATCCGTGCTTTAGATTTGCCTTGAAATTCAGCATCACCAACACTTAAAACTTCATCAATCAAAATCAGATCTGAAACCTCATCTGTGGCAATCGCAAAAGCTAAACGTGCCACCATTCCCGATGAATAAGTGCGTAATGGCAAATTAATTGAATCTACCAACCCTGCCCAATCAGCAATCTCACTTGCTCGCTCCCGCATTACCTTGGGAGAACGGCCCAATAATGTTCCATATAGAACAATATTTTCTACGCCGGTTAGTTCACCATTAAAGCCAGCACCTAACTCAATCATTGGTGATACTGAACCCCGTACTACTACGCGACCAGATGTAGGTGGCAATACCCGGGCCAATAACTTCAATAATGTGGATTTGCCAGCCCCGTTGCGACCAACAACGGCTAACACCTCTCCCGGGTTGAGAGTCAGACTTAAATCAGAGAGGGCTCTCACCTCGACATCATGAGACTCACGCTTAAACGCTTGAATTACCGTCTCTTTTAAAGTCGGTGAAGCGCCATGTCGAATCATGTAAGAAACTGAGGCCTTATCTACTTCAATCACGGGATTACTCACATCATCACCACCGTGCGGGGCCAAGCCTTGGCAAAGGATCGAATTCCAATAAAGAGAATTACCACTGAGAATCCGCCCATATAAGCCCAATCAGCCCAGGTAGCTACACCAGTATTGGAAAAAACATATCTAAAGACATCCAAAAATGAGGTCAAAGGATTGGCATTAACAATCCTCAACATCGTATCGCTGAGAATCTCTTTTGGATAAAAAATCGGCGATAGATACATCATGAATGAGATCAAGATGGCAAAGATGCTTCGGGTATCGTCATAACGAACATATGCAATTGAAACTAACAGCCCGAGCCCAGTCACATACATCAACATGCAAAGAATGACGATCAGAGTTAATGGGAAGTACCAGGAGATGCCATCCCCGGTTATCAAAGAGATAAATCCCAGAGCAATTAACCCAAAACAAAAATTAACCGCGTTAGAAACCGCACCGGCAAAAGCAAATACCTGTGGTGGTACATAAATCTTCATCAAGATGCCAGAGCCTTGTGCAATGGAATCAGCGGCTTGATTAAATCCTTGGGTAAAGAAGGTCACCAACAAAACCCCAGCCAACAGGTAAGGAGCAAACTGAGTTCCATCCGGCAACTTGGCACTAAATATAGTGATGAATACAAACCACAAAACCATGGATGTCAATAATGGATTCAACAAAGTCCAAAGCAAGCCTAAAAATGATCTTTTGTAACGCACCGCAATATCCCGCTTTACCAATAAAGCGATCAGCTCACGATAATTCCAGAAGGCCTTGAAAGTATCAGCGAATACCTTGCCTCTAGCGGAGGAGTCGTAAACCTCTTTACTCATAAGAACTTTGGCCATCCGGTATTTGGCGGGGTACTGACATCAATCACCATAACCCCCCCATTCTTCCACGGGCCATAATTCACGCCGCTATGGGCGGTTGCAATAACCCCTAAATCCACCCCTGCTAAAGGTTTTGAGGTCTCGCCGCCATGCTCTTTAACGACCTCATCATGCCAACTCACCAAAGCACCCTTTTTCCTCAATACGCCAATCAAAGCCAACGCTGGGGACTCCCGAGTATCGGAAACATCAGCTTTGTAGGAGATGCCGGCCACCTGAATCTTCTTACCCTCAACCGTCCCACCCAATAATCCAGCAATCCTGGATGCCACGTAATCTGGCATCCCAGCATTTACCTGGTTAGCCAAATTTATAAAAGCTGCCTCTACCCCGGATTTCTCAGCCACGTAACTTAGATAGGAAGGGTCTACTGGTATGCAATGTCCACCCACCCCGATACTCGGCATGAAGGGCATAAATCCATAGGGCTTAGTAGATGCGGCCTGCAAAGTTTCAACGGTCGAAATTCCCAAAACATCAGCAATTTGTGCAAACTCATTCACTAACGCAATGTTGACCTGTCTAAAAGTATTTTCAAATAATTTGGCAGCTTCGGCAACCTCTGGAGAGGAAACTTCAATTACTTCTTTACAAAAACTGCGATAAAAATCCAAAGCTTTTGCGGTAGCTATATCATCGATGCCAGCTACCAATCTTGGAGTATTTGCAATTCCCCACTTTTCATTTGCGGGATCGACTCGCTCTGGCGCAGAGGCATATAAATGCATATCACCAAGAATTGGAGCAATAACATTTCTTAAGGTTCCTGGAAATGAGGTTGATTCATTCACTACCAAAACCGGTTCACTCAAAACCGACTTCAAGCTTTTGCAAGCCGCTTCGATAAAACTTAAATCCGGTCTCCGCTCCTGATCTAGCGGGGTCGGAACCGCAATAACAATAACCTCGGCATCAGAGACCAATCCATAATCGCTGCCAACTCGATACTCCAGAGAATTTCGCAGAGAATCTAACTTTTCTAAGTTATTTTCAATTCCGACAACCTGATGTCCTACAGAATGTGCAGCAACTCCAATAGCTGTACCCACATAACCTTGGCCAATAATCGCTACCCGCACCGCCCTAGCCTACCGACCCGATCGCCACTAGAAACAGACAAAACTGGGCACTATTCACCTAAAGTATTGTTGAACGGATCCAATTTCTTCATTTCCAAAATAGATTTCTGGCGCTCTGCCTCATCCAGTTTTGGATTAGCTATCAACAACTTCCAGGCATTGAAATCCCTTGGATTTAAGGCAATAGATTCTCGCGTCATATCTAAGGCTTGGTCCTCTAATTTATTTTTTAATAAAACATCACTAGCATAATTGAAGTAGTAGGTATTTCTCGGAAAACGATTTGCAACTTCCACAAACCTAGTTGCATCCCCACCACTCAAAGCTGATCTAAACGAAACATCCTTTGCCACAGGCCAGATTGAAACTAGTACACCCAAAACTAACCCCAGAGCACCGGTTACAACAACCTTTGCTGGGACCTGCTCGGGCCGCTTTCCGGAATTTCGTTTTGCCTGAGGAGTGCCTGATCTGTCTTTGAAGATGTCATATCCAATAATTGCGCCACCTAGCACCCAACCCAAGATAGCCAATCCCAATTGATTAATGCTAATCACTGATTGAATCAAATACGCCAACCAGGAAACTACCAAACCGGCACCAATAGCATCATATTCATTGGACCTGATAACAATTCTTACTGCAGATCTAAAAATCAATCCTATTATTAGCAGGTAAGTTAACAGCAGCAAGAAACCACCATTTGATGAAATATCCAAGAAAACATTATGTGCAGAATTTGATGTCACATCCGGCCCACGACGTAGCGCTGCTGCTTCATTTCTATAAAACCGATACCAATCTCCATAGGAATCCAATCCCACTCCAAATAATGGGTTTTCTACGGTCATTTTCCAACCCGCACGCCAGTAATCACCACGATAGGTAACTGAATCCTGATACAGATAAGAAGCCAGTGGACCCTTATTCAAGATGCCAATAACTCCAACCACGATCGTAGACGCAAAACCAAAAAGATAAATTGAGCCCAAAATCAAATTACGCCGCAGGAACCTCAAATATCCCAACACTCCAGCACCTAAGGCGAATACCAACAATCCTTGCGATGAATCTGATTGATAGATGACAAACAATGAGAGCAAGATGTTAAAACCTAATAAAGCTCCAACTCCAAAACTAACTCCCCCAAGCATCAATGCAAGAGAGGCCAAAGCTGCTATACCTAAGTGTGCGGAAGTGAAGTTTGGATTACCTAAGGTACCCACAATCGGGTTATAGGGGTTATTCCAATTGATCGGATCCAAACTTGCCCACTGCATCAGACCATAACCAGCATTAAATACTCCGGTAAGCACCAAGACATTCAAAACCCTGGATAGAAATACTCGATTTGAAACAAATACAACTGCCAACAAAATCATTGCTAAAGCTGCATAACTAAAAAATCCTGTATTTCGACCATATGCACCATGAAGCTGATTCGCCGCTCCAATGTGAACAAAAAAGACAACTATTAGTGCCAACAAGAAGCTCAAAACTCCTGCAACAAACATCCTCGACTCTGCGCCAACCAATTGCTTCAAATACGGAGCCAGATTCCCAAGCAAAGCGAATCCCGTAACCGCCAAAATCAGATACTTAGGTAGATTTATCGGATCCAAATTCATCCATGGAGTAACAACTAAAGTCATTCCCAATAATGCCAATAAAACTAAGTTTTGAACTCTTCGCTCCAAAGCTGCAACTAACACAACGCAAGGGTAGGCGAAGTACCACCTAAATAGGCCGAGGGCCCCGGTTGAAACCGGGGCCCTCGGGTTACTACTTAGAGAAGGGGGCTTACGCCTTTACCTTCTTAGCAATCTTGGCAACTGTGTTAGCCAAGGTTGTGATCTGAGCCTTCAAAGCTGCCATCAATGTGGCAACCTGAGTAGCAAGCTCTTCA
>JACCDW010605310.1_pt1 | contig 13083 bp, 16 predicted proteins | sample 7449781 | NCBI WGS metagenome assembly JACCDW01 (sample SAMN15323449, study PRJNA562643) | freshwater metagenome | isolation source: river surface water | place: USA:Blue River Watershed | collected 2017-08-18 | reverse complement strand
TGGCTAAGTTAGCTTGATCCACAAGAAACTGCTGAGCAGTACTAAAATTAGTGTTCTTGTAGGTGTTTAAGCTGGTGTTATAGTCTTGGCGTTGTTGCTCGGTAATGGTAAAGTTGTCTAGTGTGTTGGGTTGTAGTATTTGACCGGCGTTTGCTCCGCTGGCAGCGACGTTAGCAGCTGTGATACCAATTGTAATCTGTTGCTTTAGCGCATTACTGCTATTTGCTAGATTGGTCACTACCTGTTGCTGGTTGCTGATTAGCAGCGTTTGAGCGCTTGCTGGCCCTGAAACGGTCAGAAAGACTGGTACCATCATCGCTAGCGCTAGCAGCACTTTGCGAGATAGGCTTAAGTTCTTTGTTTGCGTCATAGTCGGGTCTCCGTTGTGGATTTTGTTGCCACCCTAAGGTAGCTTGCTTGCCTATGGTACCTAGATAAGGACAAGGTGTCCCTGCCATGGCCATAGCCTCAAAAACACGAGGGTCTTGACAAAGCACTGCTACTGCAGCAATCTTTAGTCCAAACTCGTTTAGTGTTTTTGCTAGTTTTAGTAACTCGCATTGTGGGTCGCGTTTATAGCTGCCCGCGCTAATGCCAATCACAGAACTTGAAACCGATCCTCCGTACCCAATTAAGCAGCTGTCGTTTCCGCCAGACATAAATGCGGGACTTATGGCACTGGGAGGTGGTGTTGAACCTGGTGCATTACCATTGTAAGTTGTTGAGTTAGTGGTACTTTGATTGTTGCTGTTATTAGCAACATTAGTACCTTGTTGATTATTAGAAAGATTATCCACCGTGGTGTTGCCACTGGTGTAGTTCTGCTGAGCCACGGCGGATAAGGAAACGGCTAGCAGGAGGGGTGCTAGCCAAGTTTTCATTGCTGGAAGCGTGCTGTGATAGCGTTTGCTATCATTTCATTAGTCCAATCTACAGTGTACGTTTCTGGATTTAGTACCTGAACCCAATACTTGAAACTTGGATTATCTCCTAGCTGAACATATACAGTTAGAGTTTTTAGCTCAACATCGTCGTCGATCTTTAGAGTATGCACAGTTTGAGCTGCATACCGTTGTTGGGCTTCAACCTCTTGTGCTAGGGTTATAGTAGGAAAGCTCATTTTTATTCCTTTACAGTATTAAGTTGCTCTTCTGTTGGTTGTGGTAAGGTTGGATGATTCCATTGATATATATATGCACCTGTACCGTCCGAGTCGTTACGAAGCATAATAGATCCTGTCATTGGTATGAATACTTCAACAGTTAACTCTGGATAAATCTTTAGAATTTTTTCATATAGTTCCATATTAGCCTCTTACCCAAATTGCTGAAAATACTGTACCCTGTGCGCTTGCTTCAACAACTGTTCCATCTGTCCAAACATATCCTTCAATATAGTCTGTACTACCGTTTAAATAGACAAGGCCTCCTGTAGACATATAAGAACCACCTGATGCCCAGCCCGCGGTTAAATACTCCGCACCATTTTTCCAAATTGAAACAATAGCTTGATTTGTGCAACCAATATTGACATTGACTGTGTAGTATCCAGCCTTTTGTGGTGTAAATCTATAATTGGTTGTACTATCAAAAGCATTATCTGTATCCCAACTTTCAGTATTAAACTGAACTTTATTCCAACTGTTGGCGCTTACAGTTTGACTTGATGTTCCTCTAAAAGCTCTAAACGTAGGGCCAGTTGTATAAGTCGTATGGTTACTAGAATCTAAAACGTTTCTCCACGAAGTCCATGTTCCGCTTTCACGACCACGGATAGCAACCTGACCCGTTCTATAGTCACCAAAAATCTGGTGCATAGATCCAGTATTGTAAGTAGAAGTGTACATACAACCATCAGTCTGCCCAAATAAGGTTTGTGATGTAAGAGTTCTCCAACCAATTTGAGCTGTAGTTGTATTATTGGCAGCTTGTGTAGTTGAGATAGTATCGATCTTCAGTACATCAATACCCACAGGAATATTACTAGTTGTCCAATTAATGCCTAGTCCCGGAATTCTAAAGCTAGCGATGCTTGCGTTGCCCAGAGTAATTTCATTGTTTGCATTAGATGCAGTTGCTTGTGCACTAGCACCGATAATGATATTATTACTTGCACTAGCTGTAAGATTATTTGTTCCGGTATATCCAGCTAAATAACCGATAATTACGTTATTATCTGAAGCTGTTGTCAGGCCGTAACCTGCATTGTGACCGATAGCTACGTTCCATTTGGATGTTGTAGCACTGTACAGAGCACTGTGGCCGATAGCAACGTTCTTCTCACCGCTTGTGTAGTTAAATAGTGAATACGCACCTACACCTACGCTGTAAGCTCCTGTAGAGTTCCAGCTTGGGCTTCCACGCATAGAGTAAGCACCTAACGCTACACGTTCAATGCCGCCGCTGTAATAACCCGCCCAAGACCCCAGCAGAGTACTAGCATTACCACTGGCATAGAAGCCGGACATATTGCCAATTGCAGTAAGGTCATCTACGTTTCCGCATTGCTTACCGGCTTCTGCTCCAATAATGGTAGTACGTGAAGCGCTGCTAATAGTTGTGCCAGCGTTTGTGCCAATGATGGTGCAGTAGGGGCCATAACTCAAAGCTAAACCAGCAGAGTTACCGATCGTAACATTACCACCGATAGATACTTTACCGGCCTGATAGCCAATGTGTACACCGCCGCCACCATAGCTGTTGCTTTGACCTGCTTGATAACCAATAGTGACAGCACCACCAGAGCCAGATTGACCTGCACCTGCACCTAAAGATGTAATGAAGCTGCCACTACTTTGCGTTACACCTGTTAGAGAGGTAGTAGGTACAGCATTACCGTTAATAGTAACACTGCCACCTACTCCACTGATGTCATTTGTTTGATGATTAATTGTAATCGACATCTATTAGACCCCTACACTTCCTTGCATATCAGGTTGCTGCATTAGCCAAGCATAGCACTTAGCTAAGAATGTATCACCAACTTGAGCTTCAACATCAGCCAGAGGTGCATGATAACGTCTGAAATCTACTTCACGAATATCATCATGTGCTGGCTGTGTTGCGTAACCAGAAATATCAATTGTTACTAGGTGCTTTGGTTCGCCACGTTGACGAGATACAATAGCACTTGCAACTCGAAAGTATGCTCCTGAAAAAGGAATACCGAATTGTGAATTTTGAATATCTACTTGAATTGCCATGTTATCTCCTTATGCGTATGTTACTTCTGCTGTGTCAATAGTGGCTACCCAGCGAATATTTGTTGCAGCCGCGCCTGTTACAGTGATAGCTAAACTACCGTTTGTAGTGTCGGCTGATAGTGCCAAAGTCCAGCCGGGTACGTTTGAAAGAACAGTTAGTGCGCTGTTTACTAGTACAGTAGCAGCAGCAGAGCCTTCTCTTCTAATTAGCCCGTCTACTTTCCAAGCTGCTGAAGCTGTTCCAGCAGAAGACTGTTGACGGGCAACAATCATTCCTGTGAAGGCAATAGCTTCGCCGTTTACAAGCGTAATTTGGTTTGCTGCTGAAGGTGCACCACCGTCTAGTGTAAGTACGGTTGCTGTTGCGTCTGCTGTTTGGCGGCGTAATACGTGCTTACCGGCTTGTGCGTCACCGTTTGCAGCAAATCTGCCAGAGGCATATGAAAACTTACCATATTCATTAGCCACTGAGCGACTTCCAAAAGCGTTAGAGTAATCTCCAGCAGCAGTGTTATTATCTCCAACGGCTACAGCAGCTCTTCCAGAGGCTGTTGTAGTACCTAGATCACCTGTACCAATAGATAAAGCTGAAATACCTGACGCTGTTGCTAAAGCCCCGAATGCTTGTGCCCTATTTGCGGAAGCATTAGTTAGGTATCCGACCGCATTAGAGCCAGTTCCGGTGGCTCTTGATACCCAACCAATTGCAATAGAGTTTTGACCTGATGCTCCATAACTTGTAGTATTATTACTAACAGCCGCAGCAAAACTGTCCACACCACTTGCGCGAGAACCACCAATTGCAATAGCACCTTGAGCTACTGCTTGTGAGCCAGCATAGTTAGAATCACAGCCTAGAGCTAGTGATGGCTTTGCTGTTGCTCCAGCGTTTAATCCTACAGCAGTAGCGTAATCGGCAGTAGCAGAAGCATTTCCACCGATAGCAACAGTAGAATCTCCTGTTGCAGCTGGCCTTGTAAAACCTCCAGCTAAAGATTCTGCATATAAACTGAAACGCTTTGAAGAAATTAATTTCCAGTTAGTGCCATCAGATACAATATGGGCACCTTGGTTATGTCTAAGTACTAGTGTATCTAAGTTATCAATTGTTTCTGAACCAGCAGGATCAATAGTAATATTGCCAGAACCTGTGTTCCATAGATAGCAGTAAAACCCGGCCCCTAAAGTAGCTGCCGATGTCAGTGACACTGTAAAAGTACTGGCTGTTAAATTAATTACTCTACCTAGATCGCCAGCAACCACCGTATAAGCAGCAGATTTGTTGCTAATAGTCAGTGCTGTAGCTCCACCAGCGCTACCATTACTGGCTGCTGTAACCCTGCCTTTAGCATCTACCGTAATATTTGCATTAGTATAACTGCCAGCAGTAACACCACTATTTGCAAGTGTGGTGGTAATTGCTGTACTGCCACTACCGCTAACATCACCACTTAACGTAACAGTTTGGTTACCTGTTAGGTATGTGCTAGTATCCAGTGACCAGGTATCTGCCGCCGTTTTCTTTAAGAATCCGCTGGTACCTGCAAGTGCAGCAATTGCACTTAAGTCTGCGTCATAGGCTTGTACGTTAGTACCAATTGACAGCCCTAAGTTAGTGCGAGCAGTGCTGGCGTCTGGTGCACCTGTTCCCCCTTTATTAACTGGAATGACTGCACCGTTCCAGTTACTGCTATCGTCAACTACTGTTGACCCATTAATCTTTAATGCCATCTTCGCTCCTCCTTAGAACTCGGCTAATTAAACTTACTTTTCTAGCACCGGCCAGCTTACTTCATATGGAAACCCAGGTTGTAGTGTTATATCTCGCAGCGCTTGTCTGTAGGTTTTAAGCTTATCGCTAATTGTACCAGAAGCCTCTAGTTGCTTAATAACTTCTACATCAAACTTTTGTAGTTCTGTATTTCTAGCCTGCCTAATGCTGGTAGCTATGGTCGCTGTATATAGTAGCTGTTCTTGCTCGGTTAGTGTAACTACTGTCCAAGCAAGTGTGCTAGTATCCCACACAACTTTTTGCGTTTTAGGGTCGAAAGTTGGATATACTTGTGTAACTAGCACATAACCGGCATCGAGTAAATCTTGTTTGCTAAACGTGGACGGGTCTGTTTTGGTTAAACCTGTGCTTAAACGTATTCTACTAGGTAATACATCCGGTTCGGTATTTTTAAAAGAGTATAGATTGCTCATAGTATTATCCATATAACTGAACCACTGGTATGGTTGCTACTGTAGAGTTTGAAACATCGACGTTAATAGTATATGTTCCTACACTATCAGTTCTTAATATTGCCGAACTCCTGATATTACTAGTTGGCTGTGTGCCGCTTTGGCTATATGTAGATATTTGCCCCCATGCACATATAATTGCTAGATCACCGCCTGTCCAGTCAAAGGGAGTAGTAAAGGTAAATTCTTTATAAGTACCAGTAGTAAATGTTTCTGAAGCGGCAGATTTAACAATAGTAAAGCCAGTGTTAGTAGGAACGCTGGTAAAAGTACCATTTTTCATACCTACAGCGTACGCAGGAAATGGTTGTGCTCCTGGCTGTTGCGTAACACTAAATCTCATTTTTGTAATAGTAGCACTACTTTTCCCGAACTTTGTGCTTAATTCTGCGGCAGTATAGTACCACATCATCATGCCTCGCTGGTACCAACTATTACACAACCCAGGGCCGCTAGCACTACTAGTACCGTTTGAAGTAACTATATCAGAAGTCCAACCTCCTGAGGCGTCTACAACTGTTATAGTGGAGCTAGTTTTTAAAACTTGTCCACTAATACTACCACTTCTTATTTCTAGAGTAAAAGTTTCGTTTTCAGTTGACCCGTCCGCTATAGGTGTAAAAGATAAACTGCCAGAACCATTAGTTAAATTAACACTACCTGAAAGTGTTATTCCGCCAAAGTCAGAACTCGACATGCCTCCAGAAGTATTAATAGTCCAATACAAAGTAATAGTATTTAAATTAGAGTCCAGTATGGTGAATGTTACAGCATTACCTTCTGTTATACTTGTAGTACTAGGAGTTATAGTAATGTCGGGTCCTGCCGGCCACTTAGTTTGTTTTCTGGCTAAAAAATTATCTACTAAATCATATGCACCGGAAGCAACTGTTGACGTAGTATCTATAAATTTACCAATTAAATTTCCGTTGCCTATCATTATAAGTTTCCAGTTAAGGTAGATGGAAAGGCTCTACCAGTTCCCCATATGATTCTTACTGCACCCACGCCGCCATAGGATATTCCACCACCGTCTGACCTTAGACCGCCTCCGCCATAAGCAGCACCTGTAGCAGTATTCGTACTATATCCAGTACCATTTGCACCCCCACTACCACCACCTCCGCCGGCACTTGCTGTGCTAGTTCCGTTACCGCTGGCAGCACCGTTTGCTCCTTGACCAAGTATACCAACACCACCGCCGGCAGTAGCGTAGTAAGCAGAACCGCCACCACCGCCACCACCTGCACCAGCACCACCAGTATATCCACCAGCAGGATTACCGCTATTGCCGCCGTTACCAGAATATCCGCCAGCACCACCACCACCAGAGAAAGCTGCAATACTTGTAGATCCGCCGTTGCCGCCACCAGTACCAACGTACCCACCACCAGCACCGCCTACTACGCCACCACCGCCTTTAACAGTAGTAACATCTATAAAGTAAGAGTCTCCACCGTTTGTTCCTACGCCTCCGGCAGTACCTACTACCACAGTATAGGAACTTCCTGGATTAACGGGAATATTATTCTTCCAGCCGAGACCGCCACCACCACCACCATAGAATGCAGTAGCCCCATTACCAAATCCGCCACCGCCGCCAACGGCAACAACACATACACTTGTAACGCCGGCAGGTGCAGTCCAGCTATATGTGCCAGGTGTTGTGTAAGCGGCTTGGCCTGCAGGAATTACTCCTGCAAATCTAGATGCTCTGGTAAGATCCACTACTCCCGTTGCATCTGTTTTTAGAACTCCTGCGACGTTTGAGTTTCTTACGTTTAATTGAGGCATTAACTTATTTCCTCGTAAGAACAAAGAGCTTCTAGGTAGGAATTAGCACTTGCACTTAAACGAATGCTATCGTTTTCCTCGAGATAGATACTAGTATCTTTTGATATTAGTATCAAAGTGGCATCATTAGGTACAGAAATTGTAAATGCTAATCTGTAAGATGTGGTCTGATTTTTATATACGTCCGCAGTAATATCAGCAGCAGCAGTGCCGTTAACATTAGATATAATTAAGGAATTAATTTTTAAAACCTTACCTGAACCACTAGAGTTTGTTACTATGGCGGTTGCCGAAGTTGTAACTACTTGGCCTGCTACTTTACCGTAAATATTTGCTACGTTTACTATATTTGGATTTGCCATAACTAAAACCTTTAACCAAAAACTATAGCCATCGCTATGGCCTTGCCTGTTGTAATTCCGCCGCTACCGCCCGAGGCTGTAGGAATGGTAAAGTTTAAAACTAAATCTGCGGAATCGCCCACATTTGTAACAGCCGCAGGAGTTCCTGTGCTAGCTGTTGTAACTGTACCAATTGTAATTGTGGGCACTCTTGATCGAAATGTAGTACCTAGTAAAGTTCTTAAACTTGCCATTACTTGACTCCCTTTAGTGCAGCTACTTCTGCTTGTAGTTCTTTTACCGCTTCAATAAGCACACCAATAATACCGCTGTAGTTAACCGACTTAAAACCATCAGAACCTGTAGCCACTAACTCTGGTAGTACTTGCTCTACTTCTTGTGCTATAACTCCAAGAGATGCTTTGTTGTTTTCTAACCAATTAAAACTTACTCCGTTAATTGCGGCGATCTTTTTGCCTGCACATGTAATGGGCGTAATATTTGTTTTATAACGAGCATCTGATAGCGAGTTAAAGTTAGTTGCATTCAGTTGACCAGTACTTGGATTAAAATAAAGTTTAGTGCTAGATACTTTGGTGCTGGTTGCTGTACCACTAGTTGCAGTTAGTATTGCTGGGTAGTAGTCAACATTTGTAGTGGTATCGTCACTAACAGATAGTCCTGCGGAAATAGTAGCCCAACTAGTAGTACTACCATTTGTGGTTAGATATTTACCGCTTTGACCACTTTGATCTGGTAGTTCCGTAGGGCCTGTATTTGCAAATACTTCCCAAGTTGTACCATCGTAAATAATATCAACAGTAATACCTGCAATATCTAGTGTAAGGTCAGCAGCACTACCTTCAATAGTGCTGCCATTTCTAGCGACTGTTAGATTAGTAGTTTCCCAGTTATTACCATCAGCTATACGGATGTAGTTGCCGGTACTTGGCGTTGCAGGTAGCGTAATAGTAAATGTGCCGGCAGTAGTATCCGCTATAAGTAGATCACCATTAACAGCCGTGTAATTTGCAGTTTTTCTGCTGTAATTTACTATAGGAATATCTGCAGCAACAAGTGTTCTAAAGGTTGGTGTTCCTGCTGTTCCGTTAGGAGCAGCTAAAACAGTGTTTGCTGTTTGGCTAGCAAAGTTTGATGGAGTAACAGAAAGCGTACCACCAAGTGTTAGGTTACCAGATGTAGTTACAGTACCGCTTAGAGTTAGGCCACTAACTGTACCTGTGCCGCCAACAGAAGTTACAGTACCACCTGAATTAGTATCTGTCCAAGGAACGTTTACAACAGCTTGACCAGCAGAGTTTACTTGAATACCGTAGGTTCTAGAGGCTGTTGTTGTAACAGTATTTGCAGCAGTAGTTTGAACAGTGTCGCTAAATAACTCAATACCGCCTAAAGCAGTTGATGTTGCAGCAGGCAATGTATAGTTATTAGCCCCTGTTGCAATGCCATCCAGTTTTGTCTTATCAGCCGAAGTCATGACACCTGCTAGAGATGTCGTAGCAGCGTTAATAGTGCCATCTGCACCATCAGAACTATTTACAACAACTGAACTTGCATTGTGAGAAATGCTAATGTCTGTGGTGACGTTAGGTGCAGTATTGGCTAGAGTAATGGCACCAGCGGCATTGGTTACAGAAATACCTGTTCCAGCAGTTAAACTAGCGTTCTTCCATACACCGGAAGTCTGATCACGAATTAGTAGTTGACCGTTGGCAGGAGAAGTAACTAGCACATCGTGCAGCTCTTCAATTTCCCAGCCGTTATTGATATTGATAAATAGACGACCGCTGCTTGCGTTTACATGTAGCACCCAACCAATGAATACTGTATGAGCAGGGGCGCTTGGGCGAGTAGCTGTAAGGACACCAGCAGTTTGGGAAAGATATACAGGATTACCAGCAGTAAATGCGCTTGTATCTACGCCGCTTACAATACCAAAAGTACTAACAATACCTTCAGTTCCATTTGCAATTGCTTCCCCAGCAACACCAAGTGTAGCGGCACTAAGTGGCTCACTATCTGCATCAGCTAATACAACACTTGGGCGCTGGCCTTGAGCTCCGCTAACGGCGACTACGGCTCCTTTTGCAATAGTGGTTCCAGTACCATTATATACTACAACAGTATTGCTTCTACCAACTGGCAGAGTTACATTGCCACCAACTAATCCAACAACGGCAGTACCTTCACCAGCATCCCATGTAATTCTGCCTACGGCTGAAGTTGTAGTGGCCCCCGTATCTAGCTGGACATAATCTGAAGTTAGATTTGCAACATCTAGCGCACCAGCGTCCGTAAGAATGGCTGTGCTATTTTGAATTAGTTTGCCAGTGGTTCCGTCAAAGCGAGCCAAGGCATTATCTGTGCTGCTTGCAGGACCTACCACGTCGCCTGCTCCAGCCGCAGTAGAGTTTTGCCATTTGCCGGTACTACTGTTATAAGTTAAGTTTTGCCCGTTAGTAGGAGAACTAACGGCAACATCGCTTAAACCGCTAAGATTACCTGCACCGACCGTAATAATATTATCACTGCCGTCGCGAGTATATATCTTTTTGTCGGCAGTATTCATAGCTATTTCATACTGCTCGATATTTGCGGTTGTGGGAGGTGTGTTAGGTAACGCCGAGCGTCTTGGTTTAATTTTTGTTGTTGCCATTAATTTCTCCTGCCTATAGAGATAGACGTTTTGTGGATTTTAAAAAGGGCCTATAGAGATAGGCCCGTTAGATTAAGAGGCGTAAGTTCCGCCGTCTACTTGGCTAATGCTTACAGCGCCTGCGCTGACACTGAAGTTTGTGCTGTCAAAGCTTGCTAAACCAACTTGTGCTGTTGTGGCAATTTGGATGCTTGTATTGCCAGCAGCAGTTAGTCGGCCTTTTGCGTCTACTGTAAATGTACCTACTTGAGTAGCGCTGCCATAACTACCAGCTGTAACACCACTATTAGCTAGTGTTGCTGTACCAGTTACGTTGCCAGTACCATCAAAGCTTCCGCTAGTATAAGTAACATCACCGGTTAACGAGATTGTACGACCTGTTGCTAATGCGGTGGCTGTGCTTGCGTTACCTGTTAGGGCACCTGTTACGTTACCGTATACACGACCAACGTTTAAATCTTTGTTTAAGTTCCAGCGGTCATCAGCACTTGTGTAAGTTAAGCTTGCTGGGGTTGTTGGGCCTGCAACCGTTAAACCTGCACCGTTAGCCGCTGCAGCACTAGCAGCATTTTTAGCAACAGTAATATTTAAGTCAGCTACTTCTACGGTTGTAGAATTAACAGTAGTTGTTGTACCTTGAACGGTTAAGTTACCTGCAATAACAACTGTACCAGTATCGTCGCCGTGTGTGGCAGGGTCAATGGTAAAAGTACTTGGACCACGTAGGTAGCCAGTTAGTGTTGCGTTATTGAATGTTACGTCGCTGGCTGTACCAACGGCCTGACCAATAGCAAAACTTACTTGGTTGTTGGTAACAGTAGTTGTAACACCAGTACCGCCTGCAAATGTAAGCGTGTCTGTACCAAGTGCGACTGAGTCGGTGCCTGTACCGCCCGCAATGTTTAGGGTGCCAGAAATACTTGCAGTAGATACTGCAGTTACACGACCTTTTGCATCTACAGTAATAATTGGTACAGCTGTACCGCTGCCGTAACTACCGGCTGTAACGCCGCTATTAGCTAGTGTTGCTGTACCAGTTACGTTACCAGTACCATCAAAACTACCGCTAGTATAAGTAACGTCACCGGTTAACGAGATTGTCCGACCTGTTTGAAGTGCTGTTGCAGTACTTGCATTACCACTTAGTGTAGCGGTAATAGTACCTGCACTAAAGTTACCACTAGCGTCGCGCTTTACAATAGTGCTAGCTGTGTTTGCGTTTGTCGCGGCAGTAACCATGTCGGTGAAATACTTACCGCCGATTACGATGTGATTTGCTGCATTACCGCTTGTTTCTGTGCCCATACCAATGTACAGGCGATCACCACCGTTACTACCGTTATCAGCAAGTGCGCTGTAGGCTAATTCGCCGGCAGCTAGTGTGCTTGGATTGCCGGCAACTGTGGAACGTTTGATTCGAATAATAGAAGCCATATTCTATTCCTTAAAATTCACCGCAATCAACTTGCTGCTGATTCAGTAGTGTTTTTGATATCCATTTTTGTGAGTTAGTGTCAAACACTAATAAACTGCCGCTAGTTAAAGCTGCTAAGTTTACGTCCTCTAGTTCTGCAATGGTTGAGGCACCACGGTCACCTTTTGGGCCAAGTAGTCCAGTTACTACAACTGAAGTGGTTTCTGTAACGGCAGCGACTACTTCGGTTTGCGTAACTAGTACTTTGTTTACTTCCATAGCCCCTGGCTCAGTCAACACAAAGTGCGTGTCGGTAACCAAAACCTTTTCAACTTCTGCTGTCATTATCTGGTAACCTCCTTGATTAAGGAAACGCTCCCAGTTGCTAGTTGTGTTACTTCGCCACCACTAATCATCTCTAAATCATACACAGCTGCCTTAAACGTAAACGTTTGAGTAGTTTCGTCTGGTATTAGTAGTGTGATTGTTTGTAGCGTAGTATCTAGTAATATGCCGCCGTTTTCTGTGGTTAGACTATGTAGCGCAGTCGTACTGTCCAACTTTTCACGAATCTGCATACGTGCTGTATAGCCACTTAAGCTAACTGGTTGATTATACTCTAGCACGCCGCCGCTGGTGTACGTGGTAAAACCTAAACTATTGATCTGGTTTAGGGTAACGGTGTCCGTTGTTTTATCAGTTACTATTTGGTAGTCTAGTTGGTTGATTTCTTTCATACCGCCGGCACCAACCACCTTAACACGCCAGCCTAGTGGTGCAGCATGATTTGCTGCTGTAATTACTACAGGAGCACTTTTTGTAATATTTGTAATTGGTACGTATACTTTTGTAGACGATTCCCAACGCAATACCTGTCGAAAAGTGCTGCCCTGATATATTTTTAAATTTAATTTAACTGGTGAAGTCATAATTAAACCTTTCTTCTAGAAGTTGCTTGTCGCAACACGCTAACTTCATCAGTTAGGGCCGTGATCTCAGTTTGTAGACGTTGATTTTCTACAGTTAAATTTTGTAGTTGCTTATTTAGCTGTATTATTTCTTGGTGAAGCCTTCCCAGCTCCTCACTCAAAGCCGTATTCTGCTGGCTCATGCGCTCCAACTCAGACTGCATAAGAACTATAATATTAGTTTCTGCGCTGGTCGCTCGCCAATCTTTTACCAACTTCTGAGCACCAACGGCAACGCCAATAACTGCTAAAGCAACCACTCCTAGTACTTGAATAATTTGTTCTGCGCTTACTTCAAACATTCGCATAACTCCTTGCTAGTAGCAGTTTTAATATTGAAACTAATGGTTCACTAGTTTCTGTGATCTAATAGAGCAAAGCTCTTGTCAAGAAAATTTTTAAACACCTCAGTGATTCTTGTATATTATATCACAGGGGCAGGC
>JACCDW010499360.1_pt1 | contig 13083 bp, 17 predicted proteins | sample 7449781 | NCBI WGS metagenome assembly JACCDW01 (sample SAMN15323449, study PRJNA562643) | freshwater metagenome | isolation source: river surface water | place: USA:Blue River Watershed | collected 2017-08-18 | reverse complement strand
GTCATCAGTGCTTGAACCCAGTTCTGGTACCGGTGAGTTTGTATATGCCGTTGCGGAAAAATGGCCGTCCGCGACAATTACAGCCGTAGAAAAACATGAAAAACTAAGCGCATCCCTAAAAAGCACAGCAACAATTACAAGTGTCAATGCCGACTTTCTAAACTATAGCGGTGAGCCAGTAGATCTTGTAATTGGCAATCCACCATTCTTTGTTACAAAAATAAAGAATTCCGCGTGTATGACTGGGCGCGGGAATATGTATGTGCTGTTCTTGTATAAGTGCCTAACACAGCATCTGAAAAAGGACGGCGCACTTGGCTTTGTGCTTCCTACAAGTTTCCTGAATAGCTTGTACTATGAGCCTTGTCGCAAATACATCGCGACCCATACTACAGTGCTATGCATTGAATCACTAGATGCCAAATTCTACGACACGGCGCAGGATACAATGCTGCTGCTTCTGAAAAATACACCACCGACCGGCGACGCAAAGCCCTATGTGCTTGACTTTGCCGGCAGCATTTACCTCAACAAATATTACAAGGAACTGTCAGAGCTTACAGGTACCGCTACTACTGTAAGTGCGCTTGGGCTATCTGTGAAAACTGGTGAAGTTGTGTGGAATGAACATAAATCGGCTCTTCACGCGACAAATGGTACTCTTGTGATCTACCAAAGCAATCTTGACGATGGCCGCCTTGTCTTGGACAATCTGAAAGGAGAAAAGAAGCAACGCATTGTGGGTCTGGAACGGGATCCAGTTGTTGGACCAGCACTGTGTATTGGTCGCGGTTACGGAAACACATTTAAGCTTATTTACGGGATAGTGCCGGCTGGCACCGCATTCTACGGTGAAAACCACGTGAATGTAGTGACTGGCCCCGCAGCCGCTCTAGAACGGCTTCAGCGTTCCCTAACCGATCCTCGCACAGCTGACTTTATTCGGATGTTTGTGGGAAATGGCGCACTGTCCAAATCCGAAATTGCGTATCTGCTACCAGTTTTCTGAACATACTGTAGAAATGGACTCCATGACACCTACACAAATGGCTACTCTTGTCGCAATTCTACTGTTTGTAGGCGCTCTTTTTGCCTTGAATTTTTCCCTGAAGGCAACATTGGCTAATGAATGGATTGGCCGCATGAATGGAAACTACGCAAAAATGTTTTTCATTTTATTGCTAGCATTTTTGGTCTATTTTGCGTTTTCATCCAAGTCTAAGAAGAATGAGGGGTATTGCGGATCATGCTGATCTGCCAGGCGGGAAATAGGATACCATTGTGGTTCTTCCAGCGAAGTAGCATTGCGTGCTGCGTTGTAGGGCAGCCGCTCTGGATCAGCAGGCTGTCACCACGGACGCCAATCACACATGTGGCTATAAGCTCTTCAGGATGAATGGCATCATAGTGAAACGCACCATCGCTATACAACAGGTAGTGCTTGTCTGTCTGAGAACGCTGAAATTCAGATGTAAGAGCAGCAAGATCCGTAGTGTCCGAAACTTCCGACAAATAAGCCCGAATGCTTGTATGAACAATAGCCGCCTTTGCGTGGTACTTTGGCTTTGCTGGATCAGTCTCATCACATTCTGCCTTATACAATGCGGAAAACAGTGGATGCTTTTCATAATTATTCTGATATACATACTTCAGATAGTTATCCATGGGCGGTTTCAGTTCAGCTGGCAGTTCATACAGTGTCATCAGCTGATCCAGGTAGTGTGTGTAAAAGTAGCTAGCGTAGGACATGCTGTGAAACGGCTTGTTTGCGCCAGCATTAAAGAACTGCGGCAGCGCATCTACACACTTGCCGCCATACTTGAATTCCACCTTTACAACAAATGGGCCGCCACTTGTTGTAAATGTTACTGCAAAGTCATAGTTCATTCCACGGCCACCGGCCTGTTTTACAGACACAGCACTATATTCGCCAATGGCACACTTACTAGCTAGCATCGCAAGAGCACCAGACCACTGCGTCTTCAGAGCCATCCATGCTGCGCCATGGGTTGGATCAGCCATAAAACCGGATACAGAATCTGTTAGAAGCTCAGAGAGCAGCTGCTCACGCACCTTGTTCTGGCTATCATTGCTGTCACGACCGCGCCCCTTACTGCTTTCCGTGAAAGCAAGTATACTGTTGGCCATTAGCGCCTGCGTAACAGACTCAGGTGAAGCAGACGCCTTAGGCATTGGAGGGTTCGCAAGAAGCGCTCGCAGCTCTGTCACTTTCAGCCCACTATAGCCACTGTAACCATGCTCCCGTGCGTAAGCACGAAGAACCTTGAAAGGAAGGGAAGAAATATCGCTCATTGTGCGTGTAAGCATTAGTCACGCAAAAATCAAAAATAACCTGATTCTAATTCAATTTTTCCGATTCCCACCCCCCATTGAGTCTACAGATTCCTACCGCCCCCCATATACCTCTTCAGTGTTCTATTATGATTAATCAGAGATTCAGATACAGTCTCTAGCCGCCGCACAACAGATTCTAGTTCGCCGTTTTTTGTGTTAAGCTTTGCTTCCGCAATATCCGCAACTCGTGCCGCATTTTCATAGCTTGCCTTCATGTCGGCAGCCATTTTACGCGCAGCATCGCGCTCATCCATTAGCGCAAACCGCTTAGCACGCGCAGTCTTTGCGTCTTCCTCCATGCCCCCAATCAGCCCAAGAAAGTCATCATTCTCCTCGCGCGCAGCGGCCAGTGCCGCATTGCTTACACCTAGCGCCGCACTCAGAGACTTGTTCTTACGCTTAAGCTTGGTCTTCACAGTACTAACCTTTTCCAGCTTGTCCTCAGTGTCCACCAGCTCCGCAAGCACTGTCTCTAGCATACCCTCAGTGTCATCACGGTCAACACGAAGACGCTCAACCTCCTTTTCAAACCTATCCGCACGCTTCACAGCAGCATCACGCTCAGCCTTCAGGGTGCGCAGCATTGCCGCCTGCTCGGCAATAATAGCCTGCGCATCATCAAGATCCAGCTGTGCCCACATATAGTCATTGCAGACGGAATCATACTCAGCAGCGGAATACTTCATGGTCTTGGAACTCATCTTGGAATAAATAGTGTAAATGGAATGCGGCGCGCACACTTGGCACATGGGGTGAAGGGCGTTCAATTTTTTTCAACAAAGCGGGCCCACGCTACTTCCCCTAAACCTATATGCTCATAAGTATCAAAATGGTAGCCAATGCCACGCAAATAGTCTTTATCCGCATTTGTAAGATCTTCAGGATACGCATAGTAACGCTGGTGTTTGGAAAGCCGCGCCCACAGATTATTTACCACAGATAATACACTTGGTGTCGGCAAATAGGTTTCCACAACTTGATACGCACTTCGCACAGTATGGCAAATCAGAATCTGCCTATAGGCATTATGTGCGTTCAAAACCTTATCACATAACTTTCTTACACCCGTATCCTCTGTTATACCTTGAAGCAAATAAATAACCTGGATTGGCATGATAGCAAAAATCCGATCTCCAACTTTTTCCATAATATGAACAATGCCTTGAAGTGCTAGCGTTGAAAACAACACATTTGAATATGAAATAGAATTTGTGAATATTGTAAGAATGTCGCAAGAAACCATTGCTAAAGCACCTTCTGTAGTTGTAGTCTTAGCCAAATTTGTAAGTGTCCACAACCCATCTTTTGGACTTGCCGGTCTCCTCATTACAATTGTGTCAAGCAGACCCGTGCATTCAATCATTCTACGAGCCCCCTCAATTTCACACGCTATGTTGCTAAACATCCATAAAATCTCTTTACAGTGCTGATCCTCATCCAAAAGTGTTTTCAAGATTGTTATAACATCGGCATCCAAATATGTTTGTATTAATTTCTTATTTTCAGATGCCATTATATTTCCTAGGACAACAAGGGCCATTTTTTTGGGAACACGGACAGCATTTAGCAAAAATTCTGTAGGAAATTCATATAAATAGGGGTATTTTTCAGAAACTAGTTTCAAAATACTAAGGATGTTCAAACACACATCAGGATCATGTTCCAAATCCGCAACAGGTATGCGCCCAAGCCCTTTTAAGAGCAGTTCCAGTTCCGCGTCGTTCATTGCGCGTGCCATATTTTCCAACAGGAAACTATACGTGCCGCGAAGCAAGGAACTATTTGACGCATTCTGCAAAACAGCTAGCAATGGCTCATATGTTAGAAATTCAGAACATACATGGCGCCCGTAAACAGCATCAGTTCCTGCTATATTTGCTAAACACCATGCTGCATTTAATGACTGTCGTGTCATAACATTGCGAACAAGTATGGGCAATATATTATGTTCTATCAGTATCTTTGAACTGTAAGGATCCGGCATTGAGGCAAAATTAACAAGCGCCCACAAGGTGCGTTCTACAATTTCAGTATTTGTGTGATCCAAGCATGCCAACAATTTTGGCAAAACGCCAGAATTCACAATATCACGGGCTTGGGCATCAGTTTGAATCATTTTTAAAGCATCAATTGCGCTTAATACAGCGTCATCATATTCCGATTCCAAATCAAGGAACACACTGTTTGGGAAAAAATAGCGTGGGCCAATATGACTAACACAATATGTGGATCCATGAACTGCAGATCCGCGACACTGGCGATTTGAACTTGTTAACGCGACGCAGCGCACCATGTTGAATACTAATTAGCATGGAAGCCTTAGACTCTATAAAAAATGAAAAAGATTACATACTTGAATCATTGTTAGAAATACAATGACATCCGTGTACGTGGCAGGCAAATATACCGACTATATGAATATTCGGGAATATCAGGTGAAATGTGTTGAAGCCGGATTTACAATTAGCTACGATTGGACACAGGCAGCAGAGCAGCACCTTGATAAAAAGGAAAAAAAGTTTCCCCGCCGCGATGCGTATGATGATATTGACGGCGTTCTAAAAGCGGATTGGACTGTGCTCATTATGACTGATGCTGAGTATAGTTATAGAGGCACTTTCTGTGAGCTTGGCGCTAGTATTGTGCGTGACATACAACGTAGTGTGCGCCATACAATTATTCTAAGTAGTGGGAAGGTGGCAGCAGCTGAGTGTGTCTTCTTCCATCATCCAAATGTGTATCTTGTGCGTTGTATTGAAGAAGCGTTGATGATTATGAATGCTTATCATCGATAAATTACGGATTCAGCGTTTGGATCGCCACGCATACATGTGCGTCGCAAAGGACATGCGTGTGCATATGGACAATCACACGGTTTTACGCCCCAACGCAAATAGCAGTTTTCATAAGCCTCTTTTTTGCCTAGGTAAAGGACAATTAGCAGCAAAAACACCAGTCCTAATAAGTACATTCTACTGTAGGAATGATGATAAAAATTGACGCCCTTCATGGCCTAACAGGCCAAACGCACGCGCACACTTACAATGTCTTCCCCTAAGATTTACTTTGAGTTCCAGACTACCAGCGATGATGTAGACAGCTGGCAGACTCTTGCGATTGTTAAGAACAACGATGATACTTACACTGCTGAGTTCAAGAATACTCTTCAGGACACAAAGGAGACCGCATGCATGACAATTGAGGATCTGGAGGATTACCTTGAGCTTGTGCTGAAGACAGTTACTTATGATGACGATAAGGGTGTGCGGATTGATAATGTTCAGATTGACATGCCAATGTTTCCCTCTATTATTGTAAAGGTGAAGAACATTATCAATTATCTGCCAGTGCTGCTTGCGCAAATTAATATGATTCACAACATTGATTGGCCTATTTCTGCTTCTACAAAGAGTACCAGTAACACACAGGTTGCTGAGACTGAAGATGCCGAGTCTGAGGCTGCCGAGTCTGAGGCTAGCGAGTCCGAGTCAGAGTCCGAATTCGGTTCCGATCTAGAAGATGAGCTGAAGTTTGCGGCCAGCTACTTCAAGAAGCGTGCTGCTTATGAAGAAGAGCCACGCCGCATGGCAAAGAAGTCCAATAGAAATGGTCGCATTGGCTACGAATGGGATTAGATCGTGAGAAAAAAATTGAAATCCTAAAAATCACTTATTTTTTCGTTGTGAACCATGGAATTCCTTCGCACAGCACTTTCTGATTTGGAACGTTCCTTTGCGCCAGCGGAGCTGCCGCGGCAATATGCAGCAGTATATCGCGCACTATTATCTGTTAACGATCATCTTTGGCATAATCGTGAACTGATCAAATACGCAGCTGACACAAGTCTGATTGAATACTTGGATCAGCTGCTGAAAATGGTAAATATTGGCTCAAAGCGCATGTCTACTGTAAATGACTCAGATCGTATTCTGATAGAGTATCGTGTTCAAATTCTGGGTCTTGTATCCAATATTATACTAATGTTCATTAAATTATACAAGGATCGTGTCACTCGCTATGCGCCCGCGCTAATTGAAGCGCAGGCAAAATACGCCAATTACACACGATTCTTGTCCACGTATTCAGGTTGGGAGGGTAGTTATTTCCACGATCTGCGGAAGTATGTTCACACGGCAAATATGCGACTCTGGAGGACATTGTCGGAACTGACAACGGACTTTAGCACTGACGCTATCGCCGCTTGCTTTAAAACAACTGCCGCCATGCTTGATGAGGAAGCGCATGAGATTACTGGGCAGAAAACAGGAGATCTTCCTGAAGTAGCCTGTCAAATTGAAATGCTACAGTCATGTGGACATATTGTATCAGCTGTATTTGATGCGTATGAATCACGTTTGAGAGCAGCACTAAAACTTCCAGATCTGAATCTACAGTACATCATAAAGTTTGCGGAGGCACAAAAGGCAAATGTAAAGGTGTCCATATATACATGTATGATACTTCATAGAGTATCATACATAGACAATGATCTTAAGTATTTGAAAACGGCGCTACTGTTAACTCGCCAGCATGACCCAACAACACACGACTCTATTCGTCTTGCGTTTATAGCAGGTGTCATATTTCATAATTATATTACAAACAAAGCACACTCGTGCTCCATATATACCGACAATGATATCCCAGGCCTACTTGTAACACATTTGAAGTCAATTGTGCGATACTTTAGCGGTGAATGGGCAGCTAAAGCTGTGCGCAGTTATTTGCTAAATATCAATGCGTTGGCTGAGCGCACAAAGGTGTTTCTGGATGCGTGTGAACGTCGTGGATCACATGAGCTTGTGGCCGCGATTGAACACGACCTTGTGCCAAAAGAGCCAACCCTGGCAAAATATGTAAGTGCCTACAAAGCCTTACGTATGCCATCACCGGCACCAGCAGCTATGCCAACAGCCATCCCATATGCAACACCGGCTATAACATGCCCACATTGTCGCAATGCCATGTTTGCTCCACCTGCAACCCAATATCTCAAGTGCCCTTATTGTCATAACACACTGTGCCTATATTGATCGTAAAGCCGCAGCCGCATCCAGTGGTTCCAACAGATTTGTCAACTTCTCAATGAGCGGCTTGTATTTTTCATAATCCAAGCCTTGATCGTAAACAGTGTACAAAAGCATCATGCCTACCGCAAATACATCAAAACTGTGTGCGTATTTTTTGTAGAGTGCCTCGCGATCTTTTTCGGCCAGCAACACCGCATCAAACTGTGTTTTAATACGCGTAATCTGTTCCAAAAATAGCGGCTTCAACAATATATTCCGTTTACCAACTAATGCGCGCCCTTCCATCCATAATTTTGATGCTAGTGCGGGCTTTCCAAGTGTATACCAACGTAATGGGCTTGTTGTAAATGGGCTCCCCTGTGTTTTAATACTGTATTTCATAACGGTTGCATTTCCCCAGTCTATTAATTTGTATTTTTCGCCACAAAGCACAACATTGTCTAACTTAATATCGTTATGAGCCATGTTTGCGATCTGTAGAACCTGTAGGCTTTCTAACACATCGCGCACAAGTGCGGTCGGTTCCACTGTAAACTTGTTTACACACTTGTGTCCAAACACAATATATAGTGGTTCACCGCTAGCAAACTCTACGACTGCACCAGTGATTTCATAACTGCGAAAACCGACCACAGGCGCAATTGTAAGAAACTCAGACGCCTTTTTGCCATACGCCTTTATAATGCGGTTATTTGCTTCTAACTCTTCATCCAATTTGGACTGAAGTGACTTTTGTCCAAAGCCATGGCCCGGTTTAAAGGTTTTTGCGATTACATTGCGCAATCCACGCACCCAATCAATCCAAGTTGTAATGTCATCCTTCGCTAATTCATATTTGCCTGTTGGTGTGTACAGAGTTACTTGGGATGGCGACTTGCGTTCCAACAGATCACATAGCGATTCGCCGTTGCCGCATCCGGCATCGTAGGTTTTTCCATGTGCGCCTTCCCCTAATACCGCACCACCACTGTGCTGGCGGCGCGTTTTTCCACCATGCTCAATGCGACGTCGCAGTGGGATATTTTTCCGTGTCTTAACTCCCATTCTATACATAGTCTATAAATAGAATGGGAGCCTGCTGCTGCAGGCGTCAGCAAAGTAAAGAACCATTGTTAGAAACTGAACCAATATTAGTATTTACAATTGTATCACCAATGGTGGAACATAATCGCAAGTTTGCGTCACGCCTTAGAGCATCCGATCAAAAAAATGCGCAAGTCACCAAGATTAGACACCATGAGTCGGGCGATGTGCCGGAATCATGTATTTAATATACCAATCGTGTGTCAAATTGCCAAGAATCGGTGACATTTGCCCGTGAACCATTGTTTTAGGATCCGTATTTATGCGTCGCGATGTCGGTGCGGATGCCATTAGTGCGTCAATATAAGAGCAAAGGGCATCATAGGATTCAACAACGTCAATAATTGTTTCATGACCGTTTAGCAAATCATACCGAATTAAAATCCACATATTTATATTAACATGATGTAAGAAGTTTAAGCCAAACGCAGCATGGCAATACAGCTTGAACGCACACCCGCTTCAGGCCAATTGAAAATAGTATTGTCAAATACATTGGCTTCACGCATTGTTGCGAATAAACATCACGGGTCTCCTATCTGGAATTTTATACCAAACTATCATGTGCGATTTATCAAGTTGTTTGAATCTATTTTTGGGTTGGGTTTCAAATATTATGATTCTGGATTTTACAGCATTAATTTAAATGTTTTACTCTTTTTCTTAAACATAAACGGTCAATACATTATTCAAATTTCAACAGAATATAATGAGAATGATGATGAATTCTACGTATTAACACTGCTTGAGTCCGTTTTGAAAAATTGAAAAAAAGCGGCTAGCAGTAATGTGTGCGTGAACCATGGACACGAAACTTCCTGAGCTACCCAGCGTGTATAGCGCTGGGCAAATGTTTCCATATCCTGAAGGTGCACTCTTTGAATTTAAGGAATCCCATGTGTCCACAGACTTGAAAAAAATCCATGAAACTATCTGCGCATTCCTTAACGTATCAGGTGGATATATGATATTTGGAGTGAAAGATTCAGGTGAAATCTGTGGGATTAGCAGGTCTGGCGTGGATAAACTTTTGCTACGATCGGACGAAATTATTCATCAAAGGCGGATCCTGCATGCGGAAACAGGCATTGGAATAACACCTGAAATTATTAGCAGCTGGGCAGTGAAGCTTAGCAACATTGATAAATATCTTGTGATTATACGTGCGTTGCGTTGCGACTCAACCTCTATGTACAGATTAAGTACTGGTGAAAAAATGTTTCGGCTTAGCGCTAGCAATTACAGATCAGCTGCTGCGGGGCGCACACATAGCGTGTTGGCGCTTCAGGAAGAGAATGATCTGCTTCAGGAAAATATTCAGAAGCTTGTGGACACGGTGCACGCAAAAAATAAAGAGTTTATGAAACATAATAAAGTCATGCGCCAGGCAGAACAGGAAAATAATTCATTGGCAAACCAACTGCGACATGTATCACGACTGCTTCATGATTCTGAAATTAGTCGCATGAAGCAAACCGAGTTCATAAGTAGTTTGAAAAGCAAATATGAACAAAGTATAAAGGAACTGCACGATAAAATACTAGCTGAAAAAGCGTGTGCTGAAGCTGCTTTGCAAACTAAAGGCGGTCTTTGTGGATATTTAACACGTTTGCTATGTTAGCATTATATTGCTGGTGTTTTTTTAGTCTTGTAATGGGCACAGCTCAGGCTGTGCATGTGTATTATGCTAAAGACATACTTATCGCAATTGGTGCCACTCTTTTCTTAATTAATTTTTGTGTATTGTTAGCACGAATCATACACTATCATATGACACCTGTGGCAAAGCCTTCAAATTTAAATACAAATCCAATACTAGTTATACAAGGGACCCCTGTGGAACCATGAATACATTTTATCATAATTCAAAATTCGCCTTGAAACTAGACAAAAGTCAAATACCAGATGCTGGGTTAGGTGTATACACATTGGAACAAATACCCGCTGGAGCACTCATTGATGAATATTGTGGTCATAAGCAAGACTGTGGTGGCAATTATGCGCTTCAGATTAGAAAAGGATTGTTTATAAATGCTGATGTATGGCCTCGTTGTTACATGGGTATTCTTAATGACTGCACATTTATAGCACCGAAATACAAACGGAAAAAGGGTCGTCGGATTGATATAACCCCAGCCGCCTATTATGATTCAGCCGGTAATATATTAAAGCCAAATTGTGAATTTCGTGTGTGCGAAGTTGAAAAAAAAGGGTGGGTGTATGCGTCAACTGACATACCTGCCGGTTCTGAACTTTTTGTAGAATATGGTGATGAATATTGGAAATAGTTGCCCATACTAGAATGGCATCCAGTAGCGGCAAACTTACATTTGCGCAAAGGTTGGAGAAAAAGAGAGGCCAAGACCCTTATCACCACATTATGATCTGTGGTTCATCATTTCATGGATTAGCCACTACCCTTGAGATATTTGCCACAAGCAATAAAATTGCGGAAGGGCTTGCGCAGATTGACACATGCATAGCTGCTAGAAGGCGGGAAATTGAAAAGAGTATTAAACCAGATCCAGCACATAATGATGCAATTGAGCAATTAATTGCGTTGTATCGTGCTTATGCCAGATTAATGTATAAAGACCCAGAAATACTCAAAAAAGCAATGATCCGCTATGACGATGAACATCATAGGTTTGAAGTAGGTCGTTCATTAGCTGGAGTATTTGCAGAGTTCACTGCTGGCGGGGGTAAAAAAACCCGTAAAGCACGTTGTCGCAAGGCTAGGAAAACCCGGCGCATCTAAACACCTAGCGCATAAATTCAGTAAAATGCTGCGCACAGCTTTAATAGGCACGGTTAATGTATTACAAACGGAACAACAAAAACCATCGGTCGTTGTTGTTGGTTACGGTTGGGCAGGTCGTGCTTTTTCCACACATATAGACAAAGATAAATACAATCTTACAATTGCATCACGCACTGGATTTGTGAATACACCGCTTCTTGTGGATTCAGAAGCAATGGTGCGGGCTAAAAAAGCACTGCCTAAAACTGCTTTCAAAACAACTGTGCTCGCAATTGATGCGGGTAAAAAAAGCATTACAACGACAAATGGCACAATCCCCTACGATTATTTAGTTGTGGCATGTGGTTCTGAACCACAAACATTTAATGTGCCTGGTGTGTTAGAAAATGCGTACTTATTTAAAACTGCTGAGCACGCTAAACAATTTTGGTCAGCAACCTATGACCGCCTTGTCATTATTGGCGGTGGTGCTGTAGGCATTGAATTGGCATTTAGTGTGCGGCAGAAGTTCCCACATGTTCATATTATGATTATTGAGGCAGCGCCGCAAATGTTGGCGCCATTCTCAAAGGAAGCGCGTTCTTTAGCGGAATCGCAATTGATCGCGCATAAAATTCAATTTATGAAAGGCGTGGCTGTGAATGAAGTGCTAGCGGATGGTGTACGCTCCGCCGATATTCATATACCGGCGAACACCGTTGTGTGGGCCGCTGGCATTAAATATCCACCATGGCTTCCATTTTCACGACCAAGTTCACCCTATTTGTCTGTGTCCGAGTCTATTTATGCGCTAGGAGATATTGTGGGACCTCCAAGTGCGCAAAATGCCGTTCAGCAGGGCAAATATTTAGCGCGTCGTTTTAACGCGGGCATTCAGGCCACGACTGAGGGCGAGCAATACAAATATAATGAATACGCAAAAATACTACATTGCGGTGATAAGATCGTTGTTGATTCAAGATGGGGTGCGTTTACTGTTCCGTCGTGGTGGACTCCAGTGCTACGGCTGTTTTATGGATGGTAGGTCTAGTTTATTTTTCCAAATCCGGCAAATATTTCCAGCAAATCAAACGGATCAGGTTGTTTTGTGTCTGTTTGCTTCAAAGCAGCATTTTCAGCCCTGAGCGCTTCAATCGTAGCCTGCAGTGATTCAATAGATGGCTGTTCTGGAGCTGGTGACGGTGGTAACAGTGGTGGACCAGACCAGTCAATTGTCACAGTGTATTTTTCAGTGAACCTGGCATCAGCGGTTGTTTCACATTCACCGCTAATTACACTATCTGGAAATATTTTTTCCAGTTCTGTCAAACACAGCCCGACGCAGGTTTCATTATCACACAAGTGTGTATTCCATGGAACTTTCGTTCCACCAATATAAATATCGGATCCGTTAATTAATTCTTTGCCATAGCGAGCACGAAGACGTTGAAGTTCCATTTCAGTGTGCTGCGGTATAACATAAAACTGTAGCTTTGTCTGACCCTTTTTGGCAGCATCAAGCACAGCACCCTTTACTGTCTCACAGATCCCGTAAATAGAATCGCGTAGCATCTTAGCATCGTGTGCGGCCTTCATTCCCCGCAGCTCAGCAGAAGTAAAAGACGATTGATTATTGGACATTTTGTAGGAAATCACAGGACTCCAAAAAGCGTTAAAACAATTTTCAATTTTTTTAGACCCATGAATATTAAAAATGAGAACAAAGTGCTCGTTTTTAACCGTATAATGTTTAGAAAATCCACAAGTTTACTGGCTAATGGCAGATGCTGTTGCACCAATCTGGAAAAAGTTTGTGCCATCACTCACAAAACTAAACACATAGTTTGTGCCTGATCCCATCACCTGAACACCAGC
>JACCDW011422028.1_pt1 | contig 13087 bp, 10 predicted proteins | sample 7449781 | NCBI WGS metagenome assembly JACCDW01 (sample SAMN15323449, study PRJNA562643) | freshwater metagenome | isolation source: river surface water | place: USA:Blue River Watershed | collected 2017-08-18 | reverse complement strand
GTGGTCGGATTGAGGGGCATCCCGCCTATGCCGCCGTCTGCATTCCAAGGCTTTTGCCATGGTGCAGTGCCTGCTTCGATTTGGCGGATCAGTTCACTGGCGACAACTTCATGAAAGGGCTGCTTTTCTGATGCAGTGCGCGAGAACTGCGCTTGGCGGTCAACGGGAAAAATGACCTGGTCGCGGGTGTTCTCGTGCAAGCCGGTGGCCACATGGGCCACAACGCTTCGCAGCTCGTCGAGCTGAACAATGCGTGGGCCTGCAAGTCCCAATTGCCGCAACGTCTGCGTTGCTTCAAAAACTTCGGCAGGGAAAGTGGCGAGTTCTTCGGCAAGGGTGCAGTACAGCTCCTCTGCACGCTTGAGATCGGGTTGATCTGCATAGTTGTGGGAGACCCGTGCCCACAACTCATCAATGCCCGGCTCCTGCCAGGACAGCAAAATGGATTCTAGGACTGCTCGTTTTTCTTGCGCTGTGCACGTATTGAGTCCGAAATGCCCCGCAATCTCGTGATGGAGGCATCGTCCAAAGTCGATCTCGTCACGAAAGCTGGAATAGGCAAAATCGCATCGTCCTCGATAAGTCGCAGACCGTTCCTGATCACCACGGGTGGCAGGTACGTATCCTCCTGAGATGAGTCCAACATTTGCGCGGGTTGCGTTTGGGCCATAAAGTTCCTCTTGGGTTGCGCGGATTCTAAAATCAATGTTAGCAGCGACCGGGTAAATCGCACAGAATTCATTGAGCAATAACAAGGTCCGCTCGAGCGTGAGCGGGCCAGGCACTTGGCCAGAGTCGTCAATCACGTTGGTCTGATCGCTCATGACTCAGTGCTTTCCTGCCCATTTGCATCCAGATCGTCATCGCCGATGGCGTCCTCCTTAAAGGCCCCCAGTTGTTCAGCTTGAGCGGGTGTGAATTCGACCGGCTCACCAGATTGAGCGGCGGCAAGCTTTTCCAGCAAATCCATGCCTGTCATGTTTTCGATCAAGGCCAGCTCCTCGTGTGCCAGTCGTTCGATGACCTGGCTCAGGTTGTGTTGAAACTCCAGTGCGTTTGTGGCTGGTCGTATGGCCTCTTGCGCTGCCAGTGCTTGGGCCAGTTTCTGGGTGGCTGCTGCATGCACCTGCACACGCCATGAGGCGTCCGTTTCGCCTTTGCTGTTGTCTTCAAATGGAGACATGGCGTTTTTCTCCCATAAAGTCCTGCATAAAAAGTGTCTTGAGCACATGAGACTTGACCTCATCTGCCGTAGAAAACGCGCTCCAGTCAGCCAGATCAAGAGCCAACTTGCGTGCGGCAGTGGCCACCAAAGGGTCCATGGGTGTTTGCACGGGCTTGGGCTGCAAGAGCAAGGCGCTCCCGCCTTGGTCGGTGTCACTGGCGCTGTTGATATCGCTGTCGCTGACAAGGTTCTGACCAGCACCAAGATCAATCAAAAGTGCACCAACGGGGATGGCCAGCTCACCATCCAGCCGCGCTTGATCCAGTTGATCCTTGGTGGGCAGTGCATTACCCAGTGCTCGTAAGCTGGGGGAGACTTGCTTGAGTCGATCAACAAAGACCGGGTCGGCGTAATACAAAATCTTGTCGGCCAGAATGGGCCGAATGCCTTTTTTGTCTACGATCTCGTGCGCAAAATCCAATTGCTGAAGCTCTTGGGGCAGCATCAGTGCCCGGCGCTGATCCGAGGTGTTCTCGCCCGCTGTCCCGTTGCCGTTCACGGTTACAACACTGGCACTTCGGCTCGATGAGGTGGACGTCGACTTGGTGGTGTACGTACCCAACATCTCTGAGACCTCTTTGGCCTCTTGGTGATCGCCCGGAGCGAATGCCACTTTCACTTCGTGGTTGACGATCAGGTTGCGTGCGTCAGCCTGCGAATACAGGCCATCGCCTTGAAGTTGCGACTTGCTCTGCACAATCGTCAAGAGTCTTAAGTTGTACCCTGCAACAAATGAGACCGCTTTGACCAAAATGGCGATGCGACCGAAAGCGGTGAACTCGTCGTTGACCAGCAAGCACTCGTAGCGCAAGGTCTTGTCGTTTTCCGGCAAGACCTCGGTGTTCAGGGCGATGGCTTGCGTGAAAAAAAGGTTGGTCAGGCGTTCGGCCTGGACTAGGCGGTTGGGGGTGATGCCAAAGTAGATAGAAACGCGTTTCCTGCGAACATCCGAAAGCTTGAAATCACTGCGCGATGTGGCTGCATCAACCAAGGGATTGGCAAACATGAGCAGTGGCGCATCAAAGCTGGCCTTGATGTTGCCAAAGGTCTCATCTGGATTCGAGAGCATCCGGTTCAAGGAATCACGGCATTGGCGACTCAAGTTTTTGTGCAAATCCAGCATTTCCACCAGGTGTTCACGCAGTGGCTTGTCGTAGCCCGAGCCTTGGCGAAACACTTCGGCCATCGTGCAGCGAGGGTGCTTTGTTTCCAGCAACAACAAGGTCAAGCCAAAAAACAGGTTTTGGGCTTGTTGAGTGAAAAATGGGTTTTTGTCGCCAGCGCGGTCTGGGTAGAAGATCTGGGCAATCTGAAGAACGTCGCCACCCATCAGGACCGGGTCGCGCCGAACTTCGTCCAGTGGATTCCAGCAGTGGGTTTTGCGGTCGGAGGCAAATGGATTGAAAAGAAAAACCGCTTGCCTGAGAACCCGTTGGCGGTAGGCGCTGGTGGTGTTGAAGTTTTCCAGTTTGGTGTCCATGCAAATGACGGAGCCCATCCAATTGAGCAAATTGGGGATCACCATGCTCACGCCTTTACCGCCACGAGTGGGCGCAGCCAGAAGCACAAAATATTGACCACCCAGCACCAAGAATTTGCCAAGAAACTTACCAATCAAAACGCCGTGCTCTGCAAACAGGCCCGCTTTTTTGACTTCCCGCTGGCTGGCGAACCTGGCATTGCCGTGCAGGGCGCGTCGATCTTTGTAAATCTCAAAAAGAGATGTCGCCCACAGGGTGACCAGGACGAAGGCGCATGCCATCTTTGTCCTTGCAAAGCTGGGCTCGGCCGCAAAAATTTGCCAGTACTGGTAGACCTGCTCTGGCTCAATGGGATAAATGGGTCCGCGATTGAAGAGAACGTGGCTCCATGGGCTCAAATACAGCCACGCAACGACCATCAGCGCCAGAGCGAGCGCTGCGGTAACGTGTTGAGCGGGGCTGATCTTGTTCATGCCAAGGCCTTGAACTTCTGGGCTGGATTGAAGCTGACCTGCGTGACATAACGGTCTACGCCAACCACTTGGCCATCGTGATCTTCAATGCGCTCGGCTGTGATGTGCACAATGATGTCGATGGTCATACTCACCAAGCGCTTGAGGGCCTCGTCGGTGAACATGGCTGCGTCGGGGTGTTCTTTGCTCATGAACACGTAGCGTTGTGATGCCAGCTCGCAACTTTCTGCATGAAAGCTGGTGATGGAGCCGCTGTGTCCAGCCGTCATCAGCTTGAGGAAATCAAAGGCTTCTGAGCCGCGCAGCTCAGCCAGCAGCACACGATCGGGCTTGAGACGCATGCAAGCACCAATGAGATCGGCCGGACTCACCTTGGCCACGCCTTGTGAACCCTTGGAGTAGAGCAAATGGCTGGCGTTAGGGTGTTTGGGCAGGAACAATTCCCGAACGTCTTCGATCGTGATGATCCGTTCGTGCTCCGCGATGTACTGGCAAATAGCCTTCATTAAGGTGGTTTTGCCGGAGCCTGTATCGCCGACAACGGCGATGTTTTTCTTCCCACGAACAGCAGCGATCAAAAAGCCCATCAATTCCCGTTGGCTCAACAGCTTCTGCAGCCGTTCGTCCAGTTTGCCCAGCGTAGGTGCGGGTTGGGATGGCTCACTGCCTAAGTTATTCCAGATGAACCGGTCAAAAACTTTGTCCTGAACGTAGGATTCCAACGTCCGGACGGATGTGCCTGGAATGCGAATGCACATGGAAATCAAGCCTCTTTCCACGGCTGGTGGAACCACGAATTGAATCCGCTGGCCAGCGGGCAAAGTGGCAGACAACAGGGGGGCGCGTTCGCTGATGTCCTGATTGGCATAGATGGCGACCACATTTGCGAACTCCAGGCAGCGCTTCATACTGAACTCGGGCAACTCCAGGCGGTGCCAAGCTCCGTTTTGTTCGATGAATGCCTCGCCTGGACGCACCATGGCGAACTCTGTTGCGCCGGGATAGTTCTCCAAAATGGCGTCAATCGGCTCCATCATTTGCGTCACGGCCGCATCCATGCGCAAGGTGTTGCCCGAAGTGACAGATGAGATTGGGCTGTTCATGGTGATGCTTATTGCGCCCGTTGAACAGGCGTGACTTGATAAATCCCCGAGAAATCCAGATCTCGGGCCACGTAGATGGAGATACGCTCACCTTGGTGTGCATAGACCACCGGTTTGATGTTCATGGACTGCGACAGCACCTTTTCTGCCAAGCTGGTGCTCGTGCTGATCGAGTTTTGATACAAGGCTGAACCCGTAGCCGTGTTGGCCGCAGCCGTGCCTCCTGCGGTGGATGCGGCACTGGCTGCCAAAAAGTCTTTGAAGATCGACAGCATGTAGGCGCTTCCAATCCTCTCGAACCATCGGTTGTCCACAATGCCGTCGATCCCGGCTGCACCAAGAGCATCGGTTGAGGGCGAGGCAATGTCGATCGTGATGCCGCCTGGCTTGCGCACGCGGGACCACAAAACATAAACACGCCGCTGGCCCGGTTGCCCCACGGCGGTGTACTCGCCTTGGATTTCGCTCATGCGCTCGATTAGCAAAACCTTGCCATTGGCGCTGTAAATGTTTTCGCCCACGATGCAGCTGGTGAAGCCGGAGATCTCAGTGACCACGCGTGTGGTCATGGCGCAATTGATCGCATCCCCCTTGGGGATGGTCAAGTTGGGATCAAAAGTGCGCATGGCCAACGCCTTGGGCGTGGACGTCGGGCTGAGCAATCCCCCCATGGCACCTTGCGGGTTGCCTGAGCTGTTGGCGTGATTGCGGGCCAGGATTGGATGCACAGCGCTTGCACCTGGCGTCGGTCCCGCTGGCGTCATGAGTCGCTTCAGGCGTGCCTCAAGCTCGCTAGATGAAACAGGAGGCGGCGGGAACGGGGCCATGGCGGGCATGCTGGATGCTGCTGTCGGAACACCAAATGAGTTTGGTTTTTTAGAGCCCAAAGAGGTATCCCCTGAGTAGCGGTCTACAGGGGCTGGTGCAATTTGTCCTGCGGTCGATGTGCCTGGGGCTGGAATCCCGGAGTACTGCGCGGGGGCGGGTATTGTTGAGGCCGTTGTCTGAGCCGAGGGGACACGGTTTGCACTGAGCATGATCCCTTTGCAGTCCACCATCACAGCTTGGCCTTGCGCATCACGCACCCCTTGACCCGAACGTTTGTCAATCAAGGCAGTGGCCGGGCATGCCGCATCTACCTGTTTTTTTGAGTTGCTTGCTTGTGGCGATTTATCTCCGGTCGAGGGAAGGGGGTGTGGCTCGCTGGTGGCCAAGGGATTGCTATCCAGAGGGGTATTGGCATCAGGAAGGCGAGGGCGGTTGGCACTCTGGGTTCCTTCAGATGGAGAGGCCGCCACATCGGTTTTTGTATTGCGCAACGGCGAGCTGAATTTGGAAGTTAACCAGCTTTTGCCGAACATAAATGCGACGCTGAGCACGGCGGCTGCGATAACCGCAAAGAAAATCACTTTTTTGAGCGGGAAGCGCGTGGCTGTGTGGCCAATTGCGTTGATGTCTGCTGGCTGCGTGCCCTCGTCCAAATCTATTTGATGTGGTGTTGCCGGTGACGCTGAAGGATTAGGTGTGATCTGGTTCACGGCTTGGCCTCCCGCTTGAGCGTAGGCGTGGTAGTGCCGTTATGGGTTTCAATGCCTTCGGGATCGAACTTGTCGTTGATGATTTCGGCCACTAGATCACCCAGTCTCAGAGTGAAAGCTCGTGCCACACGGCGCATGACCAGGTAGTCGCTTTCAACACCAGCGTCTGGGGCTTGAGGATCTGCCAGCAAACGCTCGGCATGAAAAGCCACCCGAATTTCCTCGCCATTCGCATCGACCGCAAAAACCGCAGGAACTTCACTGGCCTTGGGGAATTTCAGGTAGGTGAACCGGCCATCGTCAAAAATGATGCTGGGCAAAATGCTGCGGGCATTGCCCTGCGCCCTGACCGAATAGGCCACGTTGCGCACGCTGGGCTTGGCCAGTTCCTGCCGTTTGGAAAGCGATCGGAGGACAGGGTTTGTAGTGTTGACAGATGCATCGCTCTCCCCGCTCTTGAGATCGTCGGCAGGCGCAGTGATTGCGTCGGAGGCTGGGGAAGGCAGACGCACGTGGGCTGCAGGTGGTGTCGGCATGGGGTAGCGGAAAACCACCCTGTACAGCACCGATTTGGATTTTTCTGCCCCTGGCATGGCGTGCAGCGCAAAACTGTAATCCCGCTTATCGGTGCTTACTTCCAGATTTAATTGTGTCGCTCCTTTTCGGGGTTTGACGGTAATTTGGTTTTGTCCAATATCTGCTCTCACGCACCACTCGTTCAGAGGGTCATCACAAGCTGCAGGAAACCCAGTGTCCGGGTGACGCGATATTTTTTCATCTTCGCCCAAAATGATGCGCGTGATCACCCCAAGAGCTGTGGGTATGACGACCACATCGAAGGCCTGGTAGTCAACGAAGCCGATTCGGCGATCGGCAGGGCTGAGGATGGGCAGTGTTGCGGAACTCGCATGCGAGGCCGCCATCAGCGCACAGCCCATGAGCAGACCTAGAACCATGCCAGAGTTGGTGCTGGGCTTCATTGCGCTTGTAGCTCCTGCGTAGTGCGGTAGGCCATCACAGCAAAACCCATAGGATTGACCAACAGGTCTTTGGTGCTCCAATTGGTGGGAGCTACCCAGTCAAATGCGACATCAGCGACATAGGTTTTGACGCTTTCTGGCTCGCGCATGCCAGCACGCCATGTGATTTTTTGGAAGCGAACGGTTCCTCTCCCCAACGTCCCAGGAGTAACTTGGACACTCAATATATTGATGCGCTCTTCGACGGATTCTTTGAGCAGCTCCGCTTTATTGGTCGGGCCTTTGTAGGGCAATGAGTACTCTTGCTCAACGGGAGGCGTGCTGGTCGCCACGATAAAGTCATAGTCTTCTTGTTGCAGTCGGTACACATAGCGTTCTCGAGCAGAGACATACCGGCCAAGCCAATAGCGGGCAACGGTCTCGTTCGTTGTGATGCTGGCCCGGTCGTTGACAACCACAGCTTGAGTCGCACCGGTTTCCTTGTCTACGTATACGTGGTACGGAATCGTTTGCTTGAGTGGTGTGATCAACAGAACAGCGCCTACGGCCATGGCCGCAATCACAGCAAAAACGACGACCAAAGCCCATGCCATGCGTTCGCTTTTGTAGCTCCTCTGAGCAATATCGACCTCAAAGCTGAGTGCGTCAATGTCGGGTTTGACCAATGATTTGGGAGATTTTTTGCGTCCGAACATGGGGGTTCCTTTTCAGCGGCTGGAGGTGGCGTTGGTGCCAGTTCCATACAACATCCGTTGCTTGTGGGCGAGGTCAATGGCCCGTCCTTGCATCTCAACTTGCGATTTCAACCACTCGGCTTCTTTCGCTTCGTTGGTGGCCATGACCTGTTCAGACTGAATCCGGGCGCTGAGTTCCTGAATTCCTTTGGCATCCTGGGTGCTGTTGATTTGGCGCATCAAGTCCTGAATTTGGCTGGCACGCGTTTGCATGGAACGGTTCAAGGTTCCAAAGTTCTGAAGGGCCAAGTTGTTGAGGTCATCGTGGTTCTGGGCTGAACCCAATTGCCGCCCGATATCCGGTGGCAACACAGTGGAAGTAATCGAATTGGAGACTTGACCCAATTGCCGGGAGCCACTTGAGTTCTGAATCAGTAGCTGCTGCTGTTGCAGGCTTTGGATCATTTGCTGGTACTGACCTTCCCAGGCTCTGACTTGTTCAATGGCTTGAACAATGGCGGCGACATCAATAACCGGAATGCCTTGTGCATGGACTGGTGAAACGATGTTGAAGGCCAGAGTGGTGACGGCCAGCATTTTTTTTGCTGCGCGTTGAATTGGGTTTTGGGTTTTTGCTTGCATCATTTCCTCTTGGATAAGGCATCAAGAACATTGCGGGTGGTCTGGCCTGCGGCGCGTCCGGCCGTGTAAGGCTTGGGCGTGTTCTGTTGAGTTGAGTTAGGCGCAGCTGGCTGTGGTGGCTGTGGTGGCTGTCCCATGCGACCTTTCATGTTGGTGTACATGTTGCCGATTGCTCCCAACCAATTGCCGCCGTCCATGGCCACGCCACCGCCAGCTAACTGAGCGCCCATTTGCGATGCTTTGAGTGCTGTCAGCCCGAGGCCTATGGATGCCACCAGTGCACCAATCGTTCGGTTGAGTACCTCAATGGCGCCCAAGTCGCTAGCGAATGCATCGTCAATGATGTTTTTCATGATGATGGGAACGATGGAGCAAATGCCCGCGACAATGACCAAAGTTAGAGCGTTGCCCAGTGCGCCCGATAACCAGGAGTTGAAGTAAGAGCGCGTCTGAGGAAACATGGCCAACATGATGAAAAACGGCCCAATCGCCATATAAATGGCCAAGGCCACTTTGGACAGCAGAATGGGAATCAGGCACAAGGTCACGATGACAACTTCTGATAAACCCATAAAAAGGTTTGCCAAGAAATAGGTCAAGTCAGGAAAGCCATACCAGGTGGCATGCTTGATTGCTAGATATGCAAACACCGTATCCGCTGGATAGCATTTGTCTGCGCCAGGCGGAGTGACGCATTCAGCAAAAATGGCATCAATCAGCGCGCCCGGACTTTGGGCCGCTCCCCCTGACATGCGCGATGTCAAGTCAGAAACAAGGGCTTGCGACACCTCAATGACGTATGTTTGATAGTTCCCAAACGTTAAGATCACCATGGCTATCAAAAGCATGCTGACCACATCCTTTGTGATCTTGCTCATCGGTTCGGTCACATCGCCGCGCATGGCTGCAAAGCCAAAGAACATCCAGTAAACAGAGGTCAATGCGACGGCCAATCCGAACGCGTATACGGTCATAGCCTGGCTGGTGGCTGTCACGTAGGTGGCGAGTGCCGTATCCAGCTGTCTTTCGATGTAAGTTGCCATGCCCATGGTCAAGCCACTCCGCCGTTGAAATTGGCCAGCGCTGGCGTTTTCGCCAAGTTGGCGCGTTTTCTGCCTTGGCGCTTTTGCTGCACTGCTTCCAAAAACAAGGGTTCCCACGCACTGGAGTCATCGCCCACTGCGGCCCGAATTTCATCCAGTATTTCGACGGTTTCCATATCTCCGCTGAGCACCGCAATGACATCGTCCATGCCTGTCAGATCGAACCGGACAATCGCGCTTTTGCCTTCTTGCTTAATCAAAGCTGCTCGTGAGTCCACGGGGAGTATTCGAAGAAGTTCAAATTCAGCTTCTGAGAGACCAAACCCTCCCACGTAATCCGAATGATTGGCTAGCGGATTGGGCAAGAAGATGCCTGTGACGTGCTGTTGAACAGCTGTTTTGGCCAAGTCGGTTGACAGAACATCATCCGGTTGTTGTGTCGTCATCAGCACAAAGCCCGATTCTTTCCGGATGGTTTTGAGCTTTTTTCGAACAAATTCTTCAAAGACCGGATTTCCCAGTAGGGCCCAGAACTCTTCCATGAACAGGGCAATGGGGCGACCGTCGATGAGGTCCTCGAAAGAATGAAGCAAACACATGGTGAAGACCGGGCAAACCTGTGCGTCGCTGATGAAGTCTGTGTAATCAAAACCCCAGATTTCTCCTTCTGCGAAATTCAGGCTGTCTTGCGGGTTGTCCAGCACCCAAGCCAGATCACCATCTCCGATCCAGCGATCCAGTCGTGCTCGCAATGAGTTGTGCTCAACATTGGGCAGGTGCTGCGCAAGAAGGCCCAGACGCCTTGTCTCAACCCTTGCTCCAAATACTGCGTCGATGGCATGGCTGAGTCTGTTTTGTTCGTCGGCGTTCAACTCAGCGCCACCGCTGGACGTGATGCACTGTGTGACCAGTTGCCTGCAAAAAGCACGGGTTTTGGGTGAATCTGTCCACTGAAACGGGTTGATGCCTGTTGCGGCTCCACGTTCAAACGTTTTGTAGGTGCCCCCCATCCGACGGACCGTGATGTCTGCGCTTCGGTTCATGTCCAACAAGAACACCCGGCAGCCGTATTTGTTGAGCTGTGCCATCAAATACATTTCCAGTGTGGTTTTACCTACACCGGTTTTGCCAAACAAGCACGCGTTGGCGGGTAGCTTGGCATCTGTGCTGTCGTGGTCTTCGGGTGAACAGTGGAAGTTAAAAAAGAACGGCTGGCCGCTTGGGCTGTCAAAGATGCAAAGAGCTTCGCCCCATGGATTGCCCAACTTCTTGCCAGCCATGAAGTTGTGTTGGGGGGCAAGGCTCACGAAGTTTTGTGATGTAAGCCAGGCCTCGCGGGTACGCCATTTCCAGTTCCCTGGCAATTGGAAAAACCATGCCGCTTCGGGCAGAACGGTTTGGACTTCTGATTTGAAGCCCTCTGCTTCAAGGGCAGCTGCGACCTCGGAGCGGTCTCGTTTGATGCCCTTGTCATCGAGGGAGTCGCTGAATACGGCAATGCTGTAGTGGTATTCACCGATCATCAGCTGGCCACTGTTGACCGCGTCAAAAAGGCTCTCGAACTCTTGCACCTCGGTAGCGCTGGACTCGTCTCCAGCGGTCAACTGACCGCGTTGCCTGCGCAATCGTGTCAGGGCAGGGCGATTAGCCAGGATAGAAAACGACTGCGTCTCAATGAATTGCTGATCTAAATAGAGGGTTTTTTCGAGCGACCTAGGACTGATCGTCTCAGGGTATTCCTTGATTTCCAGGGCGGTGACATACCGAATACGGTCGGGTAGCGTCAGCTGAAGAACGCCAGAGCGATCACCTGCCGTGATGCGTGTGGTGCACAGATAGTCGTTGATGCGCCTGTGGGTTACAGGCATCTCTTTCCAAAACCCGTTGGTCAGTAAGTGCAGGAAAGACAAAAATTCTGAGTACTCACGGCCATCTTTGGTGTAACGCAACAAGCGCCGGGTCTTGTACTTGCGAAGCGATGATTCGACACGAGCGCTCACATCGCTGAGGACATCTATCCCTTCGCGCTCGAGCGCAACCATCTGATCCAAAGAGCCGAACTGCAAGTTCTTGAAGGTGGCCATCTCGCCAGGGCGGTAGACCACTGTCAGGAACAGGGTGGTGCGCATCAACTTGATCTTGGACAGACGTTCGTTGTACTGCTTGGCAAGTTTTTGGCTGAACTCGTTTGTGAATTCATCTTGCAGTTGCTCATGCACCTGCATGCGAATCTTGTGTGTCCAAATGGCGAATGCGCCACCACTCAGGCTGGCCAGAAACTGGTGGAGGCTGCGGTTGTACTCGTCAATGCTTTCTTCGCTGCTGGTCTCAAAGGGCACGCCCTCGATCTCGAAGGTTGTTAGATAGCCATTGCCTCCTTTGAGCTTTACTACCCCTGGGGCGATTTCTGAAGAAAACGGAACAAAGTCGCCTAAGCATTTCTCTGCATTGGCGATGTTGCGCAATTGTTCGGGCGTGCGAGCCATGGACACATCTTTGTTCTTTGCCCGCTTGACGTAGCGGGGGAGGAGAGCCGGGGAGGTCAATCCCCGGCTCAAGGACATGGTCCACTGAGGAGATCAGCAAACCGTGCACTGGGGTCAACAGAGCACGGATGAACTTTGATCGTTTGTCAACAATTGCGCGACAAACAACTGTGCGACACCCCTCAAACAAATTTCAAGATATTGCCCACAGGGTTTAGGGCTAAATTTCCAATGAAATCAATGGCTTATGCTGAATTTGCGCAAATATTGAGCAATGTGGGGGCCATCTGAGCAGTGACTCAAAATGATGAGGAGGATGCCTTCTGTTTTGGGCATAAAAAAACCCGCAAAGCCAGTTGCCATGCGGGTTCCAAGAGAGTTGCTCGGTGCCGAGTGCTGCGTTTTTGAGCGCTTAAAAACAGCAGTCGAATTCCGAGAAAATTCATATTAGCATAAAAGTATCCACAAACAACTTGTTTTTTGTTGAGGTACAAATTTCAAGATATTTTTGAATACAAAATGCATGTACTGATTCCACTCACACAAAAAGAGGGGGGAGTTTTTTTGGTGCTTTCGAACCAGTCTCTGTAGTGCGGTTTTGAGCCCACCGACCTCGTCCTTCTGCGCGGTGAATGGTGTCCCTCATAAGCGACTCGCTGCACTCAAACATCTTTGCGAGTTGCTTTTGCTGAGCCCAACCCTCACGCCAAATTTTTGCGAGCTGCATGCCCTCGGCGGGGGTGAATGTGGGTTTTCGGCCCCAGGTTTGCCCCCTCGCTCTTGCTGCAATCTGGCCAGCCATACATCTTTCTCGAATGAGCTCGCGCTCGAATTCTGCAAAAACTCCCAACAGCTGGAGGAACATCCGTCCTTGAGGTGATCCGGTATCGATGGGCTCTGTGAGCGAGCGAAAGCCAACTCCTTTGGACTGGAGCTTTTCAAAAATGCGTATGAAATGGGACATGGATCTGGCTAATCGATCCAGCTTGTAAACAACAAGTGTGTCCCCCCTCTGCAGAACTTGGTCAAGCAACTTTTCAAGGACGGGTCTTTTTTTGATCGAACTCTGTTTTTCTTGGTAAACGGTTTCAACGCCCGATCGCTTGAAATGAGCCACCTGCACGGCCGTTGATTGTTCCAATGTGGAAACGCGTGCATATCCAATGTCTGCCATGATCAACCTACAAAGGCCATGACTATAGAACCAACGGTATGCAAAAATAATTGATTTACAGTACGCCTTATCATATGATATAAAGATAAAGAGCGATCAATTTGATGTATAGCTTGAAGATGAAATTTAGCCTTTGCCAGGTTACATCATTAAAATGGCCGGATGCTAGACGATCGTGCCAAGTTATTGCTCAAAGCGCTGGTGGAACGCTACATCGCCGACGGCCAACCCGTGGGCTCGCGCACGCTCTCCAAAGCCTCGGGCCTGG
>JACCDW011676590.1_pt1 | contig 13088 bp, 13 predicted proteins | sample 7449781 | NCBI WGS metagenome assembly JACCDW01 (sample SAMN15323449, study PRJNA562643) | freshwater metagenome | isolation source: river surface water | place: USA:Blue River Watershed | collected 2017-08-18 | reverse complement strand
TTCACTGTGACAGAGACTCAATACGGTGACGAGTTTGCTTTAAGTACCGACAGTGGATACATTAATGTGACACAATGGAATCAAACTGATGTAGAGCGTGTTTGGGTGACAATAAATGGATATAGAGTTCCTTCATCGAAACTACGTATGAATGACTATAATGAACTTAGCATCCTAAGTAGCATTGTGTCGGGAGATGAAATCATCATCACTAACATGATTCCTACAGCGTTACCCAACGAAGAATTGTACGTCAACTTCGTGAATAATATTAGTGAGGCATCAGTATATAGAGAAAATCCCAACAGTAGAACTTGGTTATCTCAACCTCTATATGACTTAAGCACTACTGTTTACCTTGCGGACGTTACATCCGTAACTAATCAAATAGTACAAGATGTGACTACTCCGGCAGCAGTTGATGGTAGCTATACAATTGGGTTAACCGCTCCAAGAAATCTAATTCTTTCGGTTCAAGTATATAACAATACTAAAGGTGATATAATTGATAATGAAAATTACTCAATTGTTATCGAAGATTTAGCTCCTGTTGTTAAGATCACAGCCGGAACTTATATTACTCCGGGAGACTCATTGACTATTACTACGTTAACTGGTGGAACTATTTTTGTTAATGGTGAACAAATTAACTTTGGGTCCGTTGATTTGGTCAACAACACTTTGGGCAACATTCAAAGAGGTGCGAACGGAACAGCAAAACAATTCTATATTCCAGAATATACGCAGGTATATGGATTGCTTGATGATAATAAGCTGAGAGATACTTATTATAATGAAGTATGGAATACAGCAGTGTATGATGATTTAGGAAACTTTGTAGAGTATCTACCTTTACAAATCAGTACTACAGCACCGGCATTATTCTTAAGATCGGATGCAGATGAATGATAAATAAAGAAATGAATAATAAGTCAACTGTTATTGGATCAACTAAAAAACCTAGTGGTAGAAAACCAAATGAAAATGCTGGTTTTCACTTTTCTTCTAGTGTAAAGATTTACGATCCTAACACGCAACAAGTAATATTACATAAAAGAGGGGACGCTTAATGTCTTTAATTACATTATCTTATAAGGTTGAAGGCTTTTTGAAAATATACGACCCCAATTCAGGTGAAGTTTTTGTGGATAAGCACAACGCTATTAACTATGAAAACATGTCAGAAGCAATAGCAGACACATTAAGCAGTCGTGGTTACGGTGAAATTTATCAAATGGCGTTTGGTAATGGTGGTGCTAGTGTGGATGAAACAGGTGTCATCACCTATCTTCCACCTAATACAACAGGTCAAAATGCTGCGTTATATAACCAAACCTACGCAAAGATTGTAGACGATACTAGCGTATTCAATCTTGATCCTACTCGTAATAAGATGACAGTATTCCACACTACAGGAAGAACCTATACTGATATTCTTGTACAATGCTTGCTTGATTACGGTGAACCAGCAGGACAAGCCGCGTTTGATAACAGCACACAAACTGATAGTTCATATATTTTTGACGAGTTAGGTTTATTAGCAAATTATGGCACAGATAACAGTGGTAATGTTATTACTAGATTATTGACCCACGTTATCTTCCACCCGGTACAGAAATCTTTGAATAGACAGATTCAGATTGATTATACTGTACGAATTCAAAGCTTGACCAACTTGATAACAACATAAGATAAATAAAATTAACGGAGTGATTTTAAAATGGCATATACAATTGTAAAGAGTGATGGTGCAGTACTGACTACTATCGCCGATGGTACTATTAATACTACAAGTACCTCTTTAGGGTTGCCTGGACGTAACTATGCTGGTTATGGACAGACCTTAGACACTAACCAAGTTCACATGCTTGAAAATTTTGCCGATGGTACTCCGCCTGCTAATCCTCTAAGAGGTCAGCTTTGGTACAACACTAACGATTCAACTCTCTATATTTGCCCAACAGACGGTGAATCAAACGCATTAGCCTGGTTATCACTCACTTCAACCGCATCAGGTGGCACAACAACTTTTGGTGCTGTCACTGTTTCTGGCAACTTAGTAGCTAATAATATTCAAGCAACAAATAACTGTAACGCAAATGCCATCTCCACTTCCTATCTAGAAGTATCAGTACAAGCAAATATTGCAAGTTCAAACACTACATCAGCGACAATTGGTACATTAACTACAACCGCAATTACTACCGGTGCTCAAGCAAATAACGGTACATTGACCGGGGTATGGACTGCAAACGGGGCAGGAACCGCAAATGGCGTTGCTGGAACAAGTTTCTACGTAACTGGTGGAAATTTAGTAATCGCAAACACCTCTAGTCGCGGTCTCGTTGCTGATAATTTCTATTATGGTAATGGTTCACCAATCAGCTTTGCTGGTACATATAGCAACAGTAACGTGGCTAGCTATCTTCCTACATACAATGGTACTATCTTAACTACCACTACACAAGCAACAACAGTAACGACCGGCGCAAACACAACCGCAGGCACATTAACAGGTAACTGGACACTTTCGTCTGGATCAAGACTACAAGCTACTTACGCTGACTTGGCGGAACGTTTCGCAGCCGATGAAGAATATGCGCCAGGTACAGTTGTTCAACTCGGCGGAGAAAAAGAAATTACTGCGGTTCAATATGAATTATCAGAAGATATTTTCGGTGTTATTTCAAATACTGCTGCGTACTTGATGAACGCTGGTGCAGGAAATGACGTTACTCACCCTCCAGTTGCTGTATCGGGTCGTGTAGAAGTTAAGGTAGTAGGTAAGGTAGCTAAAGGTGATCGTTTAGTTAGTGCCGGCGAAGGACTTGCTCGTGCTGCTAAGAAAGATGAAGCTACTCCATTCAATACTATCGGCAGAGCATTAACAGACAAGACAGATGACGGCGTAGGATACGTTGAATCGTTTGTAGCAATTAAGTAAAAGGTTTATCGATGACATACGCACAATTTGGTACAGTTCAGGCCACAGACTTTAACACTCTCGTAGGGGGAAACCCAACTACCTCGTCAGGTACTTTAAACGCAGTATGGGCAACTGGCGGCAGTTCAACTGGCTATGGACAAACTGCTGTAGCTAATGTCAGCGCAGGACAGTCTGTTGCGGCAGCAAGTCAATGGGCTTCATTAGTAACTAATACTGCTAGCGCAGCAAGTCACCAAGGTTCAAGTATTACTTCTGTATCAACACCTGTAGCAGGTGGCACAATTACGTATGTTTCAGCAATTCCTACTAACTTGACAACTATCTATACAAACAGATTAAATGCTGCTAGCCAAGGTTCAACCTCAGCAAATACTGTAACTACTGCTAGTACTTGGAGTAGTATCGCAACTTGGACACACACCGCAACATTTGCTAATGGTGACGCAGCGAGATATTTCTTTAATTCGGGTGGTCAGCTTAAGATTACTATGAGTCACCCGGCCGGTACTGGTATTGATTTATTGCTCAATAACCTTGCAAGTAACGTCGGTACTGTATCAATGTCAGCCCCCTCATCAGGTACAATTACAATTTCAGGTGTGTCATATAACGGCATTACTAGAGTAGGCGGCGGAGGTAATGCTCCTACCATCTCACAAAACAGTGGCTATTATGCTATGACCACAAGTAATGCTAACGTGTATTATCAAACGGCAAGCACAGGCCCAGCAAGTTATCTAGGCACTAACATTAATATCTTTATTAAGAGCAACGGTACACAGGGCTCAAACAGTGACGCTGGTTCAGTTATCACAATATATACTGTATGGGACGAAATTCCAAATGGTCTCACAGTTTCAACTGGTTCTGCTGTTACTGTTACAGCACAGGCTCCTGAAACAACTTACCTTGCGAATAGCTGGGGAGCAATTACCCTAGCTGGTTCAGTTTCAGTAACTTAATTTTTTATCACAGTGGTATATCCATCTAAATACTCGTAGGAGTATAAGATGGATACCAAATCTTTAGTAATAGCGGCGAAGGCCCGCTTTAATCATAATTCAGCAAAAGCATATCTAAAAGAAAAGTATGATGCGAAGCTACTAGTAGCAGCGCAGGGAGGCTTGTGGAAGGCAGACCAACAAACTATCTCATTTTTAGAAGCATGTAACGTTACTAAACTAGTAATGATTGACACATTCGACAATCCAGTTGAAGTAATTCGTGATGAATTATTAGATAAGTTGACTGCAACTTACCATTCTGTCATGTATGAATGGCACACTGAATGGAAAGAGTTAGAAAGTAAAAGATGACTCGCGGCGTAATACTATTTGCCTTCAATAGTCCTAAATATAACTACTACGATATGGCATATTATACCGCACGTAGAGTACAGCATTTTCTAAACTTACCTGTTACTTTAGTAACTGACGAAGACTCATTGCCCAAAACTTATACTGATGAGGTTTGGGATAAAATTATTACTGTTACTCCTGACAAGAACAACTTTCGTGATTGGGGACTCTGGATCAATAAGGGCAGATATCAAGCTTACGATCTAAGTCCGTATGATGAAACTATTCTGTTAGACGTAGATTATGTAGTAAACAGTGACAAACTGCTTAAGATTTTTGATTTCTATGATGATTTTTGTTGTCATAACAAAACTGAATTTTTAATGCAACCAAATGCTCCGCAAGAACTATTGTCAGCTTATAGCTATGAGACATTGTGGGCAACCGTAGTAGCATTTAGAAAAACAGAAAGAGCAAAGCAAATCTTTGACAGTCTTAAGATGGTTCAGGATAACTATGATCACTACGCAAATATTCATAGTTTTGTTGGCGGCGTGTATAGAAATGACTATGGACTTACTCTCGCTCTAAAGATTGTAAATGGACATAGTGATAATAAAAGAGATTATATTCCATGGAACTTACTGCACTTGGGTAAGAACACCCAAATAGAAAAAACTAACGCAGACGAATTCGATACATCTTTTAAAATAATGTTTGATAACTGGCAACGCGGCAAGAATAGAAAAGAATATATTTATGTGGTTGATATGGACTTTCATGTTATGAACAAAGACTTATACGCGGAGATTATCAATGGATAAAGGCTTTGTAATTATGGCTCAGGGTGATGATTATGTCAAGTGTGCTAAAGCACTAGAACTTAACATTAAGTCAATTATGCCCGATAGTAATGTAACTATTATTACAACTGATATGCTTCCATATGGCGATCAGGCTCCTGACACTAATTGGAAGTTACAGAATGATTGGCAAGTATACGAAGCTAGTCCATACGAATATACTATCAAGCTTGAATCAGATATGTATCTGCCTAGATCAATTGAGTACTGGTGGGATATTTTAAAGGACAGAGACGTAGCAATCAATACAAAGATTAGAAACGTAAAGCAACAATTAACAGATATTAAACCTTATCGTAATTTTATTGTTGACAATAGACTTCCTGACACGTATAACGCCATAACATATTTTAAAAAGAGTGAATTAGCAAAAGAATTTTTTGATATAGTTAGAGACGTTTTTGAAAATTGGGATGAATATAAAAGTGTACTTAAATGTAACACGGATGAGTTAGTAACAACCGATTGGGCATATGCGATTGCTTGTCATATTCTAGGCGAAGAAAACACTACACTTCCACAGTTCAATGACTTCTCAATGGTTCACATGAAGCAGTTTATTAACAACTTACCTAGTGACCGCTGGACCGATACGTTTATACACGAGTTACTTCCGCACTCCTTCAGAATCAATACGATTGCGCAAAACTATCCAGTGCATTATCACGTTAAAGATTTTGCTAATTACATTTTGGAGAAATTCGATGACAGATGATAACGAAGAATACGTAATTACTTGGGAAGCTCCTGTCATTGAAAAGCCCGAATTCAGACTTTATTATGATGACAGAGGCAGTGTAATATGCTATACTTGTGAGAAGCTGGAAGGTGATTACATTGTAGTTGATGCTATGACTTTTGCGGAAGCAAGACCTGATGTAAAAGTCATTGATGGCAGATTAATTCGTGCCGGAACAGGAGCAGTTATTTCACGTTATTATCCGAGTCAATCGGGTATATTGTGCGAAATAGAAGACATCAGTGTTGTTACTGAAACAGACGGTCAATATTGGAAAATTAAAACATATGAGCTTTGATAATATCGTAGATGTTGCTGACTTAGATGTAATCTATCTAAGTTACGATGAACCACAAAAAGAAGAGTTTTGGCTTAAGATTAAAAACATGGTGCCGTGGGCAGTTAGAGTAGATGGCGTTAAAGGAAGTGACGCCGCACACAAAGCTGCGGGTGAAGCATCTACAACAGAACGCTTTATTCTTATTGACGGCGATAATATGCCCGATGAAAACTTCTTTAATTTACAACTTGATTTTACAGGACTAGATCCTAATTACAAGTTAGCGCAGTATCGTTGGAGAGCAGTTAATGCTATCAATGGACTACGTTATGGCAACGGTGGTATGAGTTCTTGGACTAAAACCTACGTTGCTAACATGAAGACCCATGAGACAAGCGATGGCAGTGATACTACTGCGGTTGATTTCTGTATGGACTCTTCTGATAATCTATACTGGGCAATGCATGATTGCTATTCCACAACGTATCCTAACTACACTCCCTTCCAAGCGTGGAGAGCAGGATTCCGTGAAGGCGTCAAAATGGTGCTTGATCGGGGTGCAAGGCCCAGTATAGATGACTTCAAGGAACGAGTCGCTAATCGTAATTTAAACAATCTTACTATTTGGCACAATGTTGGAGCAGATGTAGATAACGGATATTGGGCTATATACGGTGCAAGACTTGGCACGTATATGACTATGCTCACTGATTGGGATTATCGTAATGTTGCTGACTTTGATAATTATCCTGTCATGTGGAATGAACATAGTGAATATAAAGACCCAATCATTACCGCAGAAGAATTAGGCGAAGAACTATCAAACAAGTTGGGACTCCCAATGTGTATGCTTAATCCAGAACAATCAAAGTTCTTCAAGCGTCATTACAACGCAGATAAGTATAACCGAGGTCCGCTCGTTAAGGAGATGGATGTAATTAGAGAAATCGAAGGCTGGTAATGTCAGAATCAGAAACAGACAGAATTAAGAGAATCAGAGACTACATTAATGTAGATGCTACACCAACATTCTGTTTGGCTAAGTGGCATCACGTTACAATGTATCTACAGAGCGGTGAGACGCATAGTTGCTATCATCCTGCACCTCATAAAATTCCGTTAAGTGAATTGGCAGATAATCCGTCCGCATTACACAATACTCATCACAAAAAGCTTGAGCGTAAGCAGATGCTTGAAGGGAAAAAGCCTGAAGGTTGTCAGTATTGCTGGAATATTGAAGCGATGGGCAAGGATTATATCAGTGATAGACATATCCGAAACAGCAGCATTTTCACAGAGGAACGTTATGAACAAACCGCAAAAGGTGCGTGGGATCAAAATATCAACCCGGAATATTTGGAAATCAATTTTGGTAACGAGTGTAATTTTAAATGCGGTTATTGCCATCCGAAATATAGTACACGATTCTACAAAGAAATAGAAGACTTTGGTCCGGTCACGAGCGTAAAGAACCATCGATGTGACGTTGACTGGATGAAGTTATTTCAGCGTGAAGAAGAAAACCCTTATGTTGATGCATTCTGGGAATGGTGGCCTGAACTACGCAAGACATTAAACATCATGCGTGTTACTGGTGGCGAACCTACACTTCACAAGTCAACTTGGACACTATTAGACAAGATTGACGAAGAACCAATGCCCTGGCTAGAATTAAACATCAATAGCAATCTTGGCACTAAGAATATTCTTATTGAACGTCTTGCTAATAAAGTTAGAAAATTATATGATGAGAATAAGATCAGAACCTTTAAGCTATTCACTAGTATGGATACTTGGGGTCCAAGAGCAGAATATATTCGTACAGGTCTTGACTTAGAATTGTGGGAAAAGAATTTCCACACATATCTAACAGTCAGTGGCGCCCCAATCACGTTTATGATTACGTTTAACATTTTCAGTGTTACTACCTTTAAGAGCTTGCTAGAAAAGTTTTTAGAGTGGAGAAAGGTATATGGTTGGGACGAAGAGCGCAAACAGCATATTGTTCGTTTTGATACCCCATATTTGCGTGACCCGATTCAGTATGATATGAACATTCTTCCTAAGGAACAGTTTATGCCGTACATGTATGAGTCATTAAAGTTTATGGAAGATAATCTTGATGACAACCGAGCCGATGCTTTTAGCACAATTGAATATGAAAAGTTCAAGCGTGTAGTTGACTATATGGCAGAAACAGTGTATAGTGAAGAAAAGCTTATTGAAGGTCGTAGAGATTTCTACAATTGGTTCAATGAATTAGATGACCGTAGAGAAACTGATATGTTATCTGTTTTCCCGGAGATGATGGATTTTTATAGGTTATGTCAAGAAACGAACTTAACAAACCCTTTACAGACATAACACACGATCAGCTTCATAAGAATAAGGTCTTTTGTGTTTTACCGTGGATTCATTTACACGTAACACCGTTCGGTGTTTCGGCTCCTTGTTGTATAGGTGAGTCGTGTAGCACTAGAGATGGTATGGGAGATGCCACTAAGCTTAATCTCAGTGAGTTAATGAATACAGACGCTATGAAACAGTTGCGTCTTGATATGCTTAATGGTATTAGGAATAGCGAATGTAAACAATGCTATGAGCATGAAGAGCAGGGTGTTCCTAGTTGGCGTCAAGGAACTGCTTATAGATTTAGTGATAGCATTGATGAGATTCGTAATACAAATAGTGATGGATCATTAGACGATTTTAAGTTAAAATATTACGATATGCGTTTTAGCAACATTTGTAACTTTAAATGTAGAACTTGCTCACAAGAATATAGCAGTCAGTGGGAACAAGAAAATCTACGAAACGAAGTTTCATACGCTTATCAAATGCCTAAAAACAATAATAGCGAACTATTACAAAATGTCGTAGATAAAATCGACACAATGGAACAAGCGTATTTCGCTGGTGGTGAACCACTGATTATGGATCAGCATTATATCTTATTAGAAGAAATGATTCGCAAGGGCAAGACAGATATCGAATTAATTTACAATAGTAATATTAGTAATTTAAAATATAAAAACAAAGATATCATTGATCTTTGGAGTCATTTTACTAAGCCAATTCAAATGAACGCTAGCGTAGATCATATTAAAGAACGTGCTGAATATATTAGACATGGCACTGATTGGGCTATAGTTGAAAGCAACTTTAAAAAATTGACTCAGTATGACTTTGTTCATATGACTATGAATACAGTATTAAGTGTATTCAACTATCTTACATTTGATCAGTTCTATGGATACCTCATTGACAATGATATGTACGCTAAAAACGAATCAGTATATCAAATTTACAATATGTCAAGTCCCGCACATTATGCCTGTCATATCTTGCCAGAAGAATTAAAAGATAAGGGAGATGAAAGCATGGCGAAAACTATGCGGAATTTAAGAACCCATAACACAAATTCTAACAATCTAACAATTGTAAATAACGCAAGAGTTTGGGCAAAGAGTAAGACAAACACATTCGATCTAGCACCTGGCTCTATTGAAACTAACATTAAAATGTTTCAGGATGAAATAGCTAGACTTGATAAAATTAGAGGGGAAAGTTTCGAAAATATTTTCCCCGAACTTAAACCTCTATTGGATTTATAATGGATAAAGATTTTTTACTTAATGATAGCAAAGTGTTCTGTATGTTTCCATGGGTGCATTTGAACGCAACTCCTAAAGGTGATGTATATCCCTGCTGTAGCAATGACTACACGACACCTGTTGGTAGTACCAAGACTAATACGCTGAAAGAAATCTTTAACAGCGATAAGATGAAAGAACTTCGTCTTGATATGCTTAATGAGCGCAAGAATCCTATTTGTGATTTCTGTTATAAGCATGAAGAAGCCGGGCCATATAGCTTTAGAAATTATAGCAAAGAACAGTTTGCCCATTACTTTGATGAGATAGTACCAACTACCCAAAGTGATGGTGCTGTGGAAGAATTCAAAATGCGTTATTTTGATATTCGTTTTAGTAATATCTGTAACTTTAAGTGTAGAACTTGTGGCAGTGAATTCAGTAGCAAGTGGGGCGAAGAAATGCGTAAAAATTATGACCCCGATCACCCTGTATTAATTCACGTTGATGACGATAAGGGTACAGTATTACAAGAGGTATTAGAACACGTTGAACATATTGATCTAGCATATTTTGCTGGCGGTGAACCGCTTATCACCGAAGAACATTATATTATGCTAGAGGAAATGATTCGTAAGGGCCGTACTGATATTACATTGCGTTATAATACAAACGCCAGCAACATCAAGTATAAGAAGCACGATGTACTTGATCTATGGAAGCATTTTAAAAAGATCGAACTATCCTGCTCTATTGATCACTACGGCGAACGTGCTGAATGGTTACGTAAAGGCACTGATTGGGGAGTCGTTGAAAGTAACCTGTTAACTTTCCGTGACTTAGATTATGTCAGCTTCCAAATGAACACCGTGTTTAGTATCTTTAACTATCTTACTATCACTGAGTTCTATGATTACTTGACTAGTAAAAATATCATTCAGACGGAAGACTGGTATCATAGTCTTTATCTAGCAGTTCACCCTAATTATTATTGTGCTAAAAGTTTGCCCAAAGAATTAAAAACTGTAGCAGGTGAAAAAGCAATGGCTTGGGTTAATAAGAATCAAGACAATCATACTTGTATTCCAAATTTAATCAAAGATGCTGTAAACTTTGCTAATGACGGTGATCAATGGAATCAGATCAAAGACAAATTTATGGGCCACGTAACTTCAATTGACCGAATTAGAGGTGAAAACTTCTGGGATGTATTCCCCGAATTAAATAGTCTACGAGACTTAGAGGATTAATAATGTTAACATTTCTTGAGGCATACCTATGATAGAAAAGAAGCAAGTAGAAAAGCTAGTCACTGAGGGTAAGTATTTTTGTGTATTACCCTGGGTTCACTTTCACGCCTGGCCAGATAAGCGAGTAATGCCTTGCTGTGTTGCTGACAGTAACATGCCAGTTGCCAATATTGATGGCGATCAAAGTATTCTTGAAATGATGAACAGTCCTGACTATAAAAAGATCCGTGCTGCTATGCTCGAAGACGAGCCAGTAGAAGCGTGTAAGCGTTGTTTTGACTTAGAACTTATGGGTACATGGACGATGCGCCAAAGTCACAACAAACGCAGAGGTCTAGACTATGTAGAATATATTTCAAATAACACTAACCAAGATGGTTCATTAAGTGAATTTGAAATGAAGTACATGGATATTCGTTTCAGTAACCTATGTAATATGAAATGTCGTAGCTGTGGCCCAGACTGTTCAAGTCAGTGGGCGCAAGAGTTTGTTGATAAGCGAGGTAAAGAAGTCTTTGAAGAATACTTCCCTAATCGCAAAGTTATTGTCAACAATAACGACGATCAAAAGTTTATGGTTAAGTTAAAGCCATATCTTGCTGATGTATCAGAAGTATATTTCGCAGGCGGCGAAATCATTATTACTCCAGAACACTATGAATGTCTTGATTACTGGATTGAAAACGGTCAAGCAGAAACAATTGAACTAAATTATACAACTAATTTTAGTACATTACATGGTTACAAAGACAAAAACCTACTTGAATATTGGAAGAAGTTTAAAAATATTCAAGTCTGGGCAAGTCTTGACGCACATGGCGACTTAGCAGAATGTATTCGTAAGGGTACAGACTGGGACAAGACAGTTGTTAATATTAAGAAATTGCGTGAAGAACTCCCGCACATTCAATTCCAAATCACTCCTACTATTAGTATTTGGAATATCTTTAAGTTCCCAGACTTTATGGACTACATGGTTGAAAACAACTTAATTGATATGAATATTAGTCCACGCTTCAATCTTGCTACTAACCCATGGTACGCTAATATCATGATTCTACCTAAGAGTGTAAAGAATAGATTGATCGAACTTTACCGTGTTTATCAGAACAAATATGTTAAAGACAATGTAGACGTATATAACGGATTCAAGATGATTATCTATAACTTGAGCGTAGGGGACGAAAACAAGGGCGGCATCTTAGAATTCAAAAAGTTCAATGATGAGCTTGACGAGTTTCGCAATGAAAAGTTTGAAGACTTAGTACCTGAAATTAAGGAAGTATACGAGTGGGCAAGCAGCTAGTTGCTATCGAAGCTCCAGAACCCTATCTAGCGGTTACATGGCAAGTAAACAATTTTTGTAACTTTCGTTGTAGTTATTGTAATCCTGGCAATTGGGCCGGTGCTAATCCCAATAATGGTAACTTAGATTTATATATTCAGAATTTAGAAACTATTATTAACAAATATAAAGAAGTAGGCTATCGAAACTTTAAGTTTTTCTTTAGCGGCGGTGAGCCTACAGCATGGAAAAACTTTATTCCTATCTGCGAATGGCTTTATAATGAATTGCCCAGAGCAACATTAGCGGTTAATACTAATCTAAGTCGTCCACTTGACTGGTGGAAGAAGCACTATTATTTGTTCGATGATGTAGTAGCAAGCTTTCACGTAGAATTCACCAAGAAAGATCGATACGAAGAAAATAGTCTTTTCCTATGCGAAAGAGTTAATTATCTTTCTACTAAGATGTTGTTACACGAAGAAAGATTTTGGGAAGTAGTAGAATTCGGTAACTACTTAAAGACCGTAATGCCTAACTATTTCTTAGAATGGACTCCGTTATTCGATGAGATGACTGTTAACGCAGGCCCTTGGAAATACAGTGACCCAGCCAAAGAAGAATTCATTAGAAATTGTACTACTGAAATGCGTCTTACTAAGCCAAAGCCAATGAAGCGCACAACTCGTACAGTAAGTTATAATAGATACGACGACGGTACTACCGAAGTATGTAATAGTAATGAAGTAATCGTTGCTGGTAATAACTTCTTTAAACATTGGGAATGTGATGTAGGTGACTGTATCTTTATTAATCCTGTGGGCGAGATTAGT
>JACCDW010273246.1_pt1 | contig 13093 bp, 13 predicted proteins | sample 7449781 | NCBI WGS metagenome assembly JACCDW01 (sample SAMN15323449, study PRJNA562643) | freshwater metagenome | isolation source: river surface water | place: USA:Blue River Watershed | collected 2017-08-18 | reverse complement strand
TTTCCTGCACCCGTTCCAGTGATCCCAATTGGAGTGATTACGCCCCTGAGTTGAACGTATACATCCTCTCCGTGTACCTGAGATACTGAATAAATTTTTGACCGGTCTTCGTGCCGGAAAGGGTAGTGACTTAATAGGTCTCCCAAGGTATGAATACCCAGCTCATTCTTAAGCGCTTGAGCCTTCAACGGGCCCACACCTTTTAAGAATTCAATTTCGGTATCAATCCAATGGGTCATTTTGCGAAGATATAGTATCTTCGCAGCATGCTTCAAGGAAAAACTGCATTGATTACCGGAGCCAGCCGTGGAATTGGTAAAGGAATCGCCGAAATATTTGCGAAAAACGGTTGTAATATCGCTTTTACCTATGCCTCATCTGTTGAAAAAGCAAACGCTTTTGCTAAAGAAATTGCAGATCGATATGGGGTGAAAATTCAGGGATACCAAAGTAATGCTGCCGATTTTAATCAAAGCATGGAATTGGCCGAAAAAGTAATTGCCGATTTTGGGAAAGTAAATATTCTAATCAACAACGCGGGAATCACTCGCGATACGTTGATGCTTAGAATGACCGAAGAACAGTGGGATGAAGTGATTGATACCAATTTGAAAAGTGCATTTAACTTAACGAAAGCGATGTTGAAACACTTCTTAGGTAATAAATCAGGGAGTATTATCAACATGACTTCTGTTGTGGGTGTTATGGGGAATGCCGGTCAAGCAAATTATGCTGCTTCTAAAGCAGGAATGATTGGTTTTACAAAGAGTATTGCCAAAGAATTGGGTTCTCGAAATGTTCGATGCAATGCGGTAGCGCCAGGATTTATTGAAACAGAAATGACGCATGCGTTGGATGAAAATGTTCGTAAGGCTTGGGCAGATACTATTCCATTAAAACGTGGTGGAAGTACAGAGGACGTGGCAAATCTTTGCTTGTTCTTAGCTTCAGATATGAGTACTTATATTACCGGACAAACGATTTCTGTTTGCGGTGGTATGTTGATGTAATAACACGAATTGTCTGTTAATCATGCCCTTAGACCAAACGGAAGAAAGCCAGTTTCCTTACGAAAAAAACATGGGGTTCTTCGATCATATCGATGAACTTAGGGCCCGATTGTATCGGGTGGCAATATTGGTATTGGTTGGTACCATAGTGGCATTCTTTTTTGTTGAATGGATTTTCGAACACATAGTTCTAAGCCCGTTTAAACCTGGATTTTGGGGGAATAGATTTTTTTGTGAAGCAGGCCGATACCTGTTTAAAACCGATGCACTGTGTTGGGAACCACCCGTGTTAGAAATGCAAAGTCAACAAATTCAAGGACAATTTGTTAGTGCATTTAAAATTGCGTTGGTTGTTGGATTTGTTGTCGCTTTTCCGTATATTATATATCAAATTTGGAGTTTTGTAAAACCGGCTTTAAGCGAGAAGGAAATTAAAAAAACCAAAAATAGTTTGGGTATTGTTTCGCTTTTATTCTTTACCGGATTATCGTTTGCATATTTCTTTTTGGTACCATTAGCATCCAATTTTTTGCTGGGTTATCAATTAAGTCCACAAATTAGAAATATTCCAACCATCGCTTCGGTTACGGGATTCGTTACATTTATGAGTTTGGCTACAGGGTTGGTGTTTGAGCTGCCTGTACTTATTTACATATTGGCTAAAATAGGTTTGGTTTCGGCCGAGTTTTTAACCAAGAATTGGAGATATGCAGTTGTAATTATCTTTATTATCGCCGGAATTGCAACTCCTTCACCGGATGTTTTCAGTCAGCTATTACTGGGAACACCCTTATTATTGTTGTATGTAGTGGGTATTCAAGTAGCTAAAAGAGTAGAAAAACAAAAGGAAAATGACTAAAATAACATTGGCTTTGGGTTCTGATCATGCCGGTTTTGAACTGAAAAATGATCTATTGGTTTATTTACTAGAACAAGGGTATGAATTGCAAGATATGGGTCCGGATTCTGCCGAAAGTGTTGATTATCCCGATTATGCTCATAAGGTAGCAGAATCTGTGGCTTCGGGAGAAAATACATTGGGGATACTTATTTGTGGAAGTGGAAATGGCGTTTGTATCACGGCAAACAAACATGCCGGAGTAAGGGCCGCTTTATGTTGGGAGCCGGAACTTGGTGCTTTAGCCAGACAACATAACAATGCCAATATCTTATGTTTACCTGCTCGTTTTATTTCTCAAGAAAAGGCAGTTGAAATTGTAAAAGCTTACTTATCTGCCGAATTCGAAGGAGGAAGACATCAAAACAGAGTATCGAAAATTGAAGCATAGTGCAGCTACAATTGTATGAGCGACGATTTTAAAACAAGTAAAGAATTTACCAAAGAACAGAACTTAGAAGCGGTAAGAATGCTTGGCTTAAAATTAGCCACAGATCCCCGTTGGGTAAATATTGCTGAAAAATCGATTCATGATATTTTAGTGGATCACGCTTTCTGTGAGCAAAAAGCAGCCACTCAGTGTATTTCCTTAATTGTTCGATTTGCCGACTATCCAAAAATTGTAGAAAAAGTTGCACCCATTGTTTCAGAAGAATGGGGTCATTTTCGAAAAGTATTAAAAGAACTTAAAAAACGAGGTTTAGAGTTGGGTAAATCAAGAAAAGACGAATACGTTTTAGAGTTACTCAAATTTGTAAAAAAAGGAGGTCCCAAAGAGGATCATCTACTGGAACAACTACTTATTTGTGGCTTGATAGAAGCCAGAAGTTGCGAACGATTTCGATTGTTAAGCCTATATTGTACAGACGAACAATTGAAGGAATTCTATTACGAATTCATGGTCTCGGAAGCAGGACATTACACGTTATTTTTAGATTTGGCGCGAACGTATTTTCCAGCGGAAACAGTTAAAAAGCGTTGGCAGGAATGGTTAGACTACGAAGCTTCGGTAATGGAAAATTGGACCTTGCGCGGCGATCGTGTTCATTAATCTCGTTTCTTGAACGTTTCTTAAACAATCGATTTTTGTTCAATCAAGGAAATTCCTTGCCTAACTCGTCTACTTAGCCTAATCCAACATCAAGCGCCATCATGAGTACAAACCCACACATAAATCCTAAGGTAGATTTATCATTATGACCGCTGCTTTGAGATTCCGGAATTACTTCTTCCACAACTACATAAATCATGGCACCAGCAGCAAATGCCAATGCATATGGAAGTATGCTGCTTGCAATCATTACCAATGCTACGCCTAAAACACCTGCAATGGGTTCTACCATTCCACTTAGCTGTCCCCACATAAATGATTTTCTTCTCGATAAACCGAATCTTCTTAATGGCAATGCTACTGCCATACCTTCCGGAAAATCTTGGATACCAATCCCGATTGCAAGTGCAATAGCACCCGCTAAATCTGCACCGGGTAATCCTTCAGCAACCGCTCCAAAAGCCACGCCAACCGCTAAGCCTTCAGGTATATTGTGCAACGTAATTGCTAATACTAGCAAAACGGTGCGATTCCAATTAGTTTTCACACCTTCTTTTTGTTCTATTGGGGAACTTAAATGCAAGTGTGGAAGAAATTGATCCAATAGATATAAAAATACCGCACCGCCTAAAAATCCAATACCAACAGGCAACCATGCCATTTTATTATATCCTTGTTGCTGAGCCATTTCTATTGCAGGATTCAATAAACTCCAAAAACTTGCAGCCAACATTACACCACCCGTAAATCCTAGTAGTGTATCCATGTAGCCTTTTTTAATATCCTTGATAAAAAAGACCATAGAAGCACCAAGAGCAGTAATAAACCAAGTAAATAAACTGCCCGTAAATCCTTGCATCAAAGGACTTAATCCTTCAAAAAAATGTACAAGCGTTTCCATTTTATTATAACAGTTTAATAATTAGATTTTTCTATTTCATTAAGTAATCGGTTACCAATGTAGAAAGACTAATAAAAATATTCATCTGATTTTTTTAAATTCCCAGTATTAAAGTAATAGGTAAAGGTAGCTTGTAATATTCCACCTCTATAATTTAATGGGAAATAGGATTTATAAAATTCTCCACCTTCTACCTTCATGCCTCTAATATTCATTACAGAAAATTGATAAGTAAATCCAAATTCGTAACGATCTCCTTTGCCTGATCCTCCTCCCAAACCTGCCCCTAAGTAAAATGTTGGATAGAACCGTTGTTGACTGTTTTCAGTTACTCTAAATCGCGAATTCGCGGGTGCATTTAATAAGGTATCCGTCTTAGATGCAAAATTGTAATTTAATACAACTCCAAATTTTTCGTGTATTTGACTTCTGCTAGTTCCACCTTGACGAAACGACATTCCCAGGGGTAATGTTACATTCACTGTGTTTCTAACTACCTTGTTATTTACAGGTAACGTGTCGCAAAAAACTCGATAACCATGGGAAACAAATCCTAATCCACTAGTTACAGAAATGTTGTCCTTCAAATTGTAAGCAGCAGCAAAACCTAAATTGAATCCAGTCTTTATCCTAGAACTAAAATTAATGTTGGCAGTGTCATTTAATGAAGTTCTGGAAAAATTAATTCCAGGAGTAAATCCTATGTAATACTTCGAAAGTCGATCTTCACCTTGTCCAAAACCCATATTTTTCACTAAAATAAAAAGAAGTAAAATTATAGTATGTCGGTACCTAAATAATTTCATACTGCAAACCTACATAATAAGATACCTTAATGGTAATTGTTCTATGAAAATTAGCAAATCCTCTGCAAAGAGTTGTAATATTTGCAAATTTGAACTTGTTCTAGCAACTTAGTATTCGGTCATAATTACCTTTGCAGCTATGATTGATCAATTAGCAGCATTACGCGCAATAAGATTCGCACTGGAAAATTTCGAGAATAACGATAATTGGCAATCAACAATACAGTTAGCATGCGTTAAGAACAGATGGTTTGAGCCTGAAAGTATCTATCAATCGTTAAAACAATGGCAGGAATCTTTAAATGAAAATTCCGTATTGGAATTTTTAGGGAATTATTCTTGGAATAGTCTTCAAGCAGAAACGGAATTACAGTATATTCCAAAATTAGGCTTAATATTAGCAGGAAATATACCTTTAGTGGGGTTGCAAGATGTAATAAATGGAGTTCTTTGTGGCTATCAATTGAAAGTTAAACGTTCCTCTGACGATGATGTGCTAATCACTCATCTAATAGAAGCCGCTGCTAGATTTGATCCGGTTTGGTCCAATAGAGTTGTTTGGAGCGATGATTTAAAAGGGATAGATGCTGCTATTGCAACCGGTAGTAATAATAGTAGTAGGTATTTTGAATATTACTTTCGAGACATTCCATACATTATACGTAAAAACAGAAATAGTATTGCAATTGTTACAGGTGATGAATCCGATGAAGAAATTCTTTCTTTGGGCGATGATATTTTTAGTTATTTCGGTTTAGGTTGTAGGAACGTAACACACGTTATTCTACCTGAAAACTATGATCTTGGGAGAATTTTTAGAAAATGGGACGAAGTTTATTTAAATACCATTGTAAACCATAATAAATATGTAAATAATTACCATTATCATAAAGCATTGTTATTAATGAATTTAGATCCTCATGTTGATACGGGTTACGTTATTGCTAAAGAAAGTGAAGAACTCTATGCACCCGTAGGCATGTTACATTACAGTTTCTATCAGAATATAGATCAAATAATCAATAAAATAAATTATTGGAATACCAATATTCAAGTGGTGGCAACGAATTGGTCCGAAATAGAAAAGCGATTAAATACAATGAATATTTCCGTAGTTCAATTAGGTAAAACCCAATGTACTACGTTAAATGACTTTGCCGACAACGTGGATACGGTTCAATGGCTTTTAAATAATCGCCGATTGAAAGCAACATAACAACGCTTCGTCTAATTTTTCAGGATGGGGTAAGGTGGGATTAAACTCAGTTATTTCCATACAAACAGTTTGGGGATGATTCCATAACCGTTCAAATAAAAAACAAGCAGTTTCTATATCTAATCCATTTGGTTCTGGAGTCCCCGTTGCACTGGAAATACTTGCATCCAATGAATCAACATCGAAACTAACATATCGGTACATGCAATCTTTCAGATAATGGTTGATTCTATCAATTAACCATTCCTTACCGTGTTGGATAATCTCATCTACGGTAATCACTACTATGTTATGCTTGCGAATCAATTCCCATTCTTGCTCCTCGTATGATCTTGTACCAATAAAGACTAGATTTTTAGCAGAAATGCAATTGTTGGGTTTGTTTATTTTAATAGATTTTAACGAATTCCAATCTTCTTGTTCTAGTTCGTTAAGTTCACGAATTCCCAATGCGATGTTATCATCACCAAGCAATGCGTTAACACTCATTCCGTGAATATTACCCGATGGAGTAGTGAAGGGCGAATGCAAATCCAAATGTGCGTCAATCCATATTACACCAATATTTTCACCGCCTAATGACTTACAAAGTCCGCTAACTGTTCCTATTGCATTGGAGTGATCCCCCGATAGCACTAAAGTGTTATGACCATTTACCACACACTCTTCAACGGTAGAACATAATTTTCTTGTGTGTTCGATTAGTTCTTTTATGTATTTAGCTGGAATAATTTTGCTCGATGTACTTGAATTAACAGCGTCATCAAGGTTCGTGTCCTTTATTATTGAAGTTTGAATTTCAATTGTCTGATTGATTTGTTTTCCGATATGGCTAGCATCCACTAGGGATTTGATTCTTGAAGGTCCCTGAGAAGTTCCAATCTTTCCAGCACCCATTTCCCAGTCCGAGGTAATTACACAAGTTCTATTCGCTTTCATATGCTCGAGGTTGATTAACTGCAATTTAGAAGAATTTTTAATGAATACAAATTCCAAAGCTATTTCCGGCGCCATACCCAGTAGCCCGAAAATGAATCGGACTTACTAAATTGTTGTAGGAAGTATAGATCTGGTTTGTAGGTATTTTTCGTAATCAATAATGCTTTCTCAGTGGGGTTGCCATCTCTAATCCATACTTTTCTCGATTCTTGTTTTGGATAGGGATGGTTTCTGGTTTTTTCTTTTACCATTTCCGACTGATTGTACCAATTTCCTAAGAAATTATCCGGTTGGAGTTTGCCATGATAATAAATTGAATATGTTTTGAAACCCTGATTTTCAACCAAGGTATTTTCATGATTTATCTTTTTAACAAATAAGGCCAATGGATTTTGTAAGGTATTTGCGGCGGCAGGTAAAATAAAAGTATACGCAGATATAGCCACTAACAAGGTAGTTAATAATAAATTTCCTTCAATGAAATCCTTAGATTTTGAGATAAAAATTAATTTGAATAGGAAAAATAGTCCCACAATCATTATTCCACTCGGTAGGAGTGTGGTAACGGGCCAACTGCCAGATTCTAACAAGGCAAGCCCATAGGAATCAAGTTTCGATTGCCAAGAAACTTCCCCCCATTGTACCCAATTCATGGCAATTGGGCCTGCAGATAATCCCGCTAGTAATAATACCCCACTGAGTAGTAACCATAACTTTTGGCCTGCAGTAGTAACCGCTCTATTGGTGTAAACCAAATAAAAATGATAGGCGGAAAAATAGGTAATAGGCCACCAACAAAGGCTAGAATAATGTATGATTTTGGTTGATACAATTGAAAATACAATCAATACTATCCAAAACATACTTCGCATTAAGAAGTGCCAACTTTCTAAAACAAAATCTTCTTCTCCCTTTTTAGTTAAATATCGTATGGCAATTGCCGATGACGGGAAACACAAGACTAAAAGGACAATTAAATGATAAAACCATGGCTGGGTATGCCATTCAAATTGTCCGTTTACTAATTCCTTTTGATAATGGTAAAATGACTCAAAAAATGAACTACCTAACAAACGATAAACACTAAACGCCCAACCACCAACGAACAAAATAATTGGTAATAGGAAAATAAGTATTTTACCAGTTAATATGTCATGCCAACGACCTCTGTAGACAGTTATCCAAACAACAATTAAAAGAAAAATAATTAATGCGGCTTGACCTTTTGATAATGTAGCAAGGGCAATAAATAACCCTGCTAATAGGTAATAAATATGAGATCTCTCGCCATGTATTTCGGCTCTATTTATTCGATACCAGTTCCACAAGGCTAAGACAATAAATAAGTTAAAAACAGGGTCGATAATCGCAGATTTCCAATAAATCAACGTCGCAAACGTACATAAGGTAGTAATAGACCAAAATATACCAAGCATTCTTCTTCCCAAAAATTCTCCAACATGATACACGAAATTAACCGCTATAATTCCAGCAATTGCGTTCGGCAACCGATAAACCCAGGTATGATCACCAAAGAATTTAACCGATATTGCTTGTAAAACTATAGCTAAAGGTGGTTTTTCCCAAAACGGCTCAAATCCCATTTGAACATACCACCAGTTATTGGTGAGGGCCATTTCGCGTGCGGATTCCGCAAAATTTAATTCATCCCAGTCGAATAAAGGAACTAGTCCTAATCCAGGTAACAATAATAGCGCAGCTAATACTGTTAAAAGGATATGGATAGTTAATTTCGACATAAAATATCTGAGTGTTTAGTGGGGATTTCAGCAATTAACTAGTTTTGTTGCATTTTAGCAACCCGTTTTACCCAATTGTTAATAATCCATACCGAAGTATGCAAAAATACTAGGGCTAACAGTCCACCAATACTCACATCTAATAGCGAATGCTGTCCTAAGTATATCCGCGAATATCCCATTGCAAGAGCTAAATACAATAAGCAAATTTCTACGATTATGTTATTTTTTCGTAAAAGTTGATTAATACCTAAAGCAATAAATCCATAGCACAGAACAGCAATTGCGGTATGACCACTTGGGAAAGAATTCCAATATTGAATCGAAACTCCAGGGATTGACCGAATTTGTTCTATGGAAATACTAGCGGGTCTAGGTGCATTTACCCATTGTTTTACTAATAAAACAATCAATCCTTGCATGGATGCGGTAAATAAAAAAAGTATACCCAATCGTCGATTCACATAAAAACTCACTAAGGCTGCTATTAATATGATTAACCACTCTGCGGTTTGTGTATAAAATGAAAAAAACACATCCGCTTGATGAAATCCGTTTTTGTGAATAAACCAAGTAACAGGCATGTTCCAACCTGAAATTGCAAATAAAAATGCCGTCAAAAACACAATAAATGCCATCAATGTGAAATTTGGAATTCGGAACATGTGCACAAATATAATTCTAACTTCACGGCTAATAATTTTGAAATTAACATCAAATTGCCTTTTTTGCATTAACTATATCCCTAATACTATCCCCATGGCTACAGGAAACGCACGAATAAAAATTGAGTTGGAATACCCCCTACGGTCTTCTCCAACAATAATTTATCAATACATATCTAATCCATCCGGTTTACAAAGTTGGTTTGCAGATCATGTGGGTGTTAAAAGCGGAACACAATATGTTTTTCAATGGGAAGATGGTACCAAAGCAGAAGCTAATCTCGTGAAAAACGTGGTAAATAAATATGTGAAATTCAGTATTCATAATGCACCATCTCCTGAAGAGTTTCTTGAATTTAGAATTCAACAAGATGAAATTACTGGTGACGTAGATCTACTAATAACAGAGTTTGTAGATAGTGGAGAAGAGGACATGGCCGCTTCCATTTGGGATGCTGCCGTGGATAATTTGCGATATATTATCGGTGGTTAAGCTCGCTGATGGCCAACCATGCCATTAGGCCACAACCTGTTTCAAGGGCATCCTCATCTATATCAAACCCAGCATTGTGAACACTGATTCCTGTGTTTTTTTCGTCAGACTTAGTTCCTAATCGATAAAAACAGCTAGGCACCTCTTGAGAATAATACGAAAAATCTTCTGCCGCCATCCAGATGCCTAGAGGCTCAACATTGTCAGTTCCCATGTATTCCTGGGCCGATAGTATACAACGTTCTGTAAGAGATTCGTTATTTTTTAGAAATGGATAGCCTCGAACGATATTGAATTCAACCGTTCCTCCCATGCCTTCTACAATTCCTTTGGCCATATTCAACATCTTCTCATGGGCAATTGATCTCCAAGCCTCATCTAATGTTCTAAATGTTCCTTCAAGAATAACATGCGAAGGAATTACATTGGTAGCACCGTTGCCGATTATTTTACCAAATGTAAGCACCGAGGGCAGGGTAGGGTTTGCATTCCTCGAAACAATTTGTTGCAATGAAACAATCAAATTCGCAGCAATGGCAATCGGGTCTACCGTTAAATGGGGCATTGCACCATGTCCACCTTTCCCATGAATGGTAACATAAATTTCGTCTGTACTGGCCATGTATAAACCCGGCCTGAAACCTACTTTTCCTGTGTAAATAGCGGGCATTACGTGCTGACCAATCATTACATCAATGTCCGATAAAACCCCATCTTTTATCATTAACGAAGCTCCGCCAGGTAGTTTTTCTTCTCCTGGTTGAAAAACTAATTTTATACGGCCTTCAAATTCGTTTCTCATTTCTTGTAAAAGAGTTGCTGCACCAAGTAAACTAGTGGTGTGCGCATCATGTCCGCAGGCATGCATCACTCCTTCTTTTTTAGATCGGTACGGTCTTCCATCGTTCACTTCTACAATTGGAAGGGCATCCATATCCGCTCGTAAACCTACCGTTTTTGTGCTTGGATTTCTACCTTCAATGGTTGCAACAACTCCGGTATTTGCAAGTCTTTGAGTCTTTAGACCTAGTGTATTTTGTAAATAATTTTCAACCAAAGCAGCCGTTTCATGCTCTTGAAAAGATAACTCAGGATTTTCGTGGATTCTTCTACGGATTTCTATCAATTTAGGCAATAACGCCTTCGCCTTTTCTTGGATTGCCGATTTGTTTACCATGGTTATTTGGATTTTCCCTTTTGTAGGAGGTTCTTTGCAAATCTAATATCTTTTTTAGAGTATATTAGTAGTGGCCATTCTCTTATGATTACAGAACAATCCATACAACATTTATTATCGGTTGTACCGATAGATGAGGTAGTTGGGGATTATGTATCATTGAGAAAAAGTGGTTCACGATACAAAGCACCTTGCCCATTTCACAATGAAAAGACACCCAGCTTTGTAGTGTCTCCCTCCCTAGGAATATATAAATGTTTCGGTTGCCAAAAAGGCGGAAATGCAATTCAGTTTTTGATGGACATTGATAATCTGTCGTTCGCTGAATCAGCTAGAATTTTAGCCAATCGATATGGAATTACCTTGGAAGAAACCAGGACCAGCGAGGATCAAGATAGTTATAAAGAAAAGCAATTACATCGAGAATCAATTCAAGCAGCAGTAGATTTTGCCGCCGATTATTTTCAACAACAACTGCATGAAACGGAAGAAGGCACCTCGATTGCTTTGCCCTATTTTAGAGAACGTGGATTCACCCAAGAAACTATTAAAAAATGGCAATTAGGCTATAATCCTGAAGCTTGGGAATCATTTACTAGTGCTGCTTTACAAAAAGGTTATAAGTCCGATTTCTTATTGGAGGCAGGGTTAATAAAACAACGAGATAATGGATCCTTTTACGATCTGTTCAGACACCGAGTGATTTTCCCCATACATAGTGTTGTTGGAAAAGTAATTGGATTTGGTGGGCGAAAAATGGGGAATGCCGATAATGCCCCAAAATATGTAAATTCTCCAGAAACAGAACTATATAAAAAGAGTGAGATTCTATTCGGAGTGTTTCAAGCAAAAAATTCCATCAAAAAAAGAGATAAGGTATTATTGTGTGAAGGGTACACCGATGTTATAACCTTGCATCAAAGTGGAGTGGAAAATGCAGTAGCAAGTAGTGGTACTGCATTAACCCCAGGTCAAATTAAATTGGTTAAACGCTTTACTGAAAATGTTACTGTAATTTATGACGGTGACCCTGCCGGTATAAAAGCATCTTTACGTGGAATTGATTTACTGTTAGAAGAAGACTTAAACGTACGTGTTGTGTTATTGCCTGAAGGTGAAGATCCCGATTCCTATTGTCAACAGCTGGGTGGGGAAGAGTTTGCACGATTTATCGAACAAAACGAAAAAACCTTTATTGTCTTTAAAGCAGAATTATTACTGAAAGAAACAGCGGGCGACCCATTGAAAAAATCAGATGCCGTTAAAGAAATTTTAAAAAGTGTTTCCTTAATTAAAGATGGTTTAAAACGAAGTACCCTGGTGCAACAATTGTCCAGCGTTTGCCAAATGGAGGAAGTGATATTGTCGGCAGAGTTAGGAAAGTTGCTTCGGAAAGAAAAACTGAAAGAAAGTCAGCAACTCCTGAATAACGTTACCCAATCAACGCAGGAATTGGTGCCCGAGTCAAAAATTCAAGAGCCGCTAACCGACAAAGAACAAGAGCTTGGATTTTTTAGATTGATGTTAGTGCATGGTAATAAACCAGCATTTGAAGACGCTACCTTGTTTGAGTTTTTAAAGCAAAAAATTCAAGCCGACGATTTTTTAGAATTTCATGAGCCATTTGCGCAAGAATTAGCTCCATTTTTTTTGAATGCCGCAGAAATTCCAGATGCTAATTACTTTTTAAACCATCCAAATGAGGAAATTGCTAGATGGGCAGCCGGAGAATTAACCATAAGTCATGAACTAAGTGATGCCTTTGCGGCGAACTTGATCGATGTTAGCACCGAAGAAACCCAATACTTAGAAGTGGCGATTAATTTATTATTGCATTTCAAACGAAAAAAAATTGATAAACTGATTCATACCAAATTATTAGAGTTAAAAAATCCCGATTGCGACATGGAAGAATTGTTGTTATATGTGGAATTTTTGAACGAACAAAAACGAGAAATTGCCTCCGTTTTAGGCATGGCTGTGAGCAATATGTGGATTAATTGATTATTAATTAAGCAGTTGCAATTTCCCAGGTTTACTATATTTGTCTTTATGCTCAGAAGCAAGTGGATTTTTCCAACCACAGTTCTGATTTTGTGTAGTGCGGCAGTGATTGGAAAAGCAACCTTTGAAACTTCTAAGACATCTTTAATTAAGGCGTCGGATACTGCAATTGT
>JACCDW010176069.1_pt1 | contig 13093 bp, 9 predicted proteins | sample 7449781 | NCBI WGS metagenome assembly JACCDW01 (sample SAMN15323449, study PRJNA562643) | freshwater metagenome | isolation source: river surface water | place: USA:Blue River Watershed | collected 2017-08-18 | reverse complement strand
GCGCCGTCGGACGGTCTGGGGCTGTCGGGATCGGGCAGGACTCTCACCTCCGACCTTGCCGCCGCCTTGTATCGGTCGCGGGCGGCCACTGCCTCCTCGGCGGTCACCTCGCCCACCCCGCGGATGCGCTGCAGCTGCCAGGCCGACTTACCCTCCAGATCATGGACCGTGAGAATGCCCCCGCCGCGCAATGCCCCCACCCGGACGCCGAGCTTCTCCAACTCCTCAATCGGAGCCTCCATCAAAATCATCGCCGTTCCTTCGGCAATTACGGCGTCGGCGCGTGCCAGCACCTCCGCCTTGGCCTGCGCGATCGAAGCCCCCAGCGACCTCAGTGACCCTGCGACCCCGGAAGCGACCAGGTCAGCCCCGCCCACCCCCGACCGGACCTGCATCCCCAGGGAAACCGTGCGGAAGTAATCAAGCAGAGCCACGCGACTTAGATGAATAAAATATAAGACAACTCAAACCCAATGAAACACCTCAGAACTTGGGAAGCCGGGGGATGAGTGCCGCCGCTTGGCGGCGAAGATCGGTCAGCCAAGGGCGGGCGTTGTCGTTGTCATGAAGCGCGGCGGATTTCAGTGCCCTGAGCATCAGAGTCAGCGAGCTGTGGAGCTTCTTGGCATCCACGTCCGACCCCATCAGCGCCTCAGGTTCGATGCCGTGCTTGATGATCTGTGCGTGAATCGCCGCGATGCACTCGGCGTATCGCTTCCCCAGAACCGGGTGACTCAGATAGGCGACCGCCTCCGCGTCGTCCTTGATGGCATAGTAAAGCGAACTACCCAGGGAGCTACGATGGTTGAAAAAAATTGGATACGCACACCCCCGGGGTGCAAAAACAGGACAGGTCGTTCATTTTCAGGCCCCCTTCTTAAGATCATCCAATTTCTTCCTCAAACTGTCGGCTTTTTCAATCAGCTGCTTTCGGCGCTCTACAGCAGAGGGGCTTGCGTCGATTTCTTCGATTATCACCACCTTACCTGTCACGCGAAAGACGCAACTCGTCTCTCCTGCGACCCAGGCCCCCGAACGATCGCGAACCTCGTAAGAAACCACTATGAGTGTTTCGGCCTTCATACTGTCATCAAAATCCGCTGCGAACTCCAGATTGTCCTCCGGCGGATAGACCACTTCATCGGCCTTCCAGCCGCGCACCCTAAGCTGGCTCAAGGAGCTATCCGCTTCACGATATCTGACGCCTATGATGACGATTGCGCAAGGAGGAGGCCCGGAAATCTCAAGGGGGGAGGCTAGATAAAACTCAAGTACGCCGAATGTAGGCCCCTTATGAGACTTGGGAATGAAAACGAAAGGCGCATCCTGCTTTTTCCCAAAACCATTCGCGTCGTTTTTCTCAATTGCACGCGGCAACCTCTCCGACCCTGCAGAATGATGCGCGTCTGGGCGCGAATCAGACTCGACGCTGTTCTCAGATTTCATGCCCCCCACGCCGGGCTTAGCATTCGCATCCTGGCTGCCTTGAACAGACGCTATCGCAGCGGGATTAGGAGACCCCGGCTTTCCTGTGAGCGAATCAGCAGCGGAATTGTTCGGATTTGCGGACTTTCCCACGTCTCCACCACTGGTCTGACCGGAAGTGCCCGGCCCAACGTAACTCGGCGATTTATACTCAAGGTCAGAGGTTCCATGGCGGCCACGGTAACTGTCGCTTTTCGGGTTGTTAATTGTTACCGCAGAATCCCAGCCACCCCAGCAGCCTTTCAAAAAGAATGATAAAAGCCCCAAAAGAAACAGAAGAGACAGCAAGAACAGCAGGATGGATCCCGTCCGCTTAAGCCAATCGAATGAAAGTGCAGTGGCACCTGAACCTGCGGACGGCCTGGAAATCGGCGGCTCGACAACCTGGTCGCTCACGGGAGCATCGATGGCGACTACGCGCGTTGTTTCGACGGCAGCGCCCCGGCCACCTATGACAACGGTTGGTGTCGCGCCGGGCTCGCATCTGTCCAAACCCCATAACACGCAGCAGAAGTCCTTCCTGGGCCACCCTCTCCTGACCACCCTGAACATTTCAGGGTGGCTCTCGGGAGATGGCAGACAAAAGGATTTGCAGAAGTCCCTTTCGAGATCACTCAAGCCGGGGTCGGTTTGTCTTAGTCGTAGCGTGCTTAGGCCTCGCAACAACTCATCATGAAAGTCCTGCGGGATTGGATGCAGCACTTGGCTTCGGTGCAGCATTTCTCCCTCTTCAGTGAAACGGGAGAAGGTCACATCTCTACCGCCGTCCTGATAGGTAACCCGGGCAAGATTTTCCCTGAACTCGGGGATTCCGTTCAAAATGGCCTGGAAGCGGGAATCCCAGAGAAGAACGTTCGTCTCACCGACCACAAGGGGACGGAAAGAGGTCCCATCCTGGCTGCTGATCCTTAGGCCGAAAGGGTCGGACGAAGGCTGAGGGGTAAGGCGCCCGGGAATCACAGGACGTCAGCGTTAATATAAACTCCGCCCTTTTCGCTTCTGACCCCCCAACGTCGGACATTGGTGACAAAGTCAGATTGCGATGTTCCGGCCCTGTTCATGGAGGACATGTTGATCCGCTCGCCTCGCTCTGGAACGACTACTCTGTACCCACCGTCCGAGATCAAATTTAGGTCTTTAGCCCAAATAGCCAGCTTGTCGTGGATCCTGTCGTCCGACAGCCCTAACCTCACATAGCGAGATGCGACTGCATCTCCAAGATTCTTAAGTCCGGCATAAAGGTCGTTCCTTTTCTTGGCATCGGCCTGCGCACCCCTAATTTGAGCAAGTGCAGCCATGATTGTTACGGAATCCCTTGGCGGGACTTCCGACTCGGTCTCTGATTTGATTTCTCTGATTTCAGATGCAAGGCTTGTGTCAAGTAGGCCGTCAGGCATAAGGTTCCTGGCACGGGAGGCTTCACCTTCTGCGACCTTCTGGACTTCGGTAAGCGCGGCAATCCTCTCCTTCTCTGCTCTCTCCTTCTCCGCCAACGCTTTTTGGGCGTTCAGCTCAGCCCTCTTTCGCTCAATGGCCTCTCCATCTTTCTCGCTGCTGAGCCTGCTCATGACATGCTGGAGTTCCAGGAGCTGCGCTTTCAACTTTTGGTTATCATCGTAAGATGAAACAAGTTCCTCCCTTATCAATCCAAGCTCTTCCCTTGCCTTGTATAGCTCTGCCTTTGCCTTGTTCATTTCAGACTCACTTAGTCGACTATCAACAGCTTTTCCGATTTTACTCAGCCTGTCATCAAGGCCTCTGATGGCGCCTCCTAATTGTTGCTGGATGGATTGATGAAGCAGGTGAGGCGAAACATACTTGTTCGCATCCAGCAATGCAAACACCATGGCTAAGATCCCGGATAGGACACCTAAAGCGACAAGTATAAGGACTATTAAGCGCTGTTCAGGGTTTTTCGCCGAGTCCCATGCGAGCAAAGCTAACAACGCGTAGGTGCTGGTCAAAAAAAACGGCAGCGAACACAATCTTAATACCTTCGGGATAAGTTCAAGCATCGTCGGAGTAGATCAGCCCGTCGTCCTGCCAATTCACACCATCACCGTAAGCAGGAAATAACTGGAGTTTTACGCTGTCCTTGATGTCTTTACCGTCAGGAGAATGAACGCTGACGATTTCTAGGGCGTCGGCACTCTCGGCGGTAGACGGCGTCCTCCTGAACACGACTTCGACCTCGTCCGGGCGTGGATTTTTTTTATCATCCCAAACAAGCTTGTAGACCGGCTCAGGGCTTATGGATTTGATGTCGAACATCTTTCGCGCTATCCTGCGATCCTCCTCCAGGCTGAGCAAAGCCGGAGACGATTCATCACGCCCCCCCGGGAAGGATATTTTAGTTATGAACGATTGTCGCGAGATGGCCGAGGACATCACTTCACCCCATTCGTTCGTGAAGCCGGCCCCCTTTTTCACCTCCATCTTCCATCCAGGTATCAGCCTCGCCTGGATGGCGCGATGCAGCGACGCACCCACGCACGTCACTGTTTTAGCGTCGGAAATCTTTTCGTTGGCGTCAGAACCTTTGGCAAGATTTGCTGCTGTGAGTTTTCTTCTGAATGGGTACCACTTCCCAGTCCGGAAGCCGGAGGCAAAATGGATCCTTTCAAGCGGCACCGGAAGTATGCGTTCGAGCAGGCCCCTGAGGGCCGGCTGTTCGGATGGCTTACCGCAAACGAACACCATGTTGACATTGAAAGCCGCGATGTAGTTGGAAAGCCCCGAGACGACATGGCTAAAATGCTCGACCACAAGCTTGTCTATGAGGCCTTTCTCAAACTGGTCTTTCCTTTCAAAAGAACTGGTCACACCGAACAAATCGCAAAAGTCATTCCACAGTTCGACTGAAATCCCAAGCTCCTGAGGGCAGAACGACGGCAAATCGGATTGGTCCTCGCTTGATCTGGAAGAAAGAAGGCTGATGGCCATAGGAATCAATATGGACGAAAGCCAGCGTATCCTGCGCGTCTCCTTTTCCTTGACCTTGTGAGGAGGAATGTCCTGTACGTGCTGAGATTCGATTTCGTCGTTGGAGAAGACCTTGCGGAATCGGGCAAGGATCTCGTCACGGTCGTCTCCGTCGCCTGCGAGCCTTGGGATCACTATTTTTTCGATGATGGCACGCACCAGGCCGTCCCCGGCCACGCTGTATGAGTCTCTGAACTTAACGGATGCCTCAAGGTCAACGTTAACGCCAGGCTTTCGGTCCACGAATTCAACTATTGAAATGTCCGTGGTTCCGCCGCCGATGTCGAAGTTCATGACCCGAATGGCGTCTTCGACCTTCCCATTTCGACCCTTGCGGGAAAACCCGTTGAGCTTGATCCAATTCTCGCCCCTTCGGTGCGTAGAAAAGCCGTGGATGCAGGAATAGATGACCGGAAGCTGGCTGGCGACCGACTCGTCAAGGCTCATCTCAAGGGTAAGATAATCCTCACGCCGGGAAACATTAGTTATATTGAAGATCTGAAGCGCCTCGTCCCACTTCTCCCTGTATCGTTTCAATTCATCAACGGACCAACCGGAAGGATAAGTTCCCACCACGGCCTTGAGCTTACGACGCCTGCCCTGTCCTGCACCCTTTGTCCAGGCGACGCTGTTGATCTGACGTTGGGCCGACTCGATGATGGCGAGTATGGTCCAAGTAAGCGTGCACCGCGGGGGATGCCGTGGCGCGACAGGAGCAGTGTCGGGCTTTGACTTCCTGATGCTTTCCGGCTCGCCCCACTTGTGCGGAGCATCACCGACGGCCCAGCATTTCCCGTCCTCAGGCTGGAACCTGAGCACCATGCCACTAAGAGACACCGCAGGAACGCTCACATCGTCCTTCTCGTAGGCGGCGTCACCGAAATTCGGCATTACGGACCAAAAAGCACCCCTAGGAAGCTGTTGGTCGTCCCAGAAGAATCTTTTGGCTGAACTCTGTTGCATAAGCTGCCCCGCACCTACCCTTGCCCTGTACTGAGTGCCTACTTTCGTGGGTGAATTCATCATGTCGCGCACATCGTCCCCCAAGCACACGGGGGATAGCTTGACGAACATGTGGGGGATATTCTTGACGATTTCGCGTTCTGGTTGTGCCGGAAGCTCATTCGATCGGAAGGGCGAAAGCAACCGGTCAAGGAATCCAGGCGGACTCGGCGGGGGCGTGCTCTTCGTGACATCGATCTTGCAGATGAGTGAGTCACGGTTGAACGAGGCCGACGCAGAATCGTGGTCGAAATTTCTGAATTCGGGGGACTTGAGGATGAATCTGGAGCTACATATCGCCTGCTCAACGGAGAAATCCAGTTCGTCCGACAGGAAGGGAGATTTCAGTGGCAGCGGACGGCAGATTTCCGAGAAGCTGGAAGCGCCGCCGGCAGTGGAGTCCGCGACCCTGCGCTCAAGCAACAGTGCGCATGTCCTCGTGTTCCCGAAATCGATGATGATATCTACCTCTATGTCGTCTCCGACAGGTCGGTTCCAGCGCACAGGTTGTGTGAAACTGGCGCCGCCGATCTCGCAGTCGATCTTGTTTTTATCCTGATCCTGAAGAAGGCTAACCGACTCGGCCACGTAGGGCGGTTTAGACTCCACATTGGGTTCGTGTGTCGGGATCTTTTCATAAAACCATCCCCGGTTGTTTCCTCCTATGTTGGTCTCGATGGCAAGCCAGATGCCGCGGGAGAGCAGACCCCCGGAATAACGGCACGTCCCGATACGGTGCCGCACATGAGGATGCATTTTAGATCGCTCCCAACCGTGACGCTCCTCCGGCTGATCGGTAATCTGAATGACATCCCTCCCAAGCACCATCTTGTTATGGGCTATGACTGCAAGAAGATCGCCGTTGGTTGCGCCCTCTTTGTCCACCATTTCGACGGGGAAGAAGAACATCTGAAACCCCGTATCAGGCATGAGCTCCAGAACAGTGTCTTTAAGCTTATTGAAGGTCATGAGAATGTCAGAAGCGCGACCGGATGACGGTCAATTGCTGGTCGCCCGGCTGTTCGGGTCGAAGTCCGGAAATCGGATTGTACTTTTCTAGCCGGCCTACGAACACGTCTGTGACGCAGCATGCATGAGGGTTGGGGCGCCTAAGACCGGCAACAGGAAGTCGCATGAGATCGGAAAGAAACTCGTTCGGATCCTTCTGACTCGGCTCAGGAATGTTGATCATGCCGTTTCTTAGAAGATTGCCCATCGCTATGGCCAGTTCACGGCGGAGGGACCTTGAAACGACGTCAGATTGAATTCCGTCCATCTCATCAGTAATGAAATTGAAGAGGTCCTGCGCGCAGGGCTCTGAGATGTACCTCATCAGCAGCAAGCCCTCGGATTCACCGTCCAGGCCCAGCGACCCCCAGTCGAAACCGGGCAAGTCGCGTAGACGGCCGAGCGACGATTCCCTCCAGCGCACCCACTGGCGCTTAACGTACTCTTCCTGCGTTTCGGGCTTTTGCGTGCTGAAATTTTTAGGGATGGGTTCAAGGTCCGCCTCATCGACGTGCGTCATGACCCTGATGAGGTAGGAATGCAGGGATTCTACCGTCTCATGCTCTGGATACATGAACCTGGAAGAGGGTTCTGCGCCTACCCCGCCATGCAAGCCCCCTAGACGCCTCGCGACCTTTGTCGCCACACGTTTCTGCGCATGACCGAGATCCCCGCCGGTCGGAAGCGCCTCCTCAAAGAGCTCGGAAAGGCGACGGCGATCCTCCGCTTCGAGGTCGGAAAGCTTTGCCCTCCTGGGAGACGAATTGATGAATGCGAGCTGCTGCTCCAGAAAGAACCCTACGCCGCCATCAGCGTCTTCAACCATCCGTTCGAACGATTCCCCTGAAACTTCCGAACTGAATGCGCTCCGGAACGACGGATCCCTCTTGATGAACTCGATTGAACTCCCGATTCCCTGCTTGCCCTCCCGGAAAGATCCCTCGCCGTTGGCGAGATGCTTGTAAGTGGTGGCGAAGAGGTGGGAGTTGGGAGGCTGGGTAAGGGGGGCGAGCTTGCCAAGCATGTCTCCGAAGACGGATTCCAGTCCGGTTCCGGATCCGATGGCGGAATCATTGATAACTTTTGCGAAGAAGGTCATGCATACCGAGAGGGGCAAAGGCGGCTTCGCGCCCAAAGGCGGATTTCGTGGATCGTAATCAGGCGAGATGCATCGCCACCAATGCTCTATGCCGCTGGTGAGCTGACCGGGCTTGGCCGGGAAGGTCTGAGCCCTGACCAGAATGGCGAACGCGTCTATGGAGATGTCTTGCGCGTACCCCAGTACCATGGAGGCTGTCTTTCCACGCTTGAATACCGTGGTCAGCCAGCGCATGTCCTCGACCGGCACTTCTTCGGGATTGATGAGTGCGGCCAATGATGAGGCCGAATCCTGAAGTGCGACTCCTGGAAAATCGAGCAAGTCCGCGACCTTCAGCAGCCTGAAGAATTGCCCCGCCTTTGAATCGGCGCCCCCCTCGGGCTCCCTGACGGGAATGATGATCTCGCGTACGAGGGCCTGGAAGTCGCCGAAGCTGCGACGGGAAATTTCGGCTGATTCTCCGCCGCCGCATCCGATGAGGACCTCACCTGCATCCTCGTGAAAGCCGAGGGACGACACGGCTCGCGCTATCGCGGCGTCACCGTCATTGGGGTCGCCTTTGGTGGCTCGGCGGAAAGTGTCTATGTCGAGGAGAAGCGATGCGACCTGCGTGGTGCAAAAAACTTTGCCGTCCTGCCAACCGAGACGTCGGCGCAAGGACCTGAGACGGTCATAGGTCGCCGAAACCTGGGGGACGTCGTCCCAAAGCATGCGTTTGGCCATCCTCTCCACCTCCTCGACCGAACGCAGTGCAGCGGAATCGTTGAGTATGTCCTGACAAAGCATGTCCCACCCTTTGAAAAGGTTTCGATATCGCGGCTCACGAGAGGAGATGAAGAGTCCGACGATGCGCAGCAGCTCCCGCATACGCTCGTATGCCTGGCGGTTCGGCGGCTCTCCCTTGCCAAGCCGGGCGGCAAGGAACTCCTCCTCCACCTGCGTGCGGTCCCATAGCTTCACGTTTCCATCAGCGAGTTCCGTGCGACATTCGCTCAGATACCCGCACGCGAGCGAATGCATGATGTGCCCCTCGCGGTTGAACCGGATCCCGACTGGGTGCGAGGGGTGCTTGACCTGTCTGGCGAGGGTATACCGGGTGACGCAGCCGGAAGCATCCGAACCGCGGTTGTAGGGATTGAGGACAATCGTCCTCTCTGACCTCTCCTGGGAGTGAAGGAAAACCGTTGGGCAGGACGCGTCCCAAGTGAGGCATGGACTGCCGTTCTTCTCGGACCGACCGGTGTCAAGGTAGTGGGACAAAAGGGTGGATTTGCCGGACTGCGACGGCCCCCAGACGCCGAGCGCATGACGCGCCCCCTCGCACATGTCCATTTCAGAAAGAACCTCGCTGCGTTCGGCAATTTCGTAAATTCCGTTGAGCCACGACCCTGCCGGGAGAGCGAACTCGTCCTTGCGCTTACAACCGTAGGCCCAATACCAGTCTATGATCTTTGTAAGGTCTTTGTTCATGCTGGTCATCGCGATGAGGGCACTGGGCGCGCCGAAAGCTCCGAGAGAACGGCAAGCTTTTCGAACAGGTCGGTCCCACCCGTGCTCTCGTCAACCTTGAGGCTCAGGCCGAAGGATCCGACATTATGGACGTAGGAAGCGGACACCGTGGCCTTGAAGATCATACCTAGATTGCCCCTCTCCCTTAGCTCGAGAACGGTGCCGTCAGGATGCCTTTCCGTTGAGATGACGTAAATCCATCCGCCCTCGGGCTTCATGGAGACGAGCTTTACCCCATTGATCCCGGCAGGCGGACGTAAAGATTCCGCGCCAGGCCATACCCGGGGGACGGCCCGCAATCTCTTCAACTCACTTTCAGCGGAGGCAAGCCTCTCGGAAATGTCGCGAACTGAAGATTCTGAGCGAACAAGCGCAGCCCCGGCCTCGTTGAGCTGCTGCTGCCTCTCGCGAAGCCTCTGGTCAAGTGCCTCGATTTCGGCCTCACGCTTACGCAGGGCATCCTCCTGCGTGCGGATGGCGGATTCCAACTGCCCCACCCTTTGTTGCGACTGCTCTTTGCTCGCGTCCAGAGACTTTGCTAGTGACGAAACTTGCTCCTTCATGCGCTGCGCCTCACCGGCAGAGTTGCTGGCATCAACAAAGGGACGGATCCAGAGGAGGTAGCAGAAAGCGAAGAATGCCAGCACGGACCCTGCGAGCATGTAGAACGCCTTCTTGTTGCGCTGCAGGCCCAGCTCGACTTGCTGCCGGCTCATCTCGATCTGCTGCCGCTCGTTGATGCCGAAATCTTTGGAAAACTCGGGGTAATCGCGCACGGGCATCCAGCAGTTTTCGTCGCTGTCAAAGGTTCTGACACCGACCACCTTCATCTCCTCGTGCCCGGTCAGCTCTTTTTTGAGGATCTTGTCCCTGACTTGAGAGAGGGTCAATGGCGCCATTACGCTTCCACTCCTAGTTTTATAGTAATACAAGGTCTCCATTCTAAAAGATGTGTTTTTCTTCTAAAAGCACCCGGTAATGTTGCAACTAAAAGGTTGGAAGCCAAAGGGATGAGCCTGTATTGCCTGATTCGGCCATAAATGCATGATAATTAAAGAATAACGGCCAATAACGAGGTTCGCTTCGAAAGATGGTCATGCCCTGAAACGGGCGGAGCATCCTTCAATCCGCTTAGGCACATTCCCAAGGCAATCTAGAAGAAAGGGTGGCTGCATGATGACAGGCCGCGTCTCTTTACAACTTATAATCTTCTTGTTTCATGAAACCGTGCGGAGCGAATTCGAACAGAAGCTGCAGAGGCAGATCGACAGCTGCGGCCCCTGCTGCAGCTGCCTGGTGATGATCGTGATGGCGGTGCTCTTCGGAATCTACGTGCTGGGACGCTGAGCCCCGCTCAGGGGCACATGTCGTATTCGTCGACCCAGCCGATGACGGCGGCGCCGTCGCGGCGGTCCCGGGCGAAGTGGATCCGGAGGACGTTGGTGCCGTCCTCGGACGGCAGGTGGGCCTGGTGGACGAGGGGGAGTCGCCGGCCGTCCCGGTAGACGGTCATCACGGGCTCATACTTCTGCATGAGCTGGGCGGCCCGACGATACTTAGGCTGGTGGTCAGGCCCCTCGACCAGGACCTCGGCGAGGGTGCCGATCAGGCGAAGCTCCTCCACGACCTCTTTTTCGTCGTCCCAGAGGCAGTCCAGGCCGCTTTCCACAGCCGAGGGCATGACGACCACCCCCCGGACGCCCCGCAGGCGGCTGAAGTCGAGCATGCAATGCCCGACGGTGCGGTCCTCAAAGGGGTACCCGCTGCCCTTGCCGGCCGGCCGGACGGGCTCGACGTCCACGCCAAGCGCGGCGACCAGGCGGTCGACGAGCGGCTGGTCGCCCTTGCGATGGCGGATGGCGATGCGGATGCCCACCGGGTCGGCGAACTTGCAGTGGCTGATGAGGATGTCCCCATGCTGGGACATGCCCTGGACGCGGAAGAAGGAGGGATCGACCCCGGTGGCGTAGCTCTCGTTGAGGAGCGGCTCCTTGAGGATCGTCTCCTCGATCAGGTGCCGCAGGGTGGCGGCCCGCATCGTGGATCGGAAGGCGAGGGTGATGATGGACAGTTCGTGGCGGTGCTTGGGATGACTCATGGTTGGAAAAGGGGCGTGAGGGGGTGTGCGCCCTCGAGGTGCCTCGGGCGCATGGGACTCCTGGCGCGGGTGAGGCGCTGGACCGGTGATCTGAGGGCTTTGAGCTGCTTTTCGGCCTTGTGGCTTACTGGACGGGGGCTCGTGGGCTTGGTTTGCTCAGACGGGAGACACTGTGCACATCCCGCGATGTTTGTCGAGAAAAATCGTTCTAGTGTAATGACAAAGTATCTACCCGCCCTCCTCTTGCGCTGGCGCCTCACCTGGGGATGATGAGAGGCGTTGTTGGTTTGTTTGTGGTTTGGTGTCATAACAGCACGGCCCCGGAGCGATCCGGGGCCGTGTCCTTTGGTGCGCGATCAGATCAGAGCCGGATGCCACGCGACATCGCATACTGCGAGATGCGCATCCAGTTCTTCATACCGTGCCGGAAGTAGTGATCCGTGCCGAGCACCTCACCATCGAGGATCAGCTGCTCCAGCCGCGCGTCATCGATGTTCTCATAGATGAAGCCGCCGTCACGTGCCACGTGGATGGGCGTGGTGAACACATCCGGTTTGATGACCGGAGGCGGCGGAGCCGGGATCGGCGCGTCGGCCTGCGTGGCCGACCACATCTGGCCCTGCCCCGCTCCATCGAATTCACCCGGGCGGTAGAGCCCCTTGGCGACGTAAGGCTGGGTCAGGTCCAGCAGGACCTCCATCAGGTCCTCCTTGCCCATCACGTCACGGAACACCGCGTTATCCAGACGTCCGAGCTGGATGACCCCGCGCCCGTTCGGGATGGGCGTCCAACGGACCGGGATCGCATGGATGCCCTCCTCGGCCAGGGAATCATCGGTGAAATTGAGTCTCGGACCCTGGTAGCGGCCCGTGATGACCCCGATCGCGTGCAGATTATGGTTTTCACTCTCCAGGAAGATGTAGTCCCCGGGGCCGGCCTCATGCGCCATGCGCCAGATCTGAGAGCCGAACTGGGCGCCCATGCCCGGGTGGAGTGACGTCTCTTTGCCGGCGGCCGTGGCCTCCTTGGCCGACAGACCCTGCGGGTCGAATGCCGCCAGCGAAAAGCTGTAGGTGCCGTTCTGGAGGTGCTTTTTCGCCTCGGGCGCGATTCCGAGGTCCTGGGGGATGCCCCGCCCTGCCTTTGCGAACCAGACGTGCCGGTGCAACCCGCCCTCTGCCTTCATGTAGTGGATAGCCATGCCCGCCCGTTCTACCCGGAAATTTCAGAACACAAGGGGACCGTAATGGGGTCAGACCCCATTAAGAGGGTCTGACCCCGTTAGGACGCTATCAACTAAGGTGCGCCATAGACGAAGGAGTCGTGGTGAGCACCGGCAACTGCCCCCCTCCTGCTGAGTTTATGGCCTCAGCGGCGGCGGGGTTGAGTCTGATTTGCCAGTGTTTATTTTTTCCCGAGGGTGGTCGATGCCGTCGTGAACGCGTCCATTCTTGATGCGGGCGGTGAGGTCGAGGAACTGCTGGACGGTGTGGTCGGGCAGGCCGAAGTTCTGCCGATCGAGGCAGTCGTGTATGTAGAGCGTGCGATGCGGGAATTGATTGGGCGGCCAATAAACAGGGTTCCAGCGTAAGATGGGACGCGGCTCCAGGTGGTAGTGACGGTTGAACCAATACTGAGCCCAGACGCTTTCCCATTTGAGACCGGGCGAATAAGACGTGTGGATCTGCCGACTGTACCATGATTCGTGCGTCACCAGCTGAGTGGGGATGTCCACGTGACGCCACAGGGGTATCTTGCCGAACTGCCTGGTGACGCAGCCGATGTACTTGGGCAGCACCTTCTCCGCCGGATTGGTCGGCAGTTTCAACCTCCCCTTGTAAGCGCGCTCAGGCGGGAGTTCCTGGGCAAGCCCACCCTTGCATGGCCTGCCGCAGCTCCCGCCCTCGATG
>JACCDW012009837.1_pt1 | contig 13099 bp, 11 predicted proteins | sample 7449781 | NCBI WGS metagenome assembly JACCDW01 (sample SAMN15323449, study PRJNA562643) | freshwater metagenome | isolation source: river surface water | place: USA:Blue River Watershed | collected 2017-08-18 | reverse complement strand
CCTGGGATCTCAGTGACCAAATGGCGTGATTGTGGGAGTTTTTCAGTCATGGCCTAAGTCTAAACCCTTATAAATACTGCGCCAGCCCAACCATATGACTCATGCCCTTAGAATTGAAGCATGAGTGACCTCCGCAACAGCGCGCCTCTTCTCGATGCCTATCTCTCTTACTTTGAGAGCGCTCGTACACCTTTCACGATTCCAGGACACAAGCAGAGAACCTCTCGCCTTGATGCTGGACTTGGATCGGTCGTTGATAGCGATACACCTTTATATGGTGGACTTGATGAAATTAAGTTAACTAATAAGACATTAATCAAGGCTGAGAAATTAGCGGCCGACTTCTGGGGCGCAGATTATGCGCGTTTTTCAACTGGTGGATCTACCCATGCCAACCAAGCAATTGTTTTAGCCCTTGGTGCACCTGGCGATCGTGTTGCTGTTTCGCGTACTGCACATCGTTCAATCCTGTCAGCTCTTGTTCTTGCTGGACTCGAGCCAGTATGGATGTCACCGGATATCGATGTAGCCACTGGTGTTCCCATCGGAATTGGTATAGCCGAATTAGAGCGGGCGCTAACTGAAAAGCCAATTGCGGTTCTACTGACAGAACCGGGTTATCTCGGCACGCTCTCCGATTTACCAGCTCTGATTAAGGCTGCACATGCACATTCAGTTCCAGTGATTCTTGATGCTGCATGGGGCGGACACTTTGGATTTCACCCTGAACTCCCCCAGCACGCCCTACAACTCGGTGCCGATGCTTTGATTACAAGTGTTCATAAAGCTTTGCCTGGATATAGCGCCTCTGCGCTCCTTCTGGCGCAAGGTAAATACCTCAACTTAGATCGCATCGAACAAAGCTTTGAGACAACACATACAACTTCTCCCGCGGGCGCACCTCTCGCATCTATCGATGGCGTGCGTGCGCTTCTGCAAACTCGAGGCACTGAACTAATCTCAGAGCTGCTCAAGAACGTAAAAAGATTTAAAGAGTTTGTACAAGCCGAGTTCGCTCTTCCAATCTTCTTGTATCCCGGTGATTTCCCAGCAGGGCGCTTTGATCCGACCAAGATTGTCCTTCGCGTTCAGCAGTTAGGTGCCTCCGGTGTTGAGATTGAGAGAGACCTTCAGGCGGTTGGCATAAGGGTCGAAATGGCTGATCGTGACACCATTGTTTTCCTAGCAACTCTTGCTGATACCGAAGCTGAGTTCGACGCTCTCGCTGATGCACTAATTCCCATTCTCAAGCGCCGCCAAGAACAACGTCGTGAAAGTGCTACCGCCTTGAGTTGGTCAGTTGTTCCTCAGCGCGGAATCTCTATGCGCGATGCCTATTTTGCAAAGACTGAAATGATTGATGCAGCAATGGCAGAAGGAAGAATCTCGGCGGATCTTATAGCACCATATCCACCTGGAGTTGCAGTTGTTGCTCCCGGAGAAATATTGACCACCCAGATTCTTCAAGGATTAAGGGCTTCCAAGGATGCCGGTGTGCGAATCGCATATGCAACCGACCCAACACTTGCTTCTTATCGAGTGGTCATCTGAGAGATTCATCAATGAAAAATAGAGGTACGCATCTTGCTCTTGTAAGTGCTTATGCTCTTCTTGCTTCGCTTCTAATAATTCCACCCGCTAAAGCAGCAACCGTAGTGTCATCAAATACCGATCTTGAAGGAATCTGTACTCAAACTGTTGATAACGCTTCAAGTGTTGTGGTCAATAGATACGGTGCAGATTGTGTTATTTCATTTCGACGTGTTGGAACAACTGTGTGGACTATTCCTGCAGGGGTGACAAAGATTCAAACTTTGATTGTTGCCGGTGGTGGTGGCGGAGGATATGACGTCGCTGGTGGTGGTGGCGCTGGTGGTCTTCTCTACTATGGAGGTGAAACTCCAAAGACTCCTAATGGCGAGACTCTGACAGTCACCTCAGGAACCATCTCTATTGATGTAGGTGGAGGCGGTGCGGGCGCAACGAGCATCACTGCGCCCTTTGGTGCTGACTCAACTGGCCGAGGCGGAAATGGATCAAATTCTTCAATTACTTTGCCCTCGTCCACTGTATTAACAGCGATTGGTGGTGGTGGCGGAAATAGCCGTAACAACACTAGTGCGGCACAAAATGGTGGCTCGGGTGGTGGCGGTGGTTATGGAAATGGAAATGGCGGAACCGCAGCCGGAAATGGAACAGGTAGCGGTACAACTCTTCAAGGCTTTGCGGGTGGTCGACTCACAAGTGGTTCTGGTGCTGGCGGTGGAGGTGGAGGTGCCGGCGGTGTCGGCGTTAACTGGAGTGATAGCAATGCATCACTCAATGGCGCTGGTGGACCGGGGCTTCAATACCAAATCAGTGGCGTCGCAACGTATTACGGCGGTGGCGGTGGCGCTGGATCGTGGAACAACCGCGGCGGACCAGGCGGAATCGGCGGCGGCGGCGCTGGTGGCAGCATGGATAGCATCACCTGTCGTGCAAATTGTTCTTCTGATACTTTGGCGCGCACCGGTAGCTCTGGCACAGCAAATACTGGTGGCGGTGGCGGTGGAAGCGGTAATGCAACTAATGCTTCGCCTGCGGGAAGCGGAGGTTCGGGCATCGTCATTATTCGCTACTCGCTTAATCTCGCATCGACAACAACAATTGCAGTTCCCGGTGGCGGATTTACATACAACACTGCGAAAAATATCTCCGCGACTACAAATACAGGTGGTTTTCTCACTTTCCTTGCAAATGGAAAATTTATTCCCGGCTGCCGTAACATCCTTGTAAATGTTGCAAACTCATTCACAGGTACATGTGCCTATAAACCGAGGATCCATGGCACCACCGTCGTGACAGTAAATTTCAGACCGAATGACTCTTCATACTCCGCATCGTCTGCAACTTCTGCAACATATTTTGTTGCTTCGCGATCTAACCGCCGCTAATCGAATTTCGTAATTGCATACGAGTAATAATCCTGTGGCACGCCATCTTCGATGAAGAGTGCCCTGAGTACTCCTTCAAACTTCCAGCCCGCCTTTTCAAAAGCCCTCCGCATTGCGTAGTTATTTTCAGCGGTTGATCCTTCAATCCTATGAGCTCCTTGCGCAAAGGCATAACGTGCGCCTTCCATTAACGCGAGAGTTCCCAAACCTTTACCCTGCTTCTCTTCTGCAATCTCAATCCCCATTTCAAGGGCGCCATCAGGTCGAGTTGAATCGCATTTACGAAGTTGGAAATCGCCTACTAATTCGCCATCTAAATCAATAGCTAATTGAAGATAATGATCATCCCACTGACCAAGATTTTGAAAACGTTTGAAAAATCGTTCTTTTCTCTCTGGCTCTTCGAGTTTACGAATCTCGCATGCTCTCTCAAACTCCTCCAGCCGATAGGGACGAATTGTTACTGTCATTACTTGCGATGCACCTTGTGATTTGCAGCTTGTGCAACTGGGCGAATCACCATGCTGTCGACATTAAAGTGTTCTGGAAGAGAGAGCGACCAGCGAATGGATTCGGCTACATCTTCGGCAGTCAAAGGCGCATCAACGCCTTCATACACTTTGGCGGCTTTTGCGGTATCACCATTGAAACGATTGATGGCAAATTCATCTGTCTTCACCATGCCAGGAGCAATCTCGGTAATGCGAATTGGCTGGCCGTTAAGTTCAAGACGTAGGGTGTGAGCCAGTGATCGCTCGGCAAACTTGGCAGCAACATAACTGCCACCATTTTCATAGGCACGGTGTCCAGCTGTTGAAGTAACAATCACAATGTGTCCGTTACCCGCTTTCACCATCTGCGGAATAAGCGCCTGGGTAATCTGTAGTGTCGCAATCACATTGACTTCATAACTCTTTCGCCAAATCTCCGGATCTGCGTCAGCGATTGTTGCCGCGTCGAAAGCACCGCCAGCGCAGTTAACAAGTATTTCTACACCACGTTCTGCGCAGAAAGCGGCAAGTGCCGCCACATCTGCAGCAACAGTTAAATCTGCCGAGAATATTTCGACTCCAGTAGTTGATGCAGCGAGGGCATCAAGGCGATCTTTGCGTCGAGCAGTTGCGATGACTCTATATTCATTCCCAGCAAGCGCCTTCACAGTTGCCGCACCAATACCACTGCTAGCGCCAGTTACGAGTGCAATCTTTTTTGAGGACATGGGGTAAGGGTATCTTCAATGGTACGCCTAGCGGAATAGAATGAATCTATGAGCAATCAAATTGAAACCATTATCGAATACCAGCTTGATAACCGCGATAAGAAAACCGTCTTCTGGCGCGGCATTCTGGCTTTCCCAATGATCTGCTTTATTGCAGCTTTTACTGAGATGTCTCAATGGGGTTGGGCTAGCGGCTTTATGATTCTCCCCGTTCTGCTCGCACTTGTCTTCCGCGGTATTTACCCAAGTTATCTACTTACTTTCAATCACTCATTGATTGAACTGCATACCCGTGTAACCTCTTATGTTTTACTCCTGACAGATGATTACCCATCAATCGAGCGCAACCCAAAGATTGCAGTGCTATTGCCAGATGTTGAAGGCGGAAAGACGCTAGGTCGTTTTCTACAGATCTTTAAGGTGATCTTGGCTATCCCTCTAGTTGTGGTCGGATTGATTTACGCAATCGCAGCTCTTGCGGTGACTTTTGTGGCCTGGATTCAGACCTCGTCTACCGGTCGCTATCCGCAATGGGCACTTGGTATCGTCCTTGGAACCATTCAGTTCTGGAACCGTCTCTACGGTTACGCAGTTCTCCTCGTTACAGACGAGTACCCACGCTTTACCCTTTAAGGAAATCAGCTAAATAGAAATTACTTGAGAAGGCTTTGGCACAATCGCATTCCAGTTGAGTTGATCAACTAAGCGATTGGCCATCGCCTCTTGAGCGCCTTGTTCGCCGTGAATTACAAATATCTTCTCTGGCTTCGACACCGTGCCGAGCCACTCAATTAACTCATCAGCATCAGCATGAACCGAGAAACTATTGACTTTAGCAATATGTGCTCGGACCGGAATGAGATTTCCATGCATCTTGATTTCAGTAGCGCCCTCTTCTAACAAGCGACCACGGCTACCAACTGCCTGATATCCCACCAAGATAACGGTGTTCTTTGGATCTGGCAGCATGTGTTCAAGATGGTGCACCACCCGACCGCCAGTAGCCATCCCGCTGGCGGAGATGATGATTGAAGTTTCAGTAATCTCATTAATTTGTTTTGACTCTTCGGTTGTAAGTGCTTGCATTAATTTTCCTGAATCAAATGGATCCTGATTTGCCCATTTTTTTGAGACACCATCGCGGATTTCTTGAGTGTTCTGAGTAATTGCCTCGCGATAGAAGTTGAGTGCAGTCAGCGCCATCGGCGAATCCACATAGACCGGAATCAATGGAATTAACTTCTTCTCCATCAACTCTCGGAGTGCCATCAAAATTACTTCGGTCCGGTCCACCGCGAATGCCGGAATCAAAATCGAACCGCCACGCTTGATTGCAGCGTTAAGTTCGCGCGCAAAATCCTCTGGCTTGGCATCATGTTTGCGATCGCCGTAAGTTGATTCTGTCACCACCGCATCTAAGTGAATTGCTGGTGCGCTATCTGGGTTGGAGAGCAACGGATGGTTGTGGCGCCCCATATCTCCAGTGAAAAGAACGCTTTTGCCACCAATTTCTAGGACAAGAAATGCTGAACCGAGAATATGTCCAGATGGATACCACGTCACCCAAGCATCGGGCGCTACTTGAATACGCGAGTGAAAAGCAACTCGCTTAAATAGTTTGAGCGCTGCCTCGGTGTCATCAACGTTGTAGAGAGGCAGTGGAATCTCGTGCTTGGAGTATCCCTTCTTCGCCGCGTACTTTGCATCCTCCATTTGGAGATGAGCTGAGTCGTGCAGAATCACGCTAGCAAGTTCAGCGGTGTAGTGGGTTGCAAATATCGGGTTTTCGAATCCTTGACGTGCGAGAAGTGGCAGGTACCCACAATGATCGAGATGGGCGTGGGTCAGTACGACTGAGTCAATAGTTTTTACATCAACCGGAAAGGGATCCCAGTTCTTCTTGCGAATCGATTTAATCCCTTGGAATAGGCCGCAATCTACGAGGACTTTAGATTGGGCTGAGGCGACCAGGAAGCGACTTCCTGTGACGGTGTCGGTTGCGCCGAGAAAGGTAATCGTAACTTCGCTCATATCGTGAGTCTAATCGCCGAAAGCGAAGTAACCTAGAGATATGCGAGGGCGGGTTTTTCATTGGGGGCTACTACTTCTCTCTGCGCTCTTCTTACTGCTCGGATTTCAATTTCCTCGACTCTGGATTGCAGGTGGATTAATTGGATTAATTCCAGCAATTACGTGGTTCTTCGAAGATCTTCGCAAGAAGACCATGGGCTCTGACGTATTGGCAATTTTTTCTATTGCAGGGGCCCTAGTAACTGATGAACTTCTCGCAGCAGCTGTTATTTCATTGATGTTGGCAACAGGTCGAGTGTTAGAAAGTTGGGCGGAAGGTCAAGCAGAACGTCAACTTAAATCTCTCATTAATCGGATGCCTCGATCTGCACATCGAATCTCAACTTCCGGTCAATTAGAAGAAATCGACGTCAGTTCAATAGCAATTGGTGATCAGATCCTGGTGCGAAGTGGCGAAATCACGGCTACGGATGGCATACTCAAAGAGCAAGCGACTCTTGATGAATCTGCGCTTACAGGTGAACCTCTTCCAGTGCTGCGCTATAAAGGCGAAGATGTTTCAAGTGGAGTCGTCAATGCAGGTGGTCCTTTCTATTTCACGGCAACGACTACAGCAGATACAAGTACTTACTCTGGAATCGTAAAGTTAGTCGCAGCCGCTCAAGAGAAATCAGCACCTGGCATTCGTATTGCGAACAGGTGGGCTCTTCGATTTGTGCCTTTTGCGTTATTGATGGCAGCTGGGGCTTGGCTTATTACTGGCGATGTAAAACGTGCAATTGCAGTGCTGGTGATTGCAACTCCCTGCCCGCTCATTCTCGCCGTACCTATTGCGATTGTCGCTGGGTTATCGCGCGCAGCTAAGCGCGGAGTCATCATTAAAGGTGGCGCAATTCTTGAACTTTTAGCTCAGACTGACACTGTCCTGCTTGATAAGACTGGAACTTTGACTCATGGCGGGCCAGCTATCTCTGAAATCAATACTCTCCCTGGCTTTTCTGAAAATGAACTCCTCGCAATTGCGGCATCAGTAGATCAATTTAGCCCCCATATAGTGGCAAAAGCTCTCGTCACTGAAGCAGGTAAGAGAAACCTTCAAAAGCATCATGTCTCGAATATTGTTGAAGTGTCAGGGGATTACATCTCGGGAACCATCAATGGCGCATCCATCAAAGTCGGCCAAATGACGCAAGCACCGCCACCGTGGCTTCACTTCAATCATGCACTCATGGTTGCCGTAGAGAAAAATGGCGAATTGCTTGGTGTAATCGGCTTGGAGGATCCGATTCGTCCAGAATCTCGCGCGATGGTTACTGCGCTTCGCCAAACAGGTGTGCAACATATTGCCTTAGTAACTGGCGACAGAGAAGAGAGTGCACGTAATGTTGCCGCAGAAGTTGGGATTACTGAGATTTACTCCAAAGTGTCGGCCGCTGGAAAATTAGATATTGCCCGTAAAGCCAAGGAGAGCACTCAAGGCTCTGTTGTCGTTGTTGGAGATGGCATCAATGATGCGCCCGCGCTAGCCGCAGCAGATGTTGGCGTGGCGATGGGTGCACGTGGTGCATCAGCTGCGAGTGAGGCTGCGGATGTAGTCATCGTTGAAGATTCGATTGATCGACTGACTCAAGCAATTGCAATTGCGAAGTCCAGCCGAACCAAAGCAATACAGGCTGCCGGAATAGGTATGGGGCTTGCTGTTATTGGCATGACCTTAGGAGCTTTTGGGATTCTCTCTCCCAGCCAAGGTGCAATCGCCCAGGAGTTCATTGATGTGATTGCAATCTTGTGGGCACTGACCGCTCTTCGTCGTTAGACTCCCGCCATGCATGAGTTCACGCCCGAAATCGAAAAGGTTGCACAGGAGATTCTTCAATACTCACTGACGCGCTTGAAAGATAATCCACCTCTCGATGGACCGAAGTCAGAGGAAGAACTCTTCGCAATCGTTGGAAATACCATTACCGAGGCGGGCCTCGGTGGCAGCGAAACTCTCCAACTCTTTACCGAAACTCTTGCACCAGCTTGTATCTCTACCGACCATCCCCGATATTTAGCATTCATCCCTTCAGCTCCGACTGAATTAGCAAATCTTTTCGATCTTGTAGTGGGCGCTTCTGCACTCTATGGCGGTTCATGGTTGGAAGGCGCCGGTGCCGTCTTCGCTGAAAATCAAACTTTGCGTTGGCTCTCTGATTTAGCAGGTCTTCCCGAAAGCGCCGGTGGTGTATTTGTCCAAGGTGGAACTATCGGAAATCTCTCGGCGCTTGTCGCCGCAAGAAAAGTCGCAAGAGAAAAACATCCTGATATTAAGCGGTGGGCAGTTGCATGCTCTAGCGAAGCACATTCATCGATAGCATCTGCAACAGAGGTTATGGATGTTGATCTCATCAAAGTACCGGTCCAGCCCGACGGGATTATGCGCGGAGAAGATGTCAAGAAAGCTATCGACAATTACCGAAGCCAACACGTAGATCGGGATATCTGCGCGATTGTGGCAACTGCAGGAACCACCAATCTCGGAATAATTGATGACCTTCCATCGGTAGGTACAGTCACAAAGAGCCACAACATTTGGTTCCACGTCGATGGCGCCTACGGCCTAGCTGGTCTTGCAAACGAGGAGACCCGAAAACTCTTTATCGGAATCGAAAAGGCAGATTCGTTAATTGTCGATCCCCACAAATGGCTCTTTGCCCCGTATGACGCATGTGCCCTGATTTATCGCAATCCTGAACTCGGGCGAAATGCCCATACTCAACACGCAAGTTATCTCGATACTTTGACCGATACAGATGAATGGAATCCATCGGATTATGCAATTCAGTTAACTCGCAGGACTCGTGGTTTACCGCTCTGGTTCTCACTGGCAGCTCACGGCACAAAGGCCTACAGTGATGCCGTTGCGAAGACGATGGATATTGCACGTGCTGCAGCTGAATTAATTAAAGCTCATCCCAATCTTGAACTTCTCTGCGAACCAAATCTCTCCATTGTCGCCTTCACTCGCAAGGGTTGGGAGCTAAGTGATTACCAAGCGTGGAGCGATAAATTGCTCGCAGATCAAATTGGTTTCGTTACTCCCTCATCTCATAAGGGTGCTCCGATTCTTCGTTTCGCCATTATTAATCCGTGGACCGGAATTAGCGATATCGAAGAGATTCTCAATACTCTCTAAAGTTTATGTAGCCTTAACTTCACTCCAGTGAAGACTCCGATAAAGGTGAAGAGAAAGAAAATCCACCCTGAAAGTGCAAAGGCTTGAGTTCCTGAGAGCAAGACACCGATGGTGCATCCGAGCGAGATCATCGAACCAAAGCCCAAGAGCACACCACCGATGAGGGCAGTAGCTGTATTGCGTGGTGTAGGAATATCAAACTTAAATCGTCCGCCGGCTAAGGCTGCAGCAAAAGAGGTGAAGATAACTCCGAAGACAATCCATCCATTGTTTGTGATTGCCTCAGAAACCACAGCGATACATCCAGCCATACGATCAAGGCCCAGCAAAGTCTCATCACCAATAGAACGAGAATCCATAAAAGTTCTTGCCGTGGTACTTATCTGACGAGTAACACCAAGCGGTTCGACTCTGAGGTAAGCAATCATTCCGAGGATTCCGACCAAAGCACCTGTTGCGATGGGATTCCATCGCTTGAAGATTAAATAGTTAAGTGTGCTCGTCAGAGATGGCTGAGCAGTAGCTCCCTGTGAAATCGGCTCTGAGTTTTTTCCCCATTTGATCGCAAGTACAAGAATTGCAAGTAGTGCTACGAAAGTTACAATCAAAGAACCGGCATATCCAAAGATATGTGGGAGCCAAACTGTTGGAGCGTCAGCGATTGCATTGGTGTAGAGCCAGTTCCAGGAGAGAAATGCGAGAACGAAACCGACAAGAGTTCCAAATAGTGCAGGGATTGCGCGTAAATATCCCTGACCTAAACGGTAGAGATGGCCACTGATACACGCTCCAGAGAGAGACATACCAATGCCAAAAAGAAATGCACCCAGTACGAGTGGCCAACTGACTGGCCCGATGTGCGCAACTGGAGGCAAGCGATCTGTTGTTGTATCAGGCAAGAACTGACCGAAGACAATTGCATATCCAATAGCGCCGACTGCGATAGCGGTGAAGACTGAGATGAGTGGTGTTGTATTGCGATCTTCAATTCCATCTCGGAAGATGCAGAAGAAACAGAAACGGCCGCGCTCAAGTAGAAGACCCAAGCTGATACCGATCAGAAGCGAGATGGGTGCTGTTCCAGAATTTTCACCCTGAGAAAGTCGGAAGGCGGTAAAGAGAAGAGCAAAAACAATAGCGAGCGAGAAAGCTGTACGGATCTTCTGGCCTTTATTCCAGGTGAAACTGGAGGCTCCGATTTGCTCAGAGCCTCCAGTTACGCCTGTTGAAGTGCTAATTACGCTGCTCCCCAGATAGTTCCAGCGTTATTTACGATCGGAACACCAACGGTATTTCCGTATTCAGTCCATGAACCGTCATAGTTCTTGACGTTGTATCCAAGGATCTCGCTGAGCACGAACCAGGTAAGTGATGAGCGCTCTCCGATACGGCAGTAGGTAATGATGTCCTTGGTGCCGTCGATACCTTTATCTGCATAGAGCTTCTTTAGCTCTGCAACAGACTTAAAGGTTCCGTCGCTATTGACGTTGAGACCCCATGGAATATTAACTGCACCTGGGATATGTCCGGCACGAACTGCAAGTTCTTGGAATCCTGCTGGGGCGAAGACTTTACCGTTGTATTCATCGGCCGAACGGATATCAATCAGCTTTGCTTTAGAAGCGTTCTTTGCCACTGGAAGAACGTCGCGAATAAGTGTTGCGCGAAGGCTCTTGTCGAGCGCCGTTGCAACAAAAGATCCACTCTTAAATGTTGGTACGGCGGTTGTCAGCGGGCGACCATCCTTCTCCCACTTCACGCGGCCACCATCAAGAACGCGTACATCCTTCTGGCCGTAAAGGTTGAAGATCCATGCGCCCCACGCGGCAAACCAGTTGTTCTTATCGCCGTAGAGAACAACAGTTGTATCGGCATCAATGCCAGCCTTTTGTGCAAGCTTCGTAAATGCCGCACGTGAAATAACGTCACGGTTAACGACATCTACAAGATCTGTGTGCCATGCAAATTTCACAGAGTTCTTGATGTGACCTCGCTCGTAGATGCCAGGCTCAGTGCTGACCTCAATAATGCGGACCTTTGGATTATCAATATTCTTCTCGAGCCAATCAGCCTGAGCCACGGAACGTGATTGATTCTTTGGCGCAGCGGTAGCTGTCGTTGTTCCTGTAATTCCTACAAGTGCTAGAGCTAGCGCTCCAACAATAACTTTCTTGCCCTTAAACATAATTATCCCTTGTTAGTTTGTAAATTGATTTTGATAAAAGAAAAGAAGTAAAAGTATTGCTGCTATTTCTCTTTAGCGGCAGCAGGAAGAGCTATTGATACGACAGAAGTCGATGATGCGGCGCTTTGTAAATAGCACTGTGACTCCTTTAATTAATCGCTCAATAATCGAAGCGAAATATAAAGGGGTAACCAAGTGATTGCAACACGCCAATTATTTGCAACTTCCTAAACTACAAAGCGCAAATTACTTGCAGAAACTTTATTAGCGATCGAGAACATTGCGTGCAGGATTATATGTTCCGCCAGTGCGACGGAATGCGATACCACTAAGCGCTTCGAGAACAACGCGATTTGCAAGCATTGCAGTCACATCAGCGCTATCAAATGCTGGAGCTACTTCAACAACATCAATACCCACCACCGGAAGTTCAATGCAGATACGACGTACAGCTTCAAGAAGTTCGCGCGAAGTAAGTCCGCCTGGCTCTGGTGTTCCAGTGCCTGGCGCCATACCAGGATCGACAACATCAATATCTACTGAGAGAAAAACACCGACCGTCTCATTAGTAAGAATGTTGAATGACTCATCAAGGACGGCCTTAAGTCCACGATTGTGGATTTCGGTCATCTCATAAGAGCGCATCTTCTGATCGCGCATCCATTTGAGTGTGGCATCTTCTGGCCAATACCCGCGGAGCCCAACCTGCAAGAAACGGTCTCCACGAACAGCACCGGATTCAATCAAGCGGCGCATGGGAGTTCCGTGGCCAACGAGTGAGCCATTCTGTAAATCACCCGTGTCGGCATGGGCATCGAAGTGAATCATTGAAACCTTGCCCTGGCCGCGGTGATCGGCAATACCTGCAACATCTGCCGATGTCACCGAGTGATCGCCGCCAAGAACAAGTGCAATTGCACCTGCTCGTGAAATCTTTTCGGTTGCTTCACGCAAGATTGCTAGACACTTTGCTAAATCATCAGATGGCATCAAAAGATCGCCAGCATCGAGAACCTTAAGGTCCTTGAGCCCATCAACACGAAGCGCCATATGCGGACGTTCGCCATCATGCGGCAAATAATCAGTACCGCGAATTGCTTGTGGCCCGAACTTCGCGCCAGAGCGGTATGAAGTACCTGCATCGATAGGTGCACCTACGATGATTACATCCGCGCCTTCGTAGCTCTGTGGATCATCGAGATCGCAACGAGGGACTCCGAGAAATGTGAAATCTGGTCCATACATATTTCCGATATTTGCCATAGTTATGCCTGCTTTGCGTTATTTCGTGTCTTCAAAAGGCTAGCAATTGTTGCGATTGCCAGACAAGCAACGATTACCGAAAGGCTCTGCGTGATAGTGATATCTGGGATATGCACGCCGGCAATCTCGTGAACACCCACAGCATGGAACGCGTGGAATACAAGCTTGACGCCAATGAATGCCAAGATGGCCGAAAGTCCTTTACCGATGTAAATCAGACGAGTCATTAGCCCGCCAATCAAGAAGTAGAGCTGACGCAAGCCCATCAAAGCGAAGATGTTTGCAGTAAT
>JACCDW011792421.1_pt1 | contig 13103 bp, 7 predicted proteins | sample 7449781 | NCBI WGS metagenome assembly JACCDW01 (sample SAMN15323449, study PRJNA562643) | freshwater metagenome | isolation source: river surface water | place: USA:Blue River Watershed | collected 2017-08-18 | reverse complement strand
TGCTCTTCCTGCTCGCCGGTATACTTCACTGTAATTCCTTCCGGAACAGGGTATGCACCCATCAAATCCTTGATTTGGCTATTGATCTCTGTAGGGTTGTATCCATCTAATACATTGGAGAACATACTCACCACTTTTTCGGAGTCTTTCCTTTTCACCGACCCATAGGTAGAACCATACTGAATGTCGGCTACCGCAGAAATTGGAACTTCTCTTTTATCTCCAAACTTATCTCGGAAACCAATTTTCTTGTTCACAAGCGTATTGATGTCGTAACGTGAATTTTCATCCAAGCGAAGGAAGATAGGATAGTCCTCTTCTCCTTCTTTGTACTTGGATACCTCAAGACCAAATAGAGATGTTCTTAACTCCATCGCTATACTAGAAGTAGACAATCCAAATCTTCTTGCCTTTTCGCGATCAATACGAACGACTACTTCAGGACTTCCCAAAGAAAGATCAGTCTTCAATTCTTCAAGACCTGGAATGGAATTGGATTCCAAATAATCCTTGGTCTCCTCCACATAAGCAATCAATTCCTCGTAATCTTCCCCAACAAATTCAATGTTGACCGGATTTCCAACAGGAGGTCCGTTTTGCTGCTTGTCTACCGTAATTAACACCCCTGGGTACACTTTTGCCAACTCACGAATCACTTCCATTGCCTCATTGGTATCAATCCCTTGACGGTCGATGTAATCCACAAAGCCAATCGTAATTTTTGCTTTATGTGGGGTAGACTGAATACTTGGCCCTTGGGTAGGGTCACCCGTACCTTCTCCCACTTGCGTGATAACAGACTCCAAAATACCTCCATAAGGCTCCAATTTGGTCATCATCTCATCCTCCATCTTATCTACAAAAGCATTGGTAGCCTCGATGCTTGTTCCAATCGGGAATTCAACAAAAACGTTGACCAACTGAGGTTGATTGTCTGGAAAGAAAAGAACCTTTGGAGAACTAATTCCAAGTAAAACAATGGAGAAAATTAACAGCAAAAAGGTGCCTACTAATATTTTGATGGGGTTTTTCCCTTTCAAGGAAAAGGTAAGTAAGGATTCATATCCATTCTCCATCTTAACCAAGAAGACAGATTGGAACCAGCCCACTGCTTTCCTCAAAAAGAACACATACACCAAAGTCAGCAAAGAGGACACTATGGCAAGAGAACCTATGGTATTCCATCCAACTAGGTAACAAATAAGTGCCAAGAGCCCCAAAAATCCAGCCGCTCGAACCGATCCCTTTTTAGGTTTGTCTTGGGTCATGTCCTCAATTTTCATGAACATAGCCGTCATCACTGGATTGATGACCAAGGCTACAAACAAGGAAGCGGATAGAACGATAATGAGGGTAATCGGCAGGTATTTCATAAACTCCCCTACTAGATCATCCCAAAAAGCTAGCGGAAGAAATGCCGCCAAGGTGGTGAGTGTAGAGGTGATGATTGGCCAAGCTACTTCTCCAACCCCTTCTTTAGCTGCTTGACCAGCCGGCCTGCCTTCCTGCATCATGCGGTAAATATTTTCTACCACCACAATGCCATTGTCCACCAACATACCCAGAGCTAGAATAAGTGAAAAGAGCACCATCAGGTTGAGTGTAATTCCAAAGGAATCCAGTACCAAGAAGGAAATAAACATGGACAGAGGAATCGCCGATCCCACAAAAAGTGCATTTCGGAAGCCCATGAAAAACATCAATACCAAGACCACTAGGATAATACCAAAAATGATGGAGTTTTCCAGGTCACTCACTTGAATTCGCGTTTGTTTACTCTGGTCGTTGGTAATAGAAATCTCTACATTTTCTGGAAATCGATTCGCCTTTGTGGTCTCAATAATTTCCTTGATTTTGTCCGCGGCATCCAATAGGTTTTCACCGCTTCGCTTGGTCACGTTGATCGTGATTACAGGCAGGTTTTTACTACGAGCATACGAAGTTCTATCTTTAAAGGTATCCTTGATCTCGGCCACATCTTTCAGGTACACAATCTTCTGCTGATCCGTTTTGACGATAATGTTTAGCAGATCTTCTGGATTGGTAAATTCACCATCTACTCGTAATGTGCGTTCGAAATCACCGGTTTTTATGCTACCTCCAGAAACAGTCATGTTTTCTGTTTGGATTGCCCCCGATATATCGTTAAAACTTACCCCAACCGACTCCATTTTGTAGGGATCCACATTGATTTGAATCTCTCGCTCGATGGTTCCTGCAAGGTCAGCCTTAGAGATTTCTGGCAGCTTCTCAATCGCATCTTCCAAATATTCCCCATAGCGCTTCAATTCCTGCTCCGAATAGGGACCAGAAATATTGACGTTCATGATTGGAAAGTCGGAGGTATTTACTTCCAAGACATTGGGTTCCTGATCGAGATCAGTGGGCAATTCACTTTTTGACTTGTCTACTGCATCTTTTACATCTTGTATGGCTTTTGCAAGTTCTACTCCAGGAGTAAACTCAATCACAATGGAAGAAAAGTCCTGCACTGAAGTCGACTTGATGTCCTTCACATTATTCAAGGACTTCAACTGTTTCTCAATAGGTCTCGTAATTAGGTTCTCCATATCCACTGGCGAGTTGCCTGGATAAGGGGTACCTATATAGACTGTCGGGATTACGATTTCAGGGAAACTTTCCTTAGGCATAGTACGGTAAGCACCCAAACCCAATACCGTAATGATGAGGGTCAGAATGATTACCGAAGTAGAATTGTCCACACTAAAGCTGGACAATCCAAACTCACGGATCGTTTTGGATTTTTGAGGGGTATCCATGTTTACTGCTTAGCTACGTTTACACTGAAATTATCACCCACTTCACGGAATCCTTTGTCTACTAGTATTTCGGTACCTGTAAGGCCTCCCACGATTTCAGTTTGATCTCCTGAGGTATAGCCACGGGTCACATATTTTTTCTTTGCTAGCCCATTTTCTACGGCAAACAAGTAGTCTCCTTTGGTATCCGCCATGATCAAGTGGGATGGAACGATCACGCTTTCCTTATTGCTGTAATCCTGAATCTTCAAGACCGAAATCATATTCGGCTTCACCTCTGGAAGGCTAGGAAGGAACACTTCTACCTTAAACGTACGATTGTTTGGATTGATGATTGAACCAGTAGCAGACACCTTGGTAGTGATGGTCTTGTTGATGGATGGGAAATTAATTTCTACTGAATCTCCCTTAGCCAATGCACCGATATAGCTCTCGGAAATATCAGCCTCGATGAATAGGTCACTTTCACCCACAAACTGGAATAGCTGAGAACCTGGTTGCACCAACTCCCCTACTCGCACTCGAACAGTTTCTACCGTTCCATTAAATGGAGCACGAATGGTAGATTTAGACAATTGGGTCTTCAAAGAAGCTAGGCTTTTCTCCAAACCTTCTTTTCTGCTTTTTGCTTCCAAGTACTGGATTTCAGTTCCGATCTTTTGATTCCAAAGGCGTTCCTGCTTTTCAAACACAGTTCGGGCTAAAGAAAGACCATTCTCCAATTCTTCGATACTGCGCTGAATGGCTTCGGAATCCACCTTTGCCAACACCTGACCTTTGGAAACACGCATGCCTTCGATGGCAGGGATGTCAAGAATTCTTCCAAGGGTCTCGGAACTGATATTCACGTTTTTCTTAGAAAGTACTGATCCAGTTACCTCCACAAAGTGGGTAAATTCCCCTTTTCTAGCAGGCACAGTAGTAATCAATAGTGGCTTTTTAGCTGCAGCAGCAAATTCAGGATCTGCAGCAATCAATTCAGCTTCCAAGGTTTTGATTTGTGTAGTCAACTCAGAAAGTTGGCTTTTTAAAGCTTCCAATTCAGCTTTTTTTGCGTCTAGGCCATCTCCTGCACAGGAGGCTATCCCAAGAGAAAGGACAAGCAAAGTGGCGAAGTTTAGGATTGATTTCATGGGTATAAAATAGAGGTGGAAGAGTTGGTTTAGTTTGTCAAATCAGGCTTTAACAAGCCTAGGGCTTTTTCAAGATTTATTTTCGAAATAAGGCCATCGTAGATGGCGCCGAGGTAATTGATTTCTGCTTGAATTAAGGCGGCATCTGCTTCCACTACTTCAAGGTTGGATCCTACCCCTTCTTTGTATTTAATACGGGCGATTTGGTAAACTTCGGTGGCGAGCTCCAGATTGGTTTCCTGCACTTCTAGGAGGTTGAGATCGTTTCGAAGGTTGGCCTTGGCAACATACAATTCGTTCTTGAAGGATTCCTTCAAGAAGGTACGCTGGTTTTCAAGCTGATTAATTTGAACCCGATTCTTTTGGATCCGTGCCGCTTTGCCAAATCCATCAAAAATGGGAACGGACATGCTTACACCTACTAAGGAGCTTCCAAACCAGTTGGATTTATTAAATACCCGATCCAATTCATTTCCTGCTCCGCTTCGACGGGTATTCCCAATAAAATCAATTTTGGGCATGTATTGGCTCAAGTTATTTTTCAAATCTAACCCAACAAGTGTAAGCTGTGTGGACACCTGCTCCAATTCAACACGCTCAGCTCCTTCTTCACCTAGCAGCGCAAGGATATCTTCTTTGGGAGACAATTCCTCCAAAGACTCTGCTAGAACTACTTCATATTCCATTGGCATCCCCAGCTGCAGCTTTAGAATTTGCTTGCTGATATCCAAGCCCGTTTGGCTTCGCTGTACCTGCGTATACACATTGTTACGCTGCACCTGAACACGGGAAACATCTAGCTTTTCTACAAAACCTGCCTCCTGAAGCGCAATAGTTTCTTTTAGAAGCGTATCAATTCGAGACAAGTTGGCCTCGGCAAGTCGAATGCGCTGCTGATTGACCAAAACCCCAAAATAGGCTTTCTTCACATTTTCAACCACATCGATCTCGGCCTTTTTCAAGTCTTTATTAGTCAGTTCAAGAAGGGTTCTCGCTGCACGAAGACCTACAAAAAATGATCCGTCAAAAATCATTTGAGATACAGTAACCCCCAAACCTGAGGAATAACTCACCCCAAAACGAGCAGGGATCACGTCGCTTGGATTGGAGGGATCTCCAAATGGAGGTTGGTTCGGTAAAAAGACAACAGGAATTCTTGGGTTGTAATCCAAGTTATAGGCCCCATTGATCTGAGGAAGACCTCGGGAGGTGGTTTCCTTAATTGTTGCCTTCGAAATCAGGAGTTCCAAGCGGGCATTTTTGGCCGTAGGATTGTTTTCCAAAGCATAGGTAAGGGCATCAGCAAGCTTCAATTCCACAAGCTGTTGGGCTGCAAGTTGGGAAGCGCTAAGCCCTACCAAAGCAAGTAGGAGGAGGTATTTTTTCATATACTAGTTGGTTTAATTCAAAAGGTCTTTCTGTTCAAAAAAGGCTTGTCTTCCTTTATCTGTAAAAATGCCATGAAGAAAGTGGTCCATGATCACCAATTGCTCTTCAAGCACATTGTATTCGGGGTCCGAAAAATTCTTCGCATCAAAGGCAGTAGTGATTTGGTTCAATCTCACCTTGGCCAGTATGCGAGAATCAATTTCCTCTCGAAAATACCCCAGCTTTTTTCCGAGTTCTAAGACATTGACCAAGTCTTTTTGAATGGTTTGATCCTTGAACGATTCAAAAAGCTTCCAGGCCTCTGGAAAATATTTCTGTACCTCCATGATCACAAGTGGATTGATAGAAGTCAGCCGGTCACGCATCATTCGAGAAGTCTGCACCAGGTGCTCGATGACTCCATCCTTCTGCTCAAGAATATGGGAAAGCTTGCGCTGATCCTCTTCCAAAATGGCAGCAAAGACAGCTTTAACCAAATCCTTCTTGTCTTCAAACTCTTGATAAATGGTCTTCTTTGAAATACCAGCCTGTCTCGCCAAGTCTTCCATGGTAACTGTTCTCACACCAAAGCGCGCAAACTGCTCCGTAGCTATTTCTAAAATTCGTTTCCTTGTCTCCACAGCTATCTTATTTTGGAAGACAAAACTACGGAAACTATTTATTTGTTTATAGTTTCCTTGGTTTTATTTAAAAATAATTCCCTAAAAAAATTATTTATTGGAACAGATTTAAATTTTTTATTTTGTTTTATTAATTATTTTAAAATTATAATTTGTTTTTAATAATATTAAACAAACAATAATTCTCTAAATTATTCTAAAGCCAAAACTTTTTTTTAACTGACGAATGCTATCATCCCTGCTTTTTAAAGATAAAAATGGATACCGTAAAAAATGATAAACAATCTCTGTCCATTTTCTAAAAAAAATAAAGAACTACCTTGAAATCTTCCTCTCAAGTTTTCAGATTCTAAAACCCAATTGCTTACTTTTGTACCTTACCGCCCAAGGACATGATTTTCTTCTTTGAATCCCCTCAAAAACTCATTTACGGAGTTCAAACCCCACAACCTCTCCCCTCAGAAGACCTACAAAAACTCGCCTGGCTTTTTGGAGAAGCAAAACCCTTAACGGGAGAGAAAGTACCGGGCAATTATTCCGGTCCACGCAAAGAAATGATCACTCCTTGGTCTACCAATGCAGTAGAAATCACGGGCAACATGGGGATTCACGGGATTCAACGCATTGAAGAATTTACCCCCCTGCAACCTGGAGAAGTGATCGACCCCATGCTCCAAAAAGCATACGACGGACTCGACCAAGAAATTTTTACCATTCAGCTCAAACCTGAACCCATTCAATCAATCACCGACATCGCAGCATACAATGCTTCTGAAGGACTTGCATTGAGTCAAGAAGAAGTGGATTACCTCAATCAGGTTTCCTCACAACTTGGACGCCCACTTACCGACTCGGAAGTATTCGGGTTTTCACAAGTCAACTCCGAGCACTGCCGTCACAAGATATTCAACGGCACCTTTATCATCGATGGGGTAGAAAAACAGATGACCCTTTTCCAATTGATCAAGGAAACCTCCAAGCGTCATCCCAATCGAATCGCTTCCGCCTACAAAGACAATGTGGCCTTTATCCAAGGCCCATCGATTCAACAATTTGCTCCAAAGACACAACACCAAGCAGATTTTTTTGAACCTCGTCAAATCGACACCGTTCTCTCTCTAAAAGCAGAAACGCACAACTTCCCAACCACTGTGGAACCCTTCAATGGTGCCGCTACTGGTGCCGGAGGTGAAATCCGTGACCGCCTCGCTGGAGGCACAGCCTCCATCCCCTTGGCAGGCACTGCAGTATACATGACTTCCTATTCCAGGTCAGAAACAGGACGAAGTTGGGAAAAAAACCTACCTGCACGCCCATGGCTCTACCAAAGCCCCATGGACATCCTAATCAAAGCCTCCAACGGAGCCTCTGACTTTGGAAACAAGTTTGGACAGCCCCTCATCGCGGGATCATTACTCACCTTCGAACACGAGGAGAATGAGAAGCAGCATGGCTTCGACAAGGTCATCATGCTTGCTGGAGGCGTAGGATTTACCAACGCCAAGTACACCAAAAAAGCGGATCCCAAGGCTGGGGACCAAATCGTCATTATGGGCGGTGACAACTACCGCATCGGCATGGGCGGGTCGGCTGTATCTTCCTTGAATACGGGTGAACTCTCCAATGCCATCGAGCTGAATGCCATACAACGTTCCAATCCAGAAATGCAAAAGCGCGTTTCCAATGTGATTCGTGCCATGGCGGAAAGCGAAAACAATCCCATCGTCTCCATCCACGACCACGGCGCAGGTGGGCACCTCAACTGCCTCTCCGAATTGGTTGAAAGTACCGGTGGCACCATTCACATCGACCAACTCCCCGTGGGAGACCCTACTCTATCCGCCAAGGAAATCATCGGCAACGAATCCCAAGAACGAATGGGATTGGTAGTAGGTAAAAAAGATATACCTCTCCTGCAACAACTCTCCGAACGGGAACGCGCGCCTTTTTACGTAGTGGGCGAAACAACCGGAGACATGCACTTCAAATTTGAAAACCAGAAAACTGGTGAAAAGCCGGTGGATTGGAACTTGAGTTACTTATTTGGCTCCTCTCCAAAAACCATCCTGGAGGATGTAAGTCAACAAGAATCAAACTTTACCGAAGCAGATTACCAACAAGAATTGCTAACCACCTACCTTAAGGAGGTACTTCAACTCGAGGCAGTGGCCTGTAAGGATTGGTTGACCAACAAAGTGGATCGCTCCGTCACGGGTCGCGTAGCCACCCAGCAAACTGTAGGTGAAATCCAATTGCCCCTCAACAATGTGGGCGTAATGGCGCTAGACTTCACCGGACAAAAAGGAATTGCTACCTCCATTGGACATGCTCCAGTAGCCGCTTTGGCCAACCCAGAGGCAGGCAGCCGCTTGGCCATTGCAGAAGCACTGACCAACTTGATTTTTGCACCCATCACGGATGGATTGAAGGGGATTTCCCTCTCTGCCAACTGGATGTGGCCTGCAAAAAACAAAGGGGAAAACTACCGCCTGTATCGTGCAGTGCAGGAGGTTTCTGGATTTGCTATTGCACTAGGAGTCAATATCCCAACCGGAAAAGACTCTCTTTCCATGACACAAAAGTACCCTGGTGGCAAGGTGGTGTACTCCCCAGGAACGGTGATCATTTCTGCAATTGGAGAATGTGATGACATCACCAAAACGATCAAAACAGCCCTAATTCCACAAGCTGACACCAAGGTTCTATACCTCGACTTTTCAAAGGATGCCGCCAAACTCGCCGGCTCCTCACTTTATCAGGCCCTCAATAAAATAGGCCAAGAACCACCTACTGTAGTAGATGCAGCCTATTTTGCAAAAGCTTTTGAAACCGTACAGCAACTCATCTCTAAAGGATTAATCCTTGCTGGACACGATATTTCTTCTGGAGGTATGCTGACCGCACTTTTGGAAATGTGCTTTCCAAGCCAATCCGTAGGCATGCAAGTGGATGTCACGCAACTTGAAGAAAAGGACTTGGTAAAAGCCTTGTTCTCCGAAAATCCAGGCATCCTCATTCAAGTGGAAGCAAATGGACAAGTAGAAAAACTCCTTACTACCGCTCAGATCGGATTTAAAACTCTTGGAACAGTTACCGGAAACGGAAAAATTGAACTTGCTTCTCAAACCTTAGTGGTCTCCGAATGGAGAGATATCTGGTTCCGTTCCTCGTACTTGCTTGACAAAAAGCAAAGCGGAGAAAAGTTAGCACTAGAGCGATTTACCAATTACAAAAATCAATCGCTGCAATACAGCTTCGCACCAGGTTGGGAAGGAAAGTTTGCAAACTTGGGACTCGATCCATTCCGTACCAAAAAAGGAAAGGCCACCGCAGCCATTATTCGCGAAAAAGGGGTCAATGGAGACCGAGAAATGGCTTATTCGCTTTGGCTAGCAGGCTTTGAGGTCAAAGATATTCACATGACCGATCTGATTTCTGGTAGAGAAGATTTGAGAGATGTTCAAATGATCGTCTTTGTGGGTGGATTCTCCAATTCCGATGTGTTGGGTTCTGCCAAAGGTTGGGCGGGTGCATTCTTGTACAACCCGAAAGCCAAGCAAGCCTTGGATGCATTTTATGCACGACAGGATACCCTCTCCCTGGGGGTTTGCAACGGTTGTCAGCTGATGATCGAATTGGGTCTGATTACTCCAGATCACGCTGAAAAACCAAAAATGGGGCATAATGCCAGCCATAAATTTGAATCCAGTTTCGTCAATGTAACCATTCCTGAAAACACTTCCGTAATGCTAGGAAGCCTAAGTGGACAGCGCCTAGGTGTATGGTTAGCGCATGGGGAAGGAAAATTCAATTTACCAAAGGGTGAAAAAGGTTACCACTTTGCCATGAAGTTCAGCTATACCAGTTACCCAGGTAATCCAAATGGATCCGACTTTGCAACGGCGGGCATTGCTTCCGAAGATGGAAGACACTTGGCCATCATGCCACATATTGAACGCAGCTTGAAGCCTTGGAACTGGGCGCATTACCCGTCAGAGCGCAAGGATGAGTTTACCCCTTGGATGGAAGCTTTCGTCAATGCAAGACGCTGGGTGGAGCAGCGGCATTGATTATTAGTCTACAGGTGTTTTTTAGCCATGAATTCAAACTACCAAATTCCAGCAGCAACTCGCATAGGACATGTGCATCTTAAGGTCAGTAATTTGCAGCGGGCTTTGGATTTTTACGCTGGACTTCTGGGATTTGAATTGGTAACCACTTATGGTCCTGAAGCCGCATTTATTTCTGCAGGAGGATATCACCACCACATCGGATTAAATACCTGGCAAAGCAAAGGTGGACAGCCTGCCCCCAAAAATGCGGCTGGACTTTTTCATACGGCCATCCTTTACCCAACAAGAAAAGACTTGGCTCTGATTCTTCAACGACTTTTAGACGCCAACTATCCCATCAGCGGATTTGCAGACCATGGAGTTTCCGAAGCGATCTATTTGGATGACCCAGATGAAAACGGAGTTGAATTGTATTGGGATCGACCCAAAGAACTTTGGCCGACCGATGCCGAAGGAAAGATACTGATGTATACCCGTACACTTGATGTGCACGAGTTATTGAACGAGTTGAGGTCTCTTTAAAATCTCGACTAAGGATTACAAGGGGTGGCTATTGAGCATCAACCCATCCTTGACCGTTTTGAGGTAAGTAACGGCTTTGCCATCTTCCCCCACCTCACAGACACGGTAGCTAGGGAAAGGGTTGCCCCAAGACCCTCCAAAGTGTCCCGCCCATAAAAAAGGCTTCTTTTTATACACCATCAGGCCATCCAAATCATGGTCGTGTCCATGAAAAGTGGCTTTCACATTTGGGTATGAAGCGATCAAATCCATAAACTCTTGGCAAGGGACTCCATTTCGAGTCCAATCCTGCTGGGAGATATGAATGAATACATACACCTGATCTAGCTTTTCATAGGAGGTCAACATTTCCTTCAGGTAATTCAAATCCGCACAGAGGTAGTCTCCCGCTACATTGGAAGAATCCAATAAAACCACCCCATAGCTATCCTTTACCACAAAGGAATGGTTGGTGGGATGCCCCATGATTCGAAGAAAATTATCGGCATCCACCCGATCGTGATTGCCTCGGGTTGCAAAATTTGGCACTTGCAATTGCTCATAAACGGCCTTTACTTCCGGAAGAAAGCTAGGCGTATCGTGAATCAAATCCCCATTAAAAACCACAAAATCCACTCCTTTCTCGCGGTTAATCGCATCAATCAGTTGCTGGTGAGATCCTGCAAAATCAGTATTGCCCTGTCCCCAGTGGCCATCTGAAGCGGTGATAAACTTGAGACGTGTGGCTTTAGGTAGGCTTACCTGTCCGTAAGTAGCAAAAGGCAGAGTTATCAATCCTGTGCTGATCAAACTGAGTTTCTGGAGAAAAGGGCGTCTATGCATGGCTTGAAAATACAACATTGGCTGCACTTTTCGAAGTACCCAACCCTCCCAAATAAAATCTTCATAAATCTGATTTTCCGATGGTAGGAATGGCAATTACACCTTTTCATTGGCGGGATTGCTGAAGCCATCCCTTTTGCTTACTTTTCGAAAAACCATTCTCCCATGCGAAGCTACTTATTCACTTCCCTGTTTCTTTTGATTGGCATTAGCCTTTCCGCACAAACCATCGATCAAGCTCGATTAGAAGCGCTCACTGAAAAGCAATGGCAATCCGGCCTTCGTCTGTTGAACGAACTCGTATCCATGCCCAATGACGCGGTATATCCCGAGCAAATCGCAGTGAATATTGCCTGGTGTGAGGCTGCCTTTTCGAAGCGAAACTGGTCCGTGGAGCGATTGGAGACAGGTGGTATCCCCTTACTCCTAGTGGAAAAGAAACAGCCGAATGCTAAAAAAACAGCCCTCTTCTATTTTCACGTAGATGGACAGGCAGTGGACATCAGCAAGTGGGACCAAAAAGATGCCTACCAGCCTGTATTGAAGGCACAAACAGCAGCAGGCACTTGGGAGGCTATCCCTATGGAAAGGCTACAAACCGAATACAATCCCGATTGGAGAATCTTCGGCCGCTCTACTTCCGATGACAAAGGTCCTTTGGCCATGCTCATTACCGCCTGGGACGCACTTACGGCAGCGGGAATTTCCCCTGATTATTCGGTCAAAATCATTCTGGATTTTGAGGAGGAACAAGGTTCGCCCCGACTCCCAGCAGCCGTAGTTAAATACAAGGAAAAACTTGCTGCTGACCTGATGCTCATCATGGATGGCCCGCGTCACACCTCCAATCTGCCGACCCTCAGTTATGGCGCTCGAGGCATATCCGAACTCTTTTTGACCACTTATGGACCCAAGCTCCCTCAGCACAGTGGGCACTACGGCAACTATGCCCCCAACCCTGCCCTGCTGATGTCGCAGCTGCTTTCTTCCATGAAAAATGAAAATGGTCGCGTGGTGATTCCGGGATTTTACGATGGGATTACCTTTACCGAAGCAGAGCGCAAGATCTTCGCTGCAGTACCGGACAACGAGCCCGCGGTTAAAAAACGACTTGGCCTTGGACGAACCGATCAGGTAGGACAGAGCTACCAAGAGAGCATCAACTACCCATCTTTGAATATTAAAGGACTATCGGCAGGCTATACCGGTGCTCAGGCGACCACCATCATCCCTGCCATTGCCCTAGCCGAACTAGACATGCGTCTGGTACCCGAGTCGGATCCAGTACGCCTATTTGAACTGATCAAAGACCATATTCGAAAGCAAGGATTTTACATCACGGAAAAAGACCCTAGCGATGAAGAGCGAATGGCACATCCCAAAATCGTCAAAGTAGGTACTTCCATCTCCTACCAGGCTTTCCGTACACCTATGGATTCTCCAGTGGGTGCATGGCTGAGAAAAGCGATGAACCGTTCCTTTGGATCAGATCCGGTACAAATACGCATTTCTGGTGGGTCCATTCCCATTTCTCCATTTGTGGATGCATTGGGTATTCCAGCAGTTACCATTCCTACCGTGAATGCAGACAACAACCAACATAGTCCGAACGAAAACCTCCGACTAGGAAATTACAAAGAAGGGATTCGTACGATTATGAGTGTATTGACTGAAAAGATGTATTGATCTTGTATGTTTTAAAAAAAATTCCCTCAAGTCAGTTTATTCGCCCTTTTCGGAAAGTTTCAAAATCGATACGCAAGG
>JACCDW010548488.1_pt1 | contig 13111 bp, 16 predicted proteins | sample 7449781 | NCBI WGS metagenome assembly JACCDW01 (sample SAMN15323449, study PRJNA562643) | freshwater metagenome | isolation source: river surface water | place: USA:Blue River Watershed | collected 2017-08-18 | reverse complement strand
CCGGATACACTGTTGGATTCGACTGAACTCGTGTGATTCCAAATATATTTTTCTTCCTTGGATATGGAATTACTGTGAGTATAAATTCTGTCGGTTTTTTTCTGCGATTTTCCTCTTCATTTGGAATACGAAGTTTCAATGTGTCGTCATATGTATAATTGTGATGTCTATTATGAAAGTGACTCGCAATATCAATTAAAGATATAGTATACATGCTTTTAAAAGTGAGTCTGTCTCCTGGAGGCACCTGCTCCCATCTGAAAAAATTAACAAGATGGTCTCTCAGAAGAGGAACTACAATCTTTGTAGCACCTTCTGGTGTTTTACCCCTAGCATCTGTCATCTCTAGATTCTACTGCGAATTTAATTCGTTTGCCGCCTATGCTTGGATGTGTGGGTGCGCCGAGTTCGATGTGTTCCTTCCATCTTTGATACGAATATAAAAATTGAATCAAGGCGTCCTGAAAAGGGGGTATCAAAATGTGTATTATCACCTCTACTGTGAATAGCGTGTCTGGCACCCAGATTTACGTGAGTTCCGATGAAACCTACCGTCGGCAAATTACCGTCTATTCCAATCGCGTGAATACCCCCGTTGACAATGCAATGATTCTTGCGGTTCCGAATCCTGGGTCGGTGAAATTCCTGAATTTCAAGCACTACACGAGCCTCTTTGACGACCTCGCCAGCTGCTTCGGCTACAACTTTTCCACGCGAGCACTGGCCTCCGCAACACGGAGCGCAGGTACACTCCCTGTCTATTCGGTGGGTTCCTACAATGCCTCCATCGTGGAGACGCTTCGGGAGTTCAAGCGGCTGGACGAAGAGGTGTTTGATGTCGCCGACGGACTCCTGGAGTTTCTGGAAGAGAAATACGCTGGCACAGGGCTCGGATTCATTGTCTGCCAGCTGAAATCTGGCACTCACACCTACCACCCCTTTGCCTACACTCACCACCAGCACCCCAGCGGACGCCTTTTCGTTCCCACGATGCACTACCATCCGCACGCATCCTGGAAGAAATTTACGGACGATGACGCAGATTGGGACCATACAATTTACAGCTCCGCAACGAACCTCCGCTCTCCACACTGGGACGACAAGGTTTTCAAATCAAACAAGGTAGACTGGTCGAAGTTTCCTCCTGAATACCGCTGGGCGCGCAATGTGGAAATTGACCGCTGGGAAAAGTACGGCACCTGGAAGAATTGCGACCTCTTTGCGACCCATACGACCGACCCCCGCAAATGGACTGCCTAAACAATGGACGAAAAACCCAATAGAAATCTTGGATTGAAATGTCAACAGACAATGCGTTTTTTCGGATACGCCCCACCAAACGGAGCAACCCTGAAGCGAGAACGACTTTGGATGCCGTTCATCAAGTCCAACTGGGGAGTATGATAGAGCGCCAGAAGCAACTGGACGAACTCTACGCAAAAGTGGAGGAATTGGAGATGTCCTTGTCTGAACTGGCCGACGACATTCGGTACGAAGTCATCGAGCAGCAGATTCGCGCTCTTCAAAAGGAGATTGAGAAGCGTGAAAACAAGTCCGAGATTTATGACTATTTTTTAAATACGGGCGATTTACTCTATCAGTATTATGATATTCAGGAGAGAATTGCGAATGGCGCAGAGGGAAGTGTGCGGATGAATGTTTCCAAAATGAAGGATGGAAATATTTTGCGGACTCTCCAGACTGCGGCGGGGTTGGATGCGGATGAGACAGCCACCAAGCCAGGAGGTGAGGCACTCCGCCGTGACAAAATTCTGGAGGCGTATCTTCAGAAAGTGGACCCGAGTCACGCACGGAGCACGGTGGAGGCTATTAATGACCCGTATGGTGAGTGTGAGGAATGTTCTACGGAGATGATTTTCTGCCAGAATGAGGCTCTGTTTACGTGTCCCAAATGCGGATTCCAGGAGTTTGTTCTGATAGACTCGGACAAGCCGAGTTACAAGGACCCGCCGCGTGAAGTGAGCTATTATGCGTACAAGCGCATCAACCATTTCAACGAGTGGCTCGCCCAATTCCAGGCGAAGGAGAGCACGGAAATCCCGCAGACTGTCTATGCGGAGATTCTGGAGGAATTGAAGAAGGAGAGGATTTCGGATTATTACACGCTGAAACCTACGAAAATCAAGGAGATTCTTCGGAAGCTTCATTACAACAAATATTACGAACATGTTCCGCACATTTTGAATCGTCTGAACGGCCAGAATGCGCCTGTCATGAGCCGCGAAGTAGAAGAGAAGTTGCGCTATATGTTTAAGGAGATTCAGCCGTCATTCCAGGAACACTGCCCGAAAGGTCGCAGCAATTTTCTTTCGTATTCGTATGTTTTGTATAAGTTTTGCGAGCTTTTGGAGCTCGATGAATACTTGCCATCTTTTCCGTTGCTGAAAAACCGCGACAAGTTGTATATCCAGGATAAAATCTGGCAAAAGATATGTGCGGACCTGAAATGGCAGTTCATAAGGAGTATCTGAGCGAGAAATCTTATCGGGAATATATCAAATGATGTCAACTAGTTGAATAAAAATTGACATTATTATATTTGCGTTAAAAAATAGCACAAAATTTCCTCCCGGCTGGATATATACATGGCAGATATAATGTATCAAAATGGGAAGATTTATAGACTTATTTGTGAAGACGGACATTATTATATAGGTTCAACGGTTAATCAATTAAATTATCGCTTTAATAATCATAAAGTAAGTTCGAAGCATAAATCATCCAAAGTCTACAACTATATTAATAAGATTGGATGGGATAAAGTAAAGATAGAATTAGTAGAAAAGTTTCCTTGTAAAAATAAAGAAGAACTAAATAAAAAAGAGGATGAATATATTTCTAAATTAAAAGATGATAAACTTTGCTTGAATGAAACTAAGCCTATTATAAGAGAAAAACAGCAAAAAAAGGATGATGCGAATGTATATTATGAAGAATCTACAGAAGAACAAGATGACACTTTAGAAGACCCACGGTATACAAATGGAAAGATTTACAGACTTCTTTGTGAAGACGGTTATTATTATATTGGTTCAACCATTAATAATCTTAACTACAGATTAAGTAATCATAAAGGCAGCAGTAAACGAGAAACATCAAAAGTCTACAATCACATCAATAAGATTGGTTGGGATAATGTTACAATAGAATTACTGGAAGAATATCCTTGTAAAAATAGACAGGAATTAAATGAAAAGGAAACTCAATATATCTGTGAATTGAAAGAGGATGAACTCTGTCTAAATATTAATAGGTCCTATGTAACTCCAGAACAAAGAAAAGAGGATGTGAAGGAATATTATGAAGAAAATAAGGAACGAATTATAGAGCAACATCGTGAATATTTGGCTGACCCTAAAGTAAAGGTCCAGGCAGATACATATCAGGCCAATTACAGAAAAGAAAATGCCGAGAAGCGTAGAGCCTATAGCAAAAAATATGCGGAAGAACACCCTGAGGCTGTAAAAGAAGCACGGAAAGAATATTATGAAGAAAATAAGGAGCGAGTTCTACAGCAGCAAAAGGAATACACAGAGAAAAATAAGGAGAGAATTCAAGAGAAAAAACGTGAATGGCAGCAACGAAAGAAGGCTGAAAATGCTCCAATCGTACAGGCAGAACGTGAAAAAAGGAAGCAGATTCGAGCAAAAAAGTCTGAAGAACAGAAACTTCTTCGTGAAACTCCTGTGAAATGTGAATGCGGTGGTTCATATCAGCCCTATCGCAAATCACGTCATGAAGAAGGTAAAAAGCACACTGCTTTTATGAAGAAAATGTAGAGTATTCGTTCCATCTTCTCACACCACATTCCGTTCGCGAACCCAGATTTGGCTCACCCACTTTTCTCCGTGAACTTTTTCTGCGCGGTGGAGGTTGAGCGGTTCCTCCGTTCCATCCACCCTCGCAGGAAAAAAGAGAACTGCGCGCCCTTTCTTTGGCATGAATCGCTTGGAAATCTTTGGAAAATACGTGCCACCTCCTTTGTGGTTGGAGGTCAAATACATGAGAACAGTCGCGACACGCTGTCCGCCACCATTCTGGACGGCCCGCTGGCCTTCTGCTGTTTTTGTATCAAAGGAATCAAGATGGGCTCGGTAAAATCCATCTTGTGTGTAATACGTCACCTGGGCCTGTTCGAATGTATCGGAACTGCGACCCAGCAGTGCCTCACCCTTTTCTTTCAGAAACGGCACCTCCGTATAAGGGTAGTACGCACTGTTGCTTTGGCGCAAATTGGATTTCCCTGTCTCATTTTCATTTACGACCTCAGAAACCTGGAGTCTGTCTTTTGACATTTCAATGAGAGTATCGCATTCCTCGGGTGTGAGAAAATCATCAATAACATACACGGGCGGATACACATTCACTTTTCGGATGCCAGGATACGATTCATTGATAGGGAGATACTCAACCCCTTTTGGTACAGCGGCGGGAGCGCCCCTTTTCTGCTTGCGTGTCGTAGAATTTGTCATTTTACTCTGATAGTACAATCTTTTTAGTGAAAATTCTCGCGACATTCTTTGTTTGGTGTATTTCTATACATCAAACAAATCACGTTGACTCAGTATTTAGGTAAGTACTAAAATACAATTTTTCAAGATGAAGGTGGGGTGGGGTAGCCGGTAATCCTATTTACGCACGCATGGGGAAGCCGACGAGGTTGGCGCCGATACCGAAGCCAGCGCCCTGACGAGCAGTCATGCCGATGGAGGGGGAGACAACATCGAGGATGGCGAAAACAGCCGCGGCGACAACGGCGAGAGTGAGAACCTCCTCAACGGGGAGAGACTTCTTGGGGACGAAGATGGCAGCGATAGCCACGAAGAGACCCTCAATCAAATACTTGATGGCGCGGTTAACAATCTCAGTGGTCATATCCATGGGATTCTATATTCGGAACGAAGATTTTTCTTCGGGTGTCGGAATTGTTTCAACCTAAAGGGTATGTGGTGTTTCTAAGAACAGATGTCAAAGTCGGGTACCGTGGAGCGTGAAGATTTTCTTGAAGAGGATGCTGAGATTCCGGGACAGAAGTTTTGTCTCCTCAGTTTCTTGAGTCCGGAAAAGGTGCTCGAGAAGAAGGAGCTCTTCTATTTTGACAAGTTCCTCCAGAGCTACGAGTTCAATCTCCGTATTCGCAATCTGGAGGGCTTCTTGGCGTCCACCGTCCAGAAGATTAACACGTCCCTGGATGAGCGTGCGGTGGAGTTTGACAAGCAAGATTTGAGCGGTTGTGCGGATTTGTGCCGTAGTAGCCGCCTCCATGTAAACACGGTGATTGATTCTCTCCAGGCGTTCGTAAAGGAGAATGAGGCTGCGATGAAGGAGTCGAAGCTCCGTGAGGCGTTTGAGGATTGGACGGCCGTGAATCGCACCAAGCTCGAGGATGAGTTCTTTGCGAAGAATGATTTCCGTACAACGGTTCGGGGCTTGAAGATTCGGGGTGTGTATGCCTCTCGCCCTGAGGCCGAGGCCCGCTCCAAGAAGCTCCAGCGCAATGACCCTCTCCACAATATTTTCCTCGGAGAAGTCGGGAAGTGGCTCCCGTGGGACCCTGCGCCCCTTGATGTGCCCGAGCAGGAGTATGCGGAGGAGCAGCTCAACACGCTCATGAAGAAGTACAAGGAGAACGAGGAGGCTCGCGAGACGTTTATTCGTGAGAATCGCAACCGTATGCGTGGGGGTGCTGCCGTAAAGGCGACCCCTGCCACGGAGGAGTCGGAGGCCCAGGGACCTGCGGAGTTCAATTCCATGTTTAACGGGCCTGCGGACCTTGCCATCCAGCGCAAGATGGAGAAGAAGGAGGAGTAATTGGTGTATTCTGTATGAATATCTTCACAATGGAGTCTTTTGAAAAGAGTCCCTTTTGAAGAGAATTAAGCCTGGACGCAATTGTTGCTCGCATCACGAGTTTGTCCTGGGGGGCACTCACCACCCGATTGGAATGCCTCTTCGCCCTTGTCGTAGTAGTTGTTGGTATAGGGAGGATTGATAGGGCGGCAGACATTGTCCTGGCAGAAGGAGCCCTCTTCACACTTCACTCCGTAGCAGCCCACATCGCGGAAGCCATCGAGAGTAGAAGAGAACACGTACTTGACAACATAGAGTACAGCGAGAATAACGAGGAAACTGACAAACACAGTGCCGAGAGACACTTTCTTCATTCCACGAGCCATCTTGTTCTATAGATTACGAAGAACTTTCCTCCTCTTCTTCCTGAGGTCCACTGTCAGCCCCCGCCATTTCTTCCTCCTCGGCCTGAGACGCAATCGCAGCAACCTCCTCCTTCGCAGAAGCCGCCTCTTCTTCGGGCAGTGGGAAACAGACACCCTTCATGCCTGTCTCGTCTGACTGGCAAATCGCCCCTTTACCACACGAATTCTCAATCTGCGGGTCGCATTCCCCTCCCAGAGTGGTGAAGCCCTGCGTGCTTGTCGCCCAGAAACGGCGATACAGTACGTATGCGACAACAAGTGAGACAACGGCGGCAGCAATTATCTTCCAATGTGCCATTGCACTCGTAAAAAGTGAAGATACGGTATCCATTCTTTTTACGAACAAGTTCCTAAACATCCAAGGAAAGACGCATTTACGGAAGCACCGGAAGATCCGACTTTGCGGGGAAATAGGGAAGTGCTTCTGATTTACAATATCCATTGATACACCGAAGAGGGTGTTTGCAAGGAGGGAGGTCGACTCCACACTGTGCCGCCTCTCCTCCACTGAATCCCTCCAGGATAGGCTGAATCCGCCACATGCGGTCGCAAATCAGAAGAACAAATGCGATGGCAGCGAGGCCCACTAAATCAAGCAGACTCCTCATCTCTATTTCGTCTCACTAAAAAAGACTATACCTTCCGAACCTGGATAGCAGGACCCTTGAGTTTGCGTGAGGCATTCGGGTCATACGGGTTTCCTTCCTCTTCTCCGCGTGCTTTCAAGTGGGCCGCGCTGTGCGCCCAGAATTCTGGAGCTCCAATGCGGAACGGAGGATGGAGCTCGGCCTTGTACCAGTAGACGCAATCGTCCAGACGACTGCTCTGGCTTGTGTTGTCAATTACCAAGCATTCGTAATTCTGCGTACACTGGTCCATAATTTGGCAGAAAAACTCAAAGGACGGGAACACGGAACAATAATTGTCAAAAATGCGTTTGCGATTTGACATATACGGTTCACGCAGAACAAAGACGAAGTCGACGTTGGTTCGGAGGGCAGGCTGAATGCCGAGAGGGTACTGCATAGTAATCAAAAAGAACACCTTCAACCAACGACCATTCATGAAAAGATAGCGGATGTTCTTGTCGTGAGTCCAGCTGTCATCGTACATACAGTCGTCCAGAATCATAAAGGAGCGGGGGTCAAGACGAGATGTTTGGCCGGCTTCCTGGTCTTTCATGATTCTCGCCATCACCATTTTCTGGCGCTTCACGAAGTTGGCAAGAATCAGGGAATTGTACTCGCCGTGAATGAAAAGGGGCGGAATCATCTTTCCATAGAAACTGTTGCTCTCTTCTGTTCCGCTAATTACTGTTCCAAGAGGCATATCTTGATGATGGAAAAGGAGGTCACGCACGAGAGTGGACTTTCCAGTGCGGCGACGTCCAATGAAAACGCATACGGCATCTTGAGGAATCCTTGTCATATCGAACTTCTTCAAATTAACGTCCATTTGCGGCATAGCTCCTGACATTTTTTACTATAGAAAGCCTCCAGAATAATTTATGCGTGTTTTACACGAACGCGGCTTTCTCAGACGTAAAAAGAATGGCAACAAATGAAAAACTCCGGGGAATGAAACTTCCCAAACCTCGCTATGAGCTCGCACCGTTGCCCGAATCTCTTCTGGAAATCCATGGATTCTCCCACCTCCAGACCTTCTTTCCCACCCTCTCCAAGTTGTTCCGCCTCAACAAGTTCCAGACTCAGGAAGTGTGGCTCCAGAATCCATACAAAATTTGTCGTGTGGACGGCTCAGGGACTCAGGGCATCTGTACCATTCACTGTGAGAAGGAGACAACTCCTCGCAAAGCCTTCTGCAAAGTCACACACCTCCTCGACCCTGTTCGCTGGATACAGGGCCACTACAGTCTTCCTCGTGATGCGGGGTTGCCGTGGCACAACAAAACCTGGACGAATGCGAGAAACAAACTCCAGGACCCGTGGAACCAGGCGTACATCCAGAGTTTGGCACTGTATGCCTTGGGCCAGCTTCACGAACAGAAAGTCTCTCCGCATTTCAATTCCTTCTATGGCTCCTTTTGTGCGAGGGCCGATACCTATTTGTTTAATTTGAATGACGACTATCCTACCTTTCGCAACAAACGGTGGTTCTGGGGAAGCTTGGGCCGGTCCCTCTTTTCTCTCAAAATTCAGGACTCAGACGCCCCAGAGGCAGAGGTCCCTCAGGAAATTCGTGATGAATTTCTGACTCCTCCCAGCGACGATGAATTTGAGGAAGGGGATGACTCCTCGGAAGAGGAGATTCTGGCGACTGGGGTTGACAATATTGATGAAGAAGGAACGTTGGAATCAGCCTCCTTCCACACGGAGGATTTTGAATCAGACTCGGAGTCAGGCTCGGAGGAGGACGACGACGAGGAATCGGATGAGGAATCGGATGAGGAATCGGAGGATGAGTTAGGCAACTATTCCATCTTTGCGGAATTGAAGAATTTCCCTGTGATGATTCTGTTTACGGAGGCCAACAAGGACACAATGGATTCTCTTCTGGACCATACAGAACTTCCTGCCGCTCGCGGAACTCCAGAATGGGAGAGATTGTGGTCTGCGTGGCTCTTCCAGGTTGTTGCGGCGTGTCATGTGATGCAGAAGGTGTTTGGCATGGTCCACAATGATTTACACACAAACAACATTGTATGGAATGATACGACGGAGGAGTTTTTGTACTATAAGACCGCGGATGGGCGTCACTGGAAAGTGCCGACCTATGGAAAAATCTTCAAACTGATTGATTTTGGTCGAGCGATATTCACCTTCAACGGCCAAATGTTCGTAAGTGATGATTTCCGCAAAGGGAACGATGCGGACGGCCAGTATTGCTTTCCTCCTCTGAGCCCTCCAAACACCAGCCACACAATCTATCCGAATCCGTCGTTTGACCTCGCCCGCCTCGCGGTCAGCCTCTTTGAGGCGATTTTCCCCACCAAGCCCGCGGATGCTCCTGGAAAGCGAATCCTCAGCGAAGAGGAAGACCTTATTGTACGTGAAACTGTGAGTCCCCTGTATAATATGGTGTGGACGTGGATGATTGATGATGATGACCGCAATATTCTTATGGAACCGGATGGGTCTGAGAGATTCCCCGATTTTGATTTATACAAGCACATCGCAGCATTCTGCCATCGCGCAGACCCTGCCGACCAGCTGAATTCTGCGGCCTTCTCGCCATTCCGCGCGGAGACTGTGGAAGAGGGAGTTCACGTATATCCGCTGTTCTAGAACTTCGGAATACCCACCTGAATATCCATCTCTCCAACACCGCCGACGCCACCTCCTCCACTCATGAAGGAGGGAGCGAGAGACGGAATGGAGCGGACTGTGTCAACGAGGGTCTGTGCGGAATCAGGAAGAAGTTGGAGCAACATAAGAACTAAGATTGTGCCGATGATAAAATCACGAAGAACTGATTTTACCGTGGGCTTCTTCTTTTCCATCGTGTACGCCGCAACTGCGCCAACAGACGCAATGGATACACCGCCAATCGCCATGCCGAAGAGCATACTTTGCGAAGAAGAAGAGGGGGAAGGGACACCAGACATTCTGGGGCATTTACGGAAAAAAACGAGCCTCACTGCGCCGCAGCAGATTACAATTCCTCGAACTCATCCTCTTCCATTTTGAAACCGTCTCCGCCATCTAGAATCTTCAATTCATCATCCTCATCTTCATCCTCATCATCCAGTGTTGTCATGTCCTGAAGTATATTCTTAGCAGGGTCGCTCGGGTCAAAAATGGTGTCAATGTTCGTGAAGCGTACAATCGGTTCTGTATCCACAACAATTGTTTGGGCCGGAGAGGGCTTGGGTGACTCCGCGGGCTTCTCCACAGGCTTCTCCGCGGGCTTCTCCTCCGCTTTGACCTCCACCACAGGCTTCTCCTCTGCTTTGATATCCACTGCAGGCTTCTCTTCCACTTTGACCTCCACCACGGGCTTCTCTTCCACTTTGACCTCCACCACGGGCTTTTCTTCTACCTTTACCTCCACCACAGGCTTCTCCTCCGCTTTGACCTCCATCACAGGCTTTTCCTCCGCTTTGACCTCCACCACAGGCTTCTCTTCCATCTTTACCTCGGATGGCTTCTCCACAGGCTTCTCCTCGACCTTCTCCTCGGCGGGCTTCTCACCCTCGTCCGCATCCTCCTTGCTACCCTCCTCTTCACCTCCATCGTCATGAAGATACTCACGCAGAATACTCTTGACAGGGAGCATGCTGCGAATGGATTGCTGAATCGCCTCCTGAATCAACATCTCCACGCGATTCAGATTCTTCTGCCTCTCCACAGAAGAGCCTGTCGGGGTAAAGAGGTAGACATTGGACCAGAGAATCCGCGCACAATCTGCCATGGTGCGGTGAAGGAAATGGTCGAGCTTCGGAATTGTCAGCTGGACTTTCTTCTGCTTCGTCGTCAAGCGAATTGCAGAGAGAACTTTCGTATGGGCGATGAAGACTGCCGTCAACAATTCCTCCAAATAATCACATTTGGAGAGTTCAAGAACCATATCCGTCTCGCGTTTCACTTTGTCAATGTTCCAATCGGGAAAATTCTTCAAGAGATTCTGAAAGTTCCACAGCAGTTTCCGCTCATCCGTGTCAAGCTGCTTCGCCTCATCCACGACCTTCAAAAAATACTCCAGCAGTGCGGGGGTCAGAAACTGACACAATTGGCGAGTGTATTCCCCTTTGGCCTCGGCATACACGCCAATGTTATCATTCATGGATTCCATACTTCTTACTCTGCGTTTCCTTTCATACTTGCTTTTCACGCACTTTCCGCGGAGCCGGAATCCTGCAAATGAAGAAAGTAGGCAATCTGAGCCCAGGGTGATTTTCCTGCGCCAATTCCTCGGATGCAATTCTGCAATTTCACATTCGTCCATCCATACGTTTTGAGGCAATACTGTAAGACAGTATTCGGGTCAACACCCTCCTTTCGTAAAGGAGCAATGTCTTTCCATGTTATCGGATTTTTAAGGGGCTTGTCTTCTTGAATTCCCAATCCCTTTGCCACTTCCAGATTTCGTTGCTTTCGAAAGGAACTGTGTGAGGGAATATTCACAACCGTACAGCGACTCAGAATCGGTGGTGACAATTTCCACGGTTCACGCACTTCCAGCGCACAGGTAATATTCGGCGAGGCAGTTTCCAGAATTCTCCGCAAAAACGCCTGGGCCTCCTGGGTCAAATCATCCGCTCCTTCCAACCAGACAAACATCAGTTGTCTGGCACGCACTTGTCTGTGAAGAACCTCACGTCCCTCACGAAGAGAACGGTCAATGCGAATATTCCAATGAAAGAGTTCTGCTCCTTTCTGCTTAGCCTGTGCGCGAATCCAGGCTGATTTTCCACATCCTGGTTCTCCACACACAAGAAGAGCAGCTTTGGGTGTGGTTTTTGATTTCCCTTCAGATTCAAACATTGAAGTCCCACTGGGAAATGAGTGTCAACGAACCTTAGACTCTTGAACTACGCGTTTTCTTGGATTTCCGCGACTTGCGTTTCTGCTTTCTGCTTTTGCGCGGGCGTCTCCGTTTTCCACCATTCTGGTTTTCGTTGGCCCATGGTATAGTCCCATTCCAGTTGCCGTTTCCATTGTTCTCATTCATACCCCTATTTCCATTGTTTTCATTCATACCCCCGTTTCCATTATTGTTGTTATTATTGTTATTTTCTTCATCGCTCTCCTCATCGAGCGTACAGACTAAATCCATTAAATCTTCCAGTTCTCTTCCTGTCTCTTTTGGCGGGTCGTCTGTGCGAGTAAAATGGTATTCCGTATCGGCAAGAACATACAAATCGCAACCGCTATCGTCATCTTTAAAGTGACATTCCAGAATCTGTCGAGACGCATCATATCTAGAATCCAAAAACCATGCGCTCCAATCTCCCACACCCATGGAAACCCATTCGTCATCCTTCTTTCTCCACGCTTCAATGTTAGTAAACCTATACTTGTAGCCTACTCTCAGGCGGTGTGCCAAAACCATCTCTATCCGTATAGCAGATTTTTAGAGCAAAGCAGAATGTCCTTCCGCAATGTAGACGGCATTTTTGTAGCCCATCTCCTTGAGTTTCTCTGTTGCAACTCTCGCTCGCTGTCCTGTATTGCAATAGACCAGAATTCGCGCCGCCTTGTTTGGCAACTCCTTTGCGGCTCTGCTCTCGAGTTCCGCAGACGGGATGTGAAGCGAACCAGGATAGAATCCCAGATTCTTTCGTTCAATGTCCGTGCGAACATCCACCACCGTATCAAACTGCTTTGCCCCTAACCGCTCCTTCGCCTCCTCTCCCGAAATCCGTAAAGGAGAGTCTCTTGCGTATTTGTAAAGTGAAATCGCAACAATTGCTACCACAGAAATAACTATTGCGATTCCAAGTTTCAATCCCTTCTTCATTCTCTACTAAGAGCTTACATCCCTTTCAGCATCTGCTGGAGAACCTGCTCGTCATGCGCGGCATTCTTGAAGAGACTCTGCTGGAGAGGATTGTTCTCCACAGCGGCAACCATGTCGCGTGTGTTCCGCTGGAGAGAGATATCCAACTTCAACGGGACGCGATACTGGACCTCTCCAATGTCTCCTACACCTGTTGGGATGCTGCTGACACGATTCACAGCATTGGGGCGGTCATTCACGGCATCCGCATCCAACTTGCGATACGTGACACCATTCTTCTCGCCTGTGAAAACAGCCACGTTGCCGTTTCCAGCAATCGGTCTGCGGCCCTTCGCAATCTGCTCCTTCGACGCATTCGTCCGCATGTTGTAGGCGGCGTCGTGGCTGGTGAAATCCTTATTCACCGAGTTTCCAGCACCGAAATACTCACTCTTCGCACTGAGCTGTGCCTTCTG
>JACCDW012087383.1_pt1 | contig 13115 bp, 9 predicted proteins | sample 7449781 | NCBI WGS metagenome assembly JACCDW01 (sample SAMN15323449, study PRJNA562643) | freshwater metagenome | isolation source: river surface water | place: USA:Blue River Watershed | collected 2017-08-18 | reverse complement strand
CTGTTACAGAAGTTAAGGACTATCAACACTCTGATAGTGTTAGTCATAATTTTGCAAAAAATAATACTGAAACAGTTACTGTTAAAAGAACTGTTAATGGAACATATGTGATTGATTTAAGTACTAATACTATGAGTTATACAACATTAAGACAAAGTGGTACTAGAATTATTTCTCATTACACTAAAAATGATGGTTCTATTGTGGTGAGTTACGTTGATGATTACTTCACTGAAATTCCAAAAAATCAGTTGGTTGCTCATTTAATAATTAATCAAAATAAAGGTTCTGTTGTGTATACATTTTACGACCCAATCTACAAATATACTTTTGTACAAGATTTTACAAAAAATACAATCACAAAATCTTAAAATAAAAAAAAAGGAGGTACGTGTACCTCCTTTTTGGTTTTAATTAATTTATTAATTTCTTGATGCTCCCGCAACTGGAAATTGTGTACCTTGCTTCATCCAAACTTTAATAACCTGAGTTGGTTTAGTTGTATCGTTTGTTGTATATGTGATATTAGCAATATGAGTATCTTTAGAAATTACTTTTTTTGTGGTTGTTGGAACTGTGAAAGCTAAATTTATTGGAGTTTTTGAAATTTTGTAAGGGACAACTTGTCCTTTATTATTTCTACCCTTAGCTCCTTTTTCAACTTCTGTAGATGATAAAGGTAAAAGGCTTTTTGGGAATCCATCGGGAAATGTAAATTGTCCAGCAGTAAGGCCTAATGCTGTACCTTCGGGCGTCATTGATATTACACCTGAGTAAACTATACCCTTACTGTACTCACTAAAGTTACAAATATAACCAGCTATTGTTTTTACTAACTCACCACTACTAAATACACCACTAAATACTGCGGATGTGTCACTACCGTATTGAGTACCAACTTTCATATCGCCTAATGAATCTGAAGTTGGTGCTTCATTTATAACTCGTCTAACGATACGAGCCAAGTCATTTTCTGTTAATCTAACTATTCTCTTCATAATTTTTTTTATTTTTTATTTTTTATTAATTTCTAGATGCTCCCGCAACCCCAAACTGAGAACCGGCTCTTACAACAATTGGAATTGTTTGACTTGCTTTTGTCTTGTCGTTTGTTACATATGTAACTGTAGCAATTTTTGTATCTGCCGCAAATCTAACAGGTGTTGTTGGTGCAGTAAGTTTTATTTCAAAAGGTAATGACTTATTATAAGCTTTTACTTGTCCACTATTATCTCTACCTTTCGCAGTATCCCTTTCAGATACGGGTGAACAATAAAAAGGGAATGTATTACTTAACACTAACTTACCATTGAATGCGGCACCTTCTTTTGTATATGTAATTGTACCTGAATATACGTTTGCATAATTATAGTCATCAAAGTTCCAAATTTCACCTCCTTTTATAACTTTTACTTCGCCTGGACCAAACACTCCCGATATGCTAAATTGACCTCTTATTCCCATATTAGCCAATTTATCAGCGGTCGGAGCTTCATTCAAATAATGTCTTTCATTAATAACACGTCTAACAATTCTAGCCAAGTCGTTTTCTGTTAATCTAACAATTCTTTTCATATTCCTTTTTTATTTGTTAATTTTTTTATTATCTTTGTTTTATAAATATATCACTAATTAAAAAAGTTCAAAAAATTGCAAACTTTTCTCCCCTATTCAGATTTTAGAAAATCATTAGAGTCTTTGGATAATAAACGTCTTGGTAAACAACGTGTTGAGGCTTATCAAATTATATCGGCAATTACTGGTCGTACACGTAAAGATGGTAAACCTTATAAAGGATGGTTAAATCACCCGTGTTCTGTTATGTGGAAAGATTATGTTAATGCTCTAAAACAATACTATAATGATTGTATTGATGTTTGGGTTGAACGTGGTTTTAAAAACACTATGGTTCACGAACATATTGAAGGTGATTTTATTTTACCTCATTGGTTAGGAACAGAAGAGTTTCATTCTTCACATAGAGCAAATCTTTTACGTAAAGATGGCGAATACTATTTAAAACATGGTTGGACTGAAAACCCTGATGACCCATACGTATGGATGGATGATAAAGGATGGTGGTATAAACAAATGGTTGGTAGTAAAGAAAGGGTGTTTTTTACGCCTGATGTTCTACAATTGTGTAGTGAATAATATCGCCGTAAGTTTCAATCCAATTTATACAATTTTCATAATTAGTATCTGAAAAAACTACATTTCCTGTTGATATTTCTATTACATTATAAGTTTCCATATCTAACTAAATGTTAAGGTTATTGTTTGTGATGGTGCGTTTATTGTGGATTGATTTGTTCCGCCCCAGTTTGCATTATTAATTTGTGGCCTTAATGCATATGTGCTCGATACACTACAAGAACCAATATTAGAAAACTCGATGGCAACCCCACCAATTTTAGGCGTTCCACAACCTGTACCGACTCTCCAACTAACACTATTTATTGTTACTGCAGTGGCAGAACCGGTCCGTAATCCCGTGGCCAAACTTTGAACTAAAGTTGGGTGACTTACAGTTAAAGAGTTACCATTTGTACTTGACCAAACAAATTGAGTGTAATTTCCTGTTAATCCCGTTCTAAATACATTCCAAGCAATTTCTATTGCATTCGAAGGTGCGGTTCCACCTGTAAACGCCTGTGAAAATGTTCTACCTGTACTTGTTAATACCCAAGATGACCAATACCCATTTCCTGTCAACCATAGATGTGCAGCATTTCCTGAAGCAAATGTTTGGTTGGTTGATACAGTTTGGGCTAAAGTTATAAATGAATTTTCAACCAAACCTGATGTTCTAAAAAAACCTACAGATGCACTTACACCACTAACAGGAGTCGGTTGTGTATTTCCCGATACAGATTCCGCAATTACATAACCAAGTTCCTCATCAGGACCATTCCACCATTGAGGTGAACCTGTAACTCCCGATGTAGGAGTACCAACGGCTAAACTTCCAAACTGTTGAGTTCCACTTATTACAGAACCTGTATTATACGCAAATGGTCTTGATGTCGGCACTATAATCCAAATCTTGTTTTTTGTGCGTTGAAATTTTGTAAAACTTCTGTTGCACTTATTGCTCTATTGTAAATTCTAACAATCGCCAAATCTCCGTCAAATAAATTTCCTGAAGTTGCCGCGTCGTCCCATCTTCTCATCATTCTTAATTCACCTCCTGATGTTGGAGTTCCAACATAGTTTAATGTTCCTCCCGATGCATTCCCATTTACATATTGTCTTATTACAGAACCGTCGTAAGTCCCAACAATTTGGTACCATGTATTAAGAGCTGGAGCAAAACCTGTAGTGTTTCTCCAAGACCCATTAAAAAACCCTACTTGAATATTGTATGATGTAGGAGCCCCATTTGTACCAATTGTAAAATTCAAACTTGATGCTCCATTATATTGGTTTCCAATGACCATTGAAACTTGGTTAGTAATACTTGAATTAAATCTAACCCAAGATTCTAAAGTCCAAACGGACTTACTTCCAATATTAGGACTTGTGGCGTACTGTGAACTACTTTTACTAAATCTTAAAAAACCTCCTGATGTTCCAGAATATGTTGGCGTATTAAATAATGTTGCAGTTCCACCACTTAAACTTATATCTTTCCAAACCGAACCTGATGTGTAATATGATGGTGTGAACCCAGCATCTACAGAAAAAACTAATCCATCCGACACTACCGATTCGTAATCTTTATTAACAACCATTGTAGTTGTATTTGTATTTAAATAAGTAATCGCACTATATACCGTTGTGATATTTGTTCCACTATACAAACGACCAGCATAATCAATAAGTGTTGAATCATCAGCAGGAACCCTAATTGAAGGTCCGTTTGAAGTCTTATTTTCATAAATTGTGTATCCACTTGTTGGTGGAGAAATACCTAACCAATGTTCGGAAGTTGATGTGGTTCCTTTTGAAACGTCCCCAACGCCTATGAACCAATTTCCTTTTTTTAATGATTGGGTGTCACCTGTTAAAGAGTATTTAATTGTATTTGGCACTTGTTTTTTTTATATAAATACTTCTATATAAGTTCCATAATTTTTCTATATACCTGTAATACGTTTGGATGACATTCAAAAGTTTTTTTATTTTCTAAACAATTTACTAAAGATGGTATACCTTGTATTGAACCCCACTCTTTTACCCCATGTTTCATATCTGATGCACACATCAAATCACATCCTCCACTAATGTAATTATATTTGTAATTTTGACTACCATTTCTATATGGGGCTCTAAATTCAGGATTAATTGAACTACCTAATTGAATAATTTCACAATCTGTGGTTCCTGCTAGATGTAATAAACCTGAATCCATTGTAACAAAACATGAACTATAATTAATTAAATGCCATGTTTCGTCAATTGAAGTTTTATTCATTAAATTAATTCCATTTTCTATTTCAAAGTTAAACACAGGTTTATCAACATTTGAACCCCCAATTTCTGACGAGTTTTTTCCTATTGACACAACAAAAATTCCTTGCTCATTTAAAAGTTTTGTCAATATTTTCCAATTATCAATCGACCAAGTTCTTGAGTTCCAATTTTGAACAGGATGAATCAAAACATATTTTCTTGGAAAATTTTTCATTATTGAAACTTTGTTTGGAATAAAATCCAACTCCATTTCTTCTTTTGTCAACATAAACCCCAAAGAAATTGCATGAATTTGTCTAATGTCCATTACATTATGTTTATTACATACCCCATTTGGTTTATAAAAAACATCAAAAGAATTAAAGATTTCATATTCATTTTTTTCTTCATCAGTTATTGGATTAAATAATTCACTATAAATCTTATCCACATATGGATTATTTGAAAACAAATATGGGTGATGTGTAATCACCGAAATTTTTTGACCATAAGAATTATATAATTTTCTAATTGTAGGTGTTGAACATAATGTATCACCTAAAGCTCTACTTTCAGTTAAATCTAAACAAATTTTTTTCATCAATTAAAATATAGGATACTTCACAAATAATATGAATAAATTATTTTTTTAATTATGAAATTAAAATTAATGTATGTGGTTCCTCATTTATCGACAGGAGGTATGCCACAATTTGTATTAAAAAGAATTGAATCTTTATTGGAATATAAAAATGAAATTGAAGTTTTTCTTGTAGAATACTCACAATTTAGCGACACGTATATTGTTCAAAGAAATAAGATAATAGAATTATTAGATGTTGGTCATTTTTTTTCATTAGGTTGGTTTACAGAACCTGAAAAAAAATATCAACTAATTGATATTATAAAAGAAAATGAAATTGATATTGTCCATATTGAAGAAATACCTGAAGGGTTTGAAAGTTTTAATAAAATTCCTTTGGATATACTTAATCAACTTTACGATAATAATAGAACGTGGAAAATTGTTGAAAGTTGTCACAATATTTGGTTTGATGGTAATTCAAATAAAAAGTTGCATCCCGACTATTATTCTTTTGTTACTCCTTACCATTTAAGCTCACAATTTAATAAACTTAATACTCCAAAAAAAGTTTGGGAATACCCAATAGAAGATAAAGTAAGTGATATATTAAAAGAATATTCAATTTATAATAAGTCACATAGAGTTCCAACATTAAAAAAAATAATTGAGAGAGAAAACTTACAGATTTCTATGACAAAAACACACATTTTAAATGTGGGTCTTTGGACTGAAGGTAAAAATCAAAAAGAGGGTATTGAAGTTGCAAGATTAGTTGAAAATACACACCCTGATTTACATTTTCATTTTATTGGAAATCAAGCATCAAACTTTGAAAACTATTGGGGTCCAATTATGAATAACTTACCAAAAAATGTTACAGTATGGGGAGAAAGAGAAGATGTTGATACATTTATGAAAGGCTGTGATGTCTTGATGTTTAATTCAACTTGGGAGTGTAACCCTTTGGTTGTTAGAGAGGCTATTAACTATGGGATGAAGATAATGACAAGAAATCTTCCTCAATATATGGGAATGTTTGATGAATACATAACACCAATTAAATCAAACAACTATGAAGACATCAAAAATACCTTACTTGAATTATTAAATTCAAATAAGACTTATGAAATAGATACAAAAAGAGATTTCAAAAAAGAATTATTAGATTTTTATAAAGAAGTTAATAACGTTTCAAAAACTTTAAACAATCCAATAACAAAATCATATAAGGTAAATAATCATTTTGTTGTTAATCCGTTTATAGAAATAGTAGGTGAAGAAGAAACAAACTTTGAAATAACTTTTATTGATGAAGGTGGAAATGTAATTTACCAAAATAATATACCCATAAATTCTTGGGTAAAATTGAATAGGGAATATTATACAAAATGGACAATTAGAGTTAAAGAAGATAATAGTGTAATTTTTTCTAACATTTTAAATTTAGAAAATAGAAGAGTTTATATTTCATTTGGTTCAAAATCGCTTGGAGATTCTTTAGCTTGGATTCCATACTGCGAAGAATTTAGAAAAAAACATAATTGCGAATTAATTGTGTCAACATTTTTAAATGATTTATTCAAAGACCAATACCCAAATATTAAATTTGTTGAGCCAGGTGAAACTGTATATGATATATATGCTCAATACCAACTTGGTTGGTTTTATAATGAAAATGGTGAATTTGATTCAAATAAACATCCTTTTGATTTTAAAAAACAACCACTACAAAAAACAGCAACAGATATTTTAGGTTTAGATTATGTTGAAATTAGACCTGAATTAAAATTACCAAACAAACCAAAAAAGAAAAAAGTGGGCATTGGGTTTCATTCAACCGCACAAGCAAAATATTGGAACAACCCTGATGGTTGGCAGGTGGTTATAGATTATTTAGATTCGTTAGGGTATGAGTGTATGATTTATTCAAAAGAGGGTAATGGATATATGAATAATTTTTACCCAAAAGGAGTAACGATTTATAAAGGTGGAAACCTTCAAGAAGTAATTGATGATTTATCTACTTGTGAGTTTTTTGTAGGTTTAGGTTCAGGATTATCTTGGTTGGCATGGTCAATTAAATTACCTGTAGTTTTGGTTTCGGGATTTAGTGAAAAATGGGCCGAAACAAAGTTAGATACATATAGAGTTATAAATGAAGATGTATGTCATGGATGTTTTAATAATGATAGATTAAATGCTGGAGATTGGAATTGGTGTCCATTACATAAAGGAACTAACAGACAATTTGAATGTACAAAAGAAATAAGTTCTGATATAGTGATAAAAGAAATAAATAAAATAATTAACAAAGAAATGATAGAAGATAAACAATTTGATTGGGGTAAAAAAAGTGAATGGTATGTAAATCAAGCAACAAAAGAAATTTTTGAAGATGATGCATATGAAAGATTTTTTGAAGTTGAAGAGGGGGATATAGTTGTTGATTTAGGGGCATCGTTAGGTCCTTTTACATATAAAATCTTACCTAAAAACCCAAAACAATGTTATGTTGTTGAACCTTTATCTTATCATATAAATATTTTACATAAAAACGTAGGAGAGGATAATGTTAAAATTATTCAAGGGGCAATTACAGATAAAAAGAATATAGAAATAAAATGGGACGGCATAACAGAAAGTGTTCCCACATTTTCTTTTAAAGAATTTTTAGATGAGAATGGAATTGATAAAATTGATTTTTTAAAGTGTGATTGCGAAGGTGGTGAGTACGACGTATTTCAACCGTCCAATATTGATTTTTTAAAAACAATACCAAAAATTGTAACAGAGTTTCATTTAGTAAATGATGAAAACTTCCACGAATGTAAGTTCAGATGGTTTAGGGATAATATACTACCAAAATTTGAAAATTACGAAGTATATTCTTATGATGGTGTGGATATAAAATGGGATTTATGGAATGACCATTTTATTGAGTATTATAATGAAGTTATTATATATATTGATAATAGATAATTAAGCGCAAGGACCGATGGGTTCCCATGACCAAACTCTTCCATCCATATACCACCTATATATCATTGTTCCATCAACATAAAATCCTTCAGGAGCGTAGTCACCACCACATCCACCATAAGGATATAGTAAATTATTTGTAGAATCAAAACTATAAAACGACGCACTACCATTACATGCAACTCCAGGTGCCTCCCCATAGGAAAGAGATTTGTCATCACAAGTAGGGGTCGGTGTACAACTACCAAAAAATGACCAAGTCCATCCCATAGTAGTTTCTTGCCAATTATATATATTACCAACATTATCGACATAAAATCCTTCTGCCGCATAATTTAATACGTCGTCACAATGACCAAACTGAAACAATTGTTGAGTTGTCATATTAAAACTATAAAGACCTGACGATTCAGAACAAGCAATTCCAGGTATTGGGCCAAACTGATAGTTTAAATCAACACAAGATGGTGGGTCATTACCAGGCCAACCGGGTAAATTTAATGTATTTATTGGTCCTATAAATCTAATTGAATCGGCGGATACTCCCGAAAGTTTAGAAATATTTTCAACCAAAACGCCTGATACTTTTGACATAATATTATAGTTCTATCCAAATATTATCGGGGTCAAAATAAATCTTGTTTTCATACGTTGCGTCAACACAATAACCAACTATTCTAACAATTTCGGTTGTTTGAGTTGGAGCAGTATTTGACATTCTTCCTGCAACTCCAGTTGAAGTGCTTACTAAATATAAAGGAGCCCCTAATGTAAAATTATAAGTATTTTTGTACACATAACCTTTAATTAACATTCCTTCTGAAGGTGTTGTACCTAAGGCGATTGCCAAAAGATTAGTAGAACCTGAAGCCGCGATGGCGTCAGTAGGAACCCAATCGTTTGTTGCACTATCTAAATAAACTACATCACCAGCATTAAAAGTTCCACCTGCACCAAAATATACAATATCCCCATAAGCATCGGGGTCTGTTGCTCCCAATTCAACATTAGGGTCATGATAAAATTTATAATCACCACTAACATGGAATTTTTTTTCAGGAGAGCCAGTTCCAACACCAACGTTGTTAGTTCCCGCATCGATAAATAACAGGTTTGAATCAACGCCTCCTTTAACTTGAAAATCTGAACTTGTATTAGCTAAATTATTAAATACCGCCGAACCTTGTTGTGTAAGAATTGAATAGTTATTTGTAGATGACCCATCAGAATCAACCCATACTCCGTAGTTGTTCTTAGCTTCACTAGAAACTGTAACTTTTAATCCGTATTTATTACCTGATGTAGTACTAACAATACCATTAACATCAATCTGTTCACCATATTGGGTTGAGGCTCCTGTAGGCGCATTTGAGTTTGTAATTCTTGACCCCCAACCATCACCAACACTACCAAAAATTTGAGGCTCTATTCCTACATTTGATACAGAACCACCTTGAACACTTAATACAATTCCCTTATTTATTTCTGTTGTACCCAATACACTTAAGTCCATTCCGGTTTTACTACCTAAAGTATCTCCATGGTCACCTAAAACTGAGCCCATAATACCTGTTTGAAACGAACTATCTTTTGTACTATTATTTTCAAAAGTAATTGCAGTATTATCTCCTAATGCCGTTCCATTACCAACACCAACTCTTAATCCCAAATTTGATAATATTGCATCATAAACTAAAATATTATGTCCGGTTAATCCAGAAACAATAGTTTGGTCACCTTGTCCTGTAACTTTCGAAACACTATACCCACTCGGTACGTTAGTTTGTGTGCTGGCAACATGTAACCCAAAAGTGTCATTTCCTGTGGCGTCCAAAATAAATTCATGCCCCGACACCGCCAATCTTTGAGTGCCAGTGACAAATATTAAATTATTATCAGAAACAATACCCCCCGCACCATCTGAGCGTAAAACTTGATTTGTACCTCCACTTACTGTTGGTGATGTTCCACTACTTCCTGATGTTCCGCTCGTACCATTTGTGCCTGATGTGCCGTTAGTTCCTGAACTTCCACTAGTGCCATTTGTCCCACTAGAACCAGAAGTACCCGATGACCCATTTGTTCCTGATGAACCTGAAGTACCGTTCGTACCTGAAGTTCCATTAGTTCCTGATGTACCGTTAGTTCCACTTGTTCCATTTGTTCCTGAAGAGCCCGATGTTCCGTTTGTACCGCTAGTGCCATTAGTTCCCGAAGTTCCGTTTGTGCCTGAAGAACCGCTAGTCCCATTGGTTCCACTTGTTCCATTAGTTCCTGATGTTCCACTACTACCGCTTGTACCGTTAGTACCTGAGCTTCCACTAGTGCCGTTAGTGCCAGATGTTCCGTTAGTACCACTACTTCCTGAAGTTCCATTTGTTCCCGAAGTTCCATTTGTTCCCGATGTTCCAGCGGCTGTTAATAAATTTGTCCCAACGCCCGCAGCACAATCTGTTATGTCAATAAAGGCACCTCTTGCAGAACCACCCTGTTCAAAAAATCTAACTCTATTTTGCCATACGTCAAAAGTAACTCCAGTACCTGATATTGATGTGTTTGTTACAGGTTTGTTTAATAATATTTCTCCACCTTCATCACCCGCTTGATACAATACACTCAATTTTGTACCGTCAAAAGTTAAAAGAGATTCCGCAACTATTGCTCCCGAACCGTTTGAAGTTAATATTTGGTCATTTGACCCCGGTACTGTTGGTGATGTCCCGCTACTTCCCGATGTACCGTTTGTACCTGAACTTCCACTTGTTCCGTTTGTCCCACTTGTGCCATTTGTACCTGAGCTTCCACTCGTTCCGTTAGTTCCTGATGAACCACTAGTTCCACTACTACCGCTTGTGCCATTTGTACCACTAGTTCCGTTGGTTCCTGAAGACCCACTTGTACCATTTGTACCCGATGAGCCCGAAGTTCCATTTGTACCTGAAGTCCCATTCGTACCGCTCGAACCTGAAGTACCATTAGTTCCACTCGAACCCGATGTTCCGTTTGTCCCATTCGTTCCCGAAGAACCACTAGTCCCGTCAGTACCTGACGTTCCAGACGCTCCACTTACACCACTACTTCCCGAAGTTCCACTTGTGCCGTTAGTACCTGAAGAACCTGATGTTCCGTTTGTACCGCTACTACCTGATGTACCGTTGGTTCCCGAAGAACCTGACGTTCCATTAGTTCCCGAAGACCCTGACGTTCCATTAGTTCCAGATGTTCCGTTAGTTCCTGAAGAACCTGATGTACCATTTGTTCCCGAGGACCCCGAAGTACCATTAGTTCCACTTGAGCCCGAAGTTCCGTTAGTCCCTGACGTACCATTCGTACCAGATGACCCGCTAGTTCCGTTTGTTCCACTACTTCCTGATGTGCCATTTGTACCACTAGTTCCATCTGTACCTGAACTTCCACTTGTACCATTTGTACCTGATGTTCCATCCGTACCCGAAGTTCCGTTTGTTCCATTAGTTCCTGAACTACCTGAAGTTCCGTTTGTCCCACTTGTACCATTCGTTCCTGAAGAGCCACTGGTCCCATCGGTTCCACTAGTTCCGTTAGCTCCCGATGTACCGCTTGAACCGCTAGTACCATTAGTTCCCGAAGACCCACTAGTTCCGTTTGTTCCTGAAGTTCCATTTGTGCCGTTTGTACCTGAAGTTCCATTTGTACCGTTTGTACCTGAAGTTCCATTTGTACCACTACTACCCGATGAACCATTGGTTCCCGAACTACCGTTTGTACCATTAGTTCCTGAACTACCACTAGTACCATTAGTTCCACTCGAACCTGATGTACCATTTGTTCCTGAAGTTCCGTTTGTACCACTAGTTCCATTAACCCCACTTAAACCTGAAGTCCCTGAAGAACCACTACTTCCATTTGTTCCGTTTGTTCCTGAAGAACCACTAGTCCCATTGGTTCCCGATGTTCCGTTAGTTCCACTAGTTCCATTTGTACCACTACTGCCACTCGTACCATTTGTGCCCGATGACCCTGAAGTCCCATTTGTACCACTACTACCACTCGTACCATTTGTACCTGAAGTACCGTTGGTTCCTGATGTTCCATTTGTACCTGAAGAACCTGAAGTACCGTTGGTTCCTGATGTTCCGTCGGTTCCTGAACTACCGCTAGTTCCATTAGTACCTGATGTTCCGTTAGTCCCACTAGTACCATTTGCGCCTGACGTACCATCCGTTCCACTACTTCCTGATGTTCCGTTAGTTCCCGAAGAACCCGACGTACCGTTTGTGCCGCTACTTCCTGATGTACCATTTGTACCGCTAGTTCCATTTGTGCCTGAACTTCCTGATGTTCCGTTAGTTCCCGAAGAACCACTCGTTCCACTTGACCCACTCGTACCATTTGTCCCTGAAGTTCCATTTGTACCTGATGTTCCAGCAATGTTTGCTGCTAATGTGGTGACAATATTTGAAAGAGTAGAATTTCTCATTTCAATGTTAAATGCGGTGTTGTTTCCTGTTGTATTCGCATAAACACTAACTCTAATTCTTGAGTTTACAGATGCCAATACATAAAGGGGTACAAATAAACTATAAATGTAGTTATTTTGAGTATTCCCAATTACTGTACCTGAACCTGCATTTCCTGATGCAATATTTGAAATTAACGTTGTGCCGTCAGATTGCATTTCATCAATTACTATCCAATAAACAAGTGTACCCGTTCCTCCTGTTTTTTGAGAAAATAAGTTATTTACCCAAACACCTGGAATTATTGTTGTTGTATCCAAAGAAGTTGCAGGGGTGAGATATTGAACTATTTTAGTGTCACCATCCGCCGGGTCAAAATTTGTTGTAGTGATAATTGTCTGAGTTCCTGTGTCAGGAAATAATAATAAGTCATCAGTAATTAAAGACCCAATTGGGACTGTTTGCGACGCACTTGGTCCGTCATAATAATAAACCAATCCACTTGATATACCATTTACACCCGATGTTCCATCCGTTCCATTTGTACCGCTTGAACCTGACGTACCACTTGAACCTGAAGTGCCGTTTGTACCACTTGAACCAGATGTTCCATTAGTCCCACTTGTACCATTTGTTCCCGAACTTCCACTTGTACCGTTAGTTCCTGATGAACCACTTGTCCCGTTCGTTCCCGAAGTCCCATCTGTACCTGATGT
>JACCDW010892864.1_pt1 | contig 13118 bp, 6 predicted proteins | sample 7449781 | NCBI WGS metagenome assembly JACCDW01 (sample SAMN15323449, study PRJNA562643) | freshwater metagenome | isolation source: river surface water | place: USA:Blue River Watershed | collected 2017-08-18 | reverse complement strand
CCATATGAAAATACAAGACAATTAAACTCAGTCTTAAAAAAGATTAAAGATATTTTATCCTAAAATAAAAAATCCACTCATAGAGTGGATTTTTTTATTGTGTAAGTAAGAAATCTATTTGTTTCTTTTCTAAATCAACTGATTTAACAACGATCATCAGTCTATCTCCAAGTCTTATTATATTACCATCATCACATTGTATAGTATATGTCTCAGTATTAACTGACCAATTACCCTCAAGTGATTGATACCTAATCATACCTTCACATTTACTATCAATAAGTTCGACATAAAATCCCCAATCAGTGACACCTGATACAATTCCTTCAAATTCACTACCTATTTTATCTAATAAATACTCAGCTTGTTTATACTTGATGGAATCTCTTTGAGCTTTAGCCGCAACTAATTCTCTGGCAGAACACCATTTAGATTGTTCTTCAATATCACCTGGATTACCTTGACTCTTCTTATTTAAGAAATCAAATAATAATCGGTGTGTTATTAAATCTGGATATCTTCTAATTGGTGAAGTGAAATGTGAGTAGTGAGTAAATCCTAATCCGTAATGTCCGATATTCTTAATAGTATAGGTGGCTTTAGACATACATCGAGTCACTAAGGTCTCAATCATATTTTCTTCTGGTTTACCTTTAATCTCTTTTAATAATTCATTAATTGATCTTTTTATTTCACTTGCCTTACCATCTATTTTTAATTCATATCCAAAAGTATTACAAATAGAAACTAATGATTTAAGTTTTTCTTCATTTGGTGTATCGTGAACTCTATAGACATTTGTTCTTGATGCTTCTGCTAATGTTTTAGCAACTGATTTATTTGCTAATAACATAAACTCTTCGATTAACTTATTAGCCTCCTTTTGTTCTTTAAAATAAACTCCGATTGGTTTTTTATTATCTTCGGCTAATTTGAATCTCACTTCAATTCCACCCATTTCAATAGAACCATCTTTTATTCTACGCTTTCTAATCTTTTGAGCTAATTCATCTAAGATTCTAATTTCTTTAGAGTAATCACCATCATTTCCCTCAATTATTTCTTGAGCTTCTTCATAAGTAAACCTTCTATTCGAGTGTATAACTGTCTTACCTTGCCATGTTTTCAATATGTTACCTTCATCATCTAATGTAAAAATAACTGAGAAGGATAATCTATCTTCGTGTGGTTTTAGTGAGCATATACCATTACTTAATCTTTCCGGTAACATTGGTACACATCTATCGACTAAATAAACCGATGTTGCTCGACTATAAGCTTCTTCATCTAATTTAGTTCCTGGTATAACATAGTGTCCAACATCAGCGATATGTACACCAACTTCAACTTTACCATCAATAAAATTGATTGAAAGAGCATCATCAAAGTCCCTAGCATCAATCGGATCAATTGTTATTGTTGTAATATCTCTCATATCTCTACGAGATTTAATTTCTTTTTCAGAAATTACCTCAGGAACCAATGCTGACTCATTAATAACTTCTTGTGGAAATTCAACAGGTAGACCATACTCAGCCATTATTGAGTTCATCTCTGTGTTATTATCACCAGAATTTCCTAATATTTTAACGATTTTACCTTGTGGTGATTTTGAGTCATTCCATTTTACAAATTCCACAACTACTTTTTGTCCATTTTCTGCTTTCAATCCACCTTTGATATAAAAATCAACATATATTTTATTACTATCTGGAATAACAAATGTGGTATTTTTACTAGATATTTGAACTCGACCAACGAATTCTTTTTTAAATCTTGAGATAACTTTAATTACTTTACCTTCTAATTTATTATTTACTTGAAATATCTCAATCTTTACTGTATCTAAGTGTAGTGAGTTAGCTGTATTTTTCTTATAAATGAATATCTCTTTTTCTTGTACTATTAGTGATGCACTACCGTTTGTATAAAACTCAATTTGTCCTTCAAACACATCTCCTTCTTTTATTTCTATCATGCTTATTTTATGTAAATAAATTATATTTGTTTATAAAACAAAAAACCCAGTCATTTGACTGGGTTTTTTGTAGATTATGCTACTGTCAAGAAAATCTTTCGGTTTTGACGATCTACCGCCAAAACTTTAACTTTTAAGTCTTGACCATTTACAAACTTCTTGTTGATTTTCTCCATTTCAGAAGTGTGTATAAGTCCCATAGTCTCCTCATCTAAAGAAACAAGTACACCAAATTGTTTTGTTTCTTTAACAACTCCATCAATAACTTGACCGTTCTTAATGGTGTCCCAAAGAGTTTCTCTCAAAATCTGTGTAAGGATAATCTTATCTTTGATAATCTCCTTCACATAGAATTCAATTTGGAAGCCTGGTTTAATCTGGCTCAATCTATCTTGCCAGTCAGGTAAGACATTCGCCTTATGGATCATACCAGTAAGACACTCATTGAACTCAACGAAAACACCAAACTGTGTAGTTCCTGTAACGTGACCAGTATAAACATTTTCATAATCAAGTTCTTCGATAGCTGAAGAAATAAGTGTTCTCAAATATTTTCTTCTACTAACAATGTATGTACCTTCTTCTTTTGAAAAAGATTCAACCATTACTTCAAATGTTTTACCAACAATTGATTCTGGATCATAGAGTTTGTTAATACCAGCCAATGTATTTGGCATAAAACCTGGTAGTGTTATTCCATCGTGAATGATTTCAATATCATAACCAGCTGGGTTCATTGATTTAATAGTAGCCATTATAACTGTATCTTCTTCAAGTGATTTAAGAGATTCGTGTGCTGCATTCTCATAAATACTAGCGATTGAACCTTCAATCATAAAGATATCATTGTTTATATTAGTTATTAATACATCAACAACGTCACCAATGTTTGTGTTTTTCAAGTATTTAGTTTCATTAGGTCTTGTGTCAACTCTAACATAGTCCTTAAATCCTCTAACTGAAAAACAGTGTTGATTGGAATATATCCCTTCATATTTACCAGAAACAATAGAATCTTTCACTGGTACTTGGATAAAATAACTCTCATAAATTTTCTCTAATTTCAGAGTTTCTGGGTTGTTACTTTTAGCATTTAGATTTTTAATCTTTGCCTGTTCGAATTCAATTTGCTCCCAGAAAGCAACATCGTTCAAAACATCTTGTTCATTTAATACTTCTGTTTCTATCATATTTTTTAATTTTAAGTGATTAACTTTTCTTTATAGTGTTTGGGTTTGATAAGTTTTAATTTTTTTTCAAATTATTTCTTATCATATAGTCTCTAATTCTTGCTGCCTCTTCATAGTTTTCTAACTCAATAGCCTCTTTAATTTTAAGATTTAATTCTACTATTAATTCTTCTTTTGTTTTCTTTTTCCTTGAAATTTCAACATCATTTATGTACAAAGAATAATGATCTTTCATATCATCAATTGATTTAAAATACTCATTAATATCAATGTTTTCTAAGTTTGAAAGTTTAGAATTGCTATTTATTTTTTTTAAGAAATTATCAGTTAGAGCATCTTGATCTAAGAGAAATCTAGTTAAATGATGCGGTCTATTTTTAAATAATTTAAAAAAATTAACTAAATTAGTTTCAGATTTTTTACCCATTAATTTTTTATAATTTTACCCAAAAAAGTTTAAAATAATATTCAAAATTAAATTCTTGGCTACTTTTTTCTTGATTAAATAAAACTCTTATTGACGAATAATCATACTCAGTGTTAGTTTGAATCTTACTATTTAAGTAATCTTTAGTTGATATTGCCTCATCGGATACCCATATATTATTATATCTTCTTAAATTTTGATCCCTTAGATCTTGATATCTTATATACAACTCGATTTTATCAAATTTGTATCTATCAACTACATTTTTTGTTATGTAATTTTTTATTGAGAAATTAACATCTTTTGTATAACACATACTTTTTCTAACACCCTCGAATGTTCTGTACTGTTTAAGTATAGCGAATAGATAATTTTCCAGTATGGTTTTTAAGTCAATAGTTATTATGTATTTAGTTAATCCATTTTTTTGGAAATCGTTTTGAGAATCATCTAAAACTATAGTATGATTTGCCTTTTTATCATCCGCAGCTAAGTATATAATAGGATTAGATGTTTTTTCAACATCAAAATCCAATTGCTCATTTGATAAATTTTGAAAATAAACTATGCCTTGATTGTGTAATTCTAAAGAGTCCTCTATCTCTAACATTTTAGATCCAAAAAAAGATGATTCCTCTTTCATATTTAGAGTTCCAAATACTCTATTATAATCAAATTCTGGTGATATATAACTTCTTCTCATAGATTATTTATTCTTAATTTTATCTTTACTTGTAAACTTACTTAATGTGTAAAGTCTTTGAGGTTTCACATTAAAATTTGATATAATTGGTGGTTGTTTGCACTCAATGTGATAATCATAATCCCAAGTAGATTTAAAAATAAAAAAGTCTATAACAGTATATCCAAATTCATCTAACATAGGATATATTGAGTAAGTTTCTTCTTGATCTTTTAGTTTTAAAACATTTTCCTTTCTATTAATTTTAGATATAACTCTTTGCTTCATTAATCCAAAAAATGTTAAATTTTCATCAAATTTATAATTACCACTAACAGTATCAAATTCTCCTCTATTTTTAAATAGCTCTATTTTATAAAATAGTGGCATATAATTACCACTGTGTCTATAGAATGTCTCTGTCACATTAGCATTGCTTTTAGGCTTTATTGTTGCATTTTTTGATATAGTAATATTACTTCTACCGTTTAATATCTTACCAACAGGCTTTTCATCAACACTTTTATCAATCTCACAACCTAATGGTATTTCATTATAATAATTTAATTTTTGTAAGTTATCAATTTCACCATTTACCAGATATTTTAAAGGTTTAAGTCTTGTTCTAGATATTGTATTTGGTTTATATACTAATGAATCATTCTTTAATTCAAATTCATCTGGTTCTTCGCATAAAATTAAAAATGGTAAGTTTTCTATTTTATTTTCGAAATTATACTTTTTAAAAGTACCATCTTCTTCTATAACAACATATGTTGTATAGTCTGCAAAATCATATTTTGAATCCAAGTCATTAAATTGCCTAATAAAATTTGCAGCAGTTAATCTTGAATTTGTATCATTATATAATTCATCTCTTTCACAATTATCAATATTAAAACATGTATTATCATTAATATTGATATTAACAAATACATTTTTCCATTTTTTATTAATATAAATTGTTATACCACTATCAAGTGTTAAATCTCTTCCAAAATTACATAAATAGTATGATTCACCTATTTGTATAATAGGATTTGAGTTTCCTGTATATTCAAAATCGGTTTCTAATTCAAAGCTATAAATTCTACTCCAATAATCTGAATTATTAGGAGTTTCATTTGATGTTGTATCTTGTAAGCACTTATATAATGTATTATCATTAACAACGTAGTCACCAACATAGTAGAGATCTTCATCATTCCATATATTAACAGGATCCCATAAATCATCAGTAAAATCATTAGAAAAGTCTTCATCATAAGCATACCAGGTTCTTGGATCAGGAACTTCCTTCCAATATTTTTTACTATCATTTGAAATATCATTCTTCTTACTATTAGTAGTTGGTTTTATTTTTGTAATATTATTTTCAACTGTTTGATAGAATTTTCCTTTTATTTTAACTATTGATCCAACACTTGTGTATGTTTTGGTAGTATGCCAAAAATCAATTCCATTTTGTTGAGAATTAGAATTTCTAACATAATACTCACCATCTCTGTAGCACCAATCACCATTTCCATATGAAATATTTGGATTCCAAAAAGGTATTTTAAGTGTTGTCAATGAATATAAACTAGTCAAATTACTTGGATCATCATTTGGATCGCTAATTATGTTATCAACATCAACTACATAAAGAACACTATCAAAAATAACTAAATCACCTGCATAATATTGAACATCTTGCTCCCATTCTCTAATCAATTTCCATTGAAAATTAATCTTAAAATATCCAGGATTTGGAGAAGTTGATGTAGTAAATGGTTTATCAGTTACAAATCCATATCCTCCATAATCTAATGATCCGACTTTTGTAACCCTAAATAAACCATTATACTCATTGGTAACATATGGATAGAATTGTTTAATATCAACCAAATCACCAATTTCAATATTAGATGGGGCCTCCGTATCAGATGTTCTAAATGCTAAAGTAGAAGATGCTGGAGAATAAGGATTATATTGATTATCTATAAAATATCCCCAATGACAAGTATCATAAAGAGTATTATCCGCTTCGACACCCATTAGATTCTGACTTAATAAAATTGAAAATTTATAACCATCAAATTTATTAGATGTTTTAAGGTTTAAATTTTCAATTGATACATCATCTTTAGTTATTGAATCAACTTCAAATATTTTGAATTTTAATCCTCTAAATAAGGTAGTATTTGGAATAGCATTATCACCATAGTCAAAATACGAAAACTTATCAACACTTTTAATTATATCACTATTTAAAAAGCTTTGAGTAGATCCAAAAAGATATTCAAAATAATCACAAGAATAAGTAACGGATTGATTAGACTCTGAATAGGTATATAAATTTAAATATTTATCCAACTCAAATCTAAAAGATTCGTCTTGTATATCATAGTTTTTTTCTATATGTAAACTATGATGTAAGTATGAAACCGTTCCAGAATTTATAGTATAAAAATAATCTAAATTTCTTTTTCTTCTATTAGGTATTACATCAAATGTGTCTGTTGTTTTATTAAAATTTTCATGAACATCATTATTATTCAATAAGTATGGATAATCATTTGCTGAAATAGAACCCTGGAATGCAAATCTACAATATATTGGATTCTTTCTCCATAATGGATTAAGATCTTCATCAACAATTCTAAATGTTTCTAAATTAGCAGTATAGTCAGAAGAACACGGAATTTGAGTAACCTCATCTTTATAAATGTAATCATTATAATTAGGTGGATTTGAATTGATTCTCAAATCTGTTGTATACATCTTTGGCTCTTCAGTATCTGTTAATTCGTCTAACTTTTCATATTCAAATTTAGAAAATTCAGTATCTATAATTGAAGTATCAAAATCTTTTATATCTGTAAATTTAGCTTTATAAATTTTAAAATTAGTAGGAGGATTATCTTTAGTAATTACCAAATCTATAAATTTGTAATAGGTTGGATCTGGACTATTAATAAAATACTCAAATCTATAAGAAGATCTATAGGAAAATCCATAGTCTGTAAAAACAGTCATATATCCATCCTCATAAAGAAGATTATGGAAATTACCATCTATTTCTATAAGATTAACATCAGAATTTTCAAAGTTATCTATTGAGTATGTAAGTCCAGAAACTGAGTAAAATATCTGATTATCTGAATTTATATAACAAGATTTTGTATTAATTAAGTTTTCTTTTCCTTCTAAATCTAAATCTGATATTATTCTATATTTTGTTATATTTACAGTTTGATATTCTTCTTTTTTTACAGTTTCTTGCTTAAGACCTTTTGTTTCACCGTATCTGTTTACTCTATTAATTTCTGTCTTATTAACTTTCTCCTTTAATATTCTTTTTTCTGGATTTTTAGAAATAGTATCAGATAAAACTTTTGTTCTTGTTTCAGTAAACTTAGAAACTTTATAAAAATTACCACCATATTCAACCCACATATCCTCAGAATCTTTAAATCCTAAAACAAAAGGATCACCGCTTGAGTGATATAAAATATTACCTTCAAGTATTTGAAATCCAGATTTTAATTGTTGTGTTATAAAAGGAGTTATTGTATCAATCAATTCAAGATCTTCTATAAAAAAGCCAGAATATCTATTTAGAGACCATTTTCTAAGTGATGTTGATGTTGCAGGGGTGTCATCAAATAGAAAAGAGAAATTTATAATCTGTGGAAAAATAATTTTATTAGTTTTAAATCCATCAAATATGAATTTTTCAAAATCAAATAGTGTATTCTCAACCTCTAATGAGTTTTCTAAAAAACTAGATTTATATGTATATCCACCACTTAAATAATCTATACCAATCCATTTAGAAAATTCTAAATTTCTAAAATCTATTTCAAGACAATTAGTTGGATAAACTGGATTTTTAGTGAAATTTCTTTCAATCCATTCTCCAAGTACTGTGTTTTTAGTTAAATCAAATACTTTTACAGTTTTAAACTTCTTTAAATATTCTTCTCTAAAATTATCACTATCTAACTCTAAAAGACCAGGACCATCAATTCTAAATATTATAAAATATTTTGGAAATGAATTTTTAAAAACATACAATGGTGCAAAATATTCAAACTCTTCTATATAATTTTTATTATCAACAATATTTCTAGCACCCATTTGATATAAATCATCATACTGATTAGAAAAATCGTTACTCATATTTTTGTTATCATTAGAATATGCAATTTCAAATGCAACATCACTTGGGAAATCTTTGAATAAATATGGCACTAACTCATCGTAGAAATTATTTTTAGAAAATTGTAATTTCTTTAATTTATTTAAATTAAGTTCAGGAACAGAATCAATGCTCTCAAGATATAAATTATATTTTGAGTCACAAATAACTTTAACATTACTTGTCAGTCCAACATTTGTTCTTAAAAGTGAAAAACTCTTCATTATTTAACTATTGTATTAAATGTTTTTGGTTTTGATGCAAATGTAACCTTGCTTCTATTCAATGTAAATTTAACAGAAAATATAAATGGTCTGTTTTGATATTCATCCTCAAGGAAGAACTTCAATTTTTTAATATGTTTAATAGTCTTTTTAGACTTGTTAAGATCAATATATTCGTAATTCTTACCTGTTTTAGCATTATTTAGAGCATTCATTTTGAAATATATGTGTATAGGTATAATCACTTCAGATCCACCAGCTATACTTTTAACTTTCTCGTCGTTGCTTTCTACTAAATTTTCTAAGTCACTAATTACTGGGTGTATTGTTGTTAAAAGTCTATCGGTTGAACCAACACTTTCCGATGAATCTACCCATTTAGTAGTATCAAGAAGTGAGTTATTACTTGATACAAATGATAATGATGTACCTTCAGAATAACCTATATTATATTCAGTCAAGCTAAGAATATTAGTTATTGAGTTTTTATTTAAAGACGCGAATGCATTTCCTATATTTTCTGATAATTTTACCAGTGAGGTTTGTGTAACACTATCATAATTTAGGCACCATATGAATTGGTTGTTAAGTTGTGTTTTACTTGAACCAGTAACATCACTAAACAATAACTCATCTTGATTGTTTACCCAGAATACTTGTGGTGCAGCCGAGTTATAAATTGCAGATCCTGAATAATCTCTATTGGATAAAAGACCCAGTGAAGATTCAACTGATTTATTTTTAACTCTAATAACAAAGTCTTTAATTACATAAATATTATTTTCATAAACTCTACCAGTTTTAACACCTGTTTGTGAATACAATTCAAGGTAGTCTTCAAGTTCAATATTAAATGATGTCTCAGAGTTATTACTAACAGTAAACTCCTGATTATTTCTAACAATAACAATTTCAAGTTCACCTTTAGCTCTTTTAATTCTTTCTTCTAATGACTTAACTCTATTTTCAAGCTTTGTTAAATATTCAAAAAGATCTAAAATAACACCGTTATCATCTTTGAATCCAGATACAATTTTTTCTGCTGTGTGATGGAATGTTTTATTATTTATAACAGCGGTTTCAGATAGGTGTTCATCTAATCCTCTAGCTGTTAATTCAGTTTCCATACTTACTCTTAATTCTTCCTTAGAAGCCTCTTTAAGAATAAAGTCATTATCATTTAAAACATTATTTAAATCATCAGGAAACTCAACTGTTAATGTTTCACTCCAATCTGATTCAACAGGAGATTCTGGCCAACCAACTTCTGATATTGATTTAACTCTAATCTCAACTTTCTCACCAACTTGTATTGCTATATCAATTTGATTAATATTAGGAGTGTCAGCATTTTCAACATCTTCTATTTGCCAAGTATATTGACCAGTTGATTTATCAAGCGTTCTTTTTCTAACATCACTTTTATATTCGTTCCAGTTAGAAAAGGCTGCTGTTTTTCTTAAATTTGCGTTATCTTTAATAGGAAATGTTTCAACTGTTGGTTCTTTTCCATCTTTTGACAAGTATCTATACTGAACTCTAAATTGAACAACCTCCTGTGGGGTTGTACCTCTTGTAGCAACAGCCTCTGGTATATTCCAAAATCCTCTTAGTCTATATTTTGGTTCAACTTTAGTAGTATTTGATCTCGAAAGGTTTATAATTTCTTGAACTGTGGTTGATAATAGTCTAGATTTTGAATTCTTTTTATTATTAAGCTCAATAATTTCCTGTGAAAATTGTTTCTCAGCAGCTTTAGAAGTAAACTTTGTTACCTTCATTTTTTTATTTCTATCTTCAATAGCCTGCTGAATTTGTCTAACTTCATTTTTAAGTGAGACAGTATAGTTATGTTTTGTTTTAATTAAATTAGCATCCGGTGTATCAGTTAAGTGTTTATTAATCTGAACAACTTTAAAATTCTGAGAATTTAATACCGGTAAATTAGGTGTACCCGCTAATCTATTAGGTGTTTTTTTAGCTACAAAATCTTGTAAGACATCACCATAATCATAGACATAATCAATGTAAAACTGCTCCATTGTAGATCCATTTTCAGCATCTTTTGAATTTAATCTTAAATCACTTGTATAAAAACCTGTACCATTAGACCAATCTTTTGCCATTAAATTATTATCAGCGTTCATTGGTTTAATGAAAATAACATTTCTCTCATTATACCCAATACTAATTCTAACAGTTTTTCTATAAACAATAGGAGAATATATTTTTAGAGTACCAACACCAACTGGAATTGGTTGTAATCCTTCTACTCTTTCAACTCTAATTCTATAATTAGATTCTGTGTTTGAAATTTCTATTATTTTATATCTTGTATTAGATACTGCCTGATTAATAATCAATTCATCATTAAGTGATAGTTGTTTAACTTCCAGTGTATCATTAACTAAATAATCTAAAGTATTTATATGATACCATAATTTTCTATTAAGTGTGTCTTCTTCAATACTTAAAACATTAAATACACCATCATATAGAACAGTATTCGGTTCTAAATCAAATACTTGCTCGTCAATATTTGGATCAAGTGGACTTACTATACCAGGAGTTGTTCTATGCCAATTTTCAAAATCTTGAATATCAATATCACTTTTACCTCTAAATAATTGATTAAAACTATTTACAGCCGATTGACCTAGATTGGTTAAATTACCATCAGCATCTTTATTAAAGTCAACCATATATCTTCTTGATAGAACTTTTCTAACATTATTTTCAATTCTACCATCTAAGTCAAATTCAATAAAAAGTGCTGGATTTAACATAGAGTCAAAAAACCAATTTCTCTGAGCTTTAAATTGTGTAACTGCGCCTAAAGTATTAATTGGATTTGGTTCCCTATTTAAATCAACCGTGATTATTTTTTTAAATTTATTAGCATTAGTTGGTTGAATTAAAGCACCAGCAGAATCTATACTATAAAGAGAATTTATTGAATTATTAAGCCTTTCTATTTCGGTTTTCAAAAATGTAAATGACGGTAAGCTATAGCTTCTTAAAACACCTTCTGTATCAATGATTTGAACATCGACGGATGGTTCTTTTGTAGTTGACAATGCATTAATTTTAGAAAGAGTCTCAACTATATTTTTGTTAAACGCGGTTATTTGATTGGCTACCGTTACAAATGAACTTTGAATAGGCATATTTAGGCTTTAATTTTTTTGTATATATTAATTAATCTATTTTTCTCGAATAATGTTTTTTTATTAAAATTATTTACTATATTTGTAATTATGATTAATGAACTCGTAGAAAAGATCACAATTGCCAATCAAAAATATAGACTTGGCGAACCTATTATGTCAGATTCTCAATATGATATTCTTATTGATGAACTAAAAGCACTTGACCCACATAATGAAATTCTACAAAAAGTAGGACATGAGATTCAAGATGAATCTCGTAAAAGCCGTCTTCCTATCGAAATGGCTTCAATGAATAAGATCAAATCAATGGAAGATATTGACGATTGGTGTCGTCTTAAAGGAATCTCCAAATCAGAAAATGTTATTATTACTCCAAAGTTTGATGGTTTGTCTCTTTGTGTTAAAGAGTCTTCTAATGAGGCATGGACTCGTGGCGATGGAACAATTGGTCAAAAATCAGATGAACACTATAAATTGATTGGAAATCATCTTTATGATGTTGAAAATGTTGATCCTTTTTCACCAATTGATTGTGACTTCACATACGGTGAAGTTATGATGTCTAAGAAAGTTTTTACTGAAAAATATGCAAATGAATTTGCAAATCCTCGTAATCTTGTTGCAGGTCTTCTTAACTCAAAAGATATAAATGTGTCTCTATCTGATACATCTTATATTAAGTATGGGGCTATATTTCATCCAAATTTGATGAATATCAAACAAACAAAACAACAAGTTTTAGACTACTTAAATTCATATCAAGAAGTAAAAGTTCAATATCATATCTGTAAAATCTCTGACCTAACAGAAGATTTACTAATTAGCCTATTTCATAAATTTGGTACAGAGTATGAAATTGATGGACTCATTATTGAAATTAACAATTTATCTCTTCAATATACACTTGGCCGTGAAACATCCTCAAACAATCCTGTTTGGGCTCGTGCCTTCAAACATCCAAGTTTTGAACAATCTGCTGAATCTGAAATTATCGGTATCTCTTGGAATATTTCTAAACAAGGATATTTAAAACCAACTCTACATATTAATCCAGTTCGTCTGGATGGTGTTACTGTATCTAATGTTACAGGTAACAATGCTCGTTTTGTAAAAGATATGGGTATTGGTGTCGGTGCTAGAGTTTTAGTAAAACGTTCAGGAATGGTTATTCCTATTATCGCAGATGTTATTGAACCAGTTGATTTTGTGATGCCAGATGTTCCAAATATTGACTGGAATGAAAATGGTGTTGAATTAGTTACAT